>Ga0123334_1001194_pt1 | contig 33574 bp, 22 predicted proteins | sample BiotimSIPDNA_FD_89706 | JGI IMG/M metagenome (GOLD analysis project Ga0123334, IMG submission 89706) | Anaerobic biogas reactor microbial communites from Washington, USA - Biogas_R1 time_0 SIP DNA | ecosystem: Engineered > Bioreactor > Anaerobic > Unclassified | place: Washington, USA...
CTTGAATTCAACCATAAAAAAGAGTTTATTGAAACCAATTTCAATAAACTCTCGGAAACCTCAATAAACACAATGGTTACAAAGGTTTTTACCAACTATTTTTTACTATTATATCAAATTTTACGGTTGAAAGTGTTTTTGAAAAAATACAAGTAGATACTCCCCAAAACATATATATTCAAACCCCAAAGGCTGCCTCCGAAAAGAGACGGCCTTTTTTATTATTAATTCATTATATTTCAATGTTTTTGAATCACTTTAATATTCGGGTGGATAAATTTATTTTTTATAACTTAACTAACTAAAAGGCCACAAATTCGCGAATAATGATGACGGATATTATTTACAAGGCTGAAAGCAACAAGATTATTGGAATATGCACGGAAGTACACAGCAACCTTGGAAATCCCGTTAAATTATAGTGTAGACCCCAAAAAAGCGCAACGAATTGTTTCATTCGTTGCGCTTTTTTCGTCAATGTCTATTGTATATCAGCGCGGCTTAGGTTATTCTTTAACGATTTTCATGCGTTCAACGTTATTTTTCATTACCATTTCAACAAAATAGACCCCGTTAGGCAACCCTGATAAATTTGCATTGGACGGATTTTTTTCTCTGAAAACAATTTTCCCCGAGACATCACTAATGGTCACCATTGCATCGTTGGTAATATTGAATGTGAGCATGTTGCTGAACGGATTTGGAAATACCGATGGTTGTACAATCTTCATATTTTCGGCATTGGTGGTGCCAACGGTGATATAGTTGTTTTTTGAAATTGCATTGTTCCCATAGCTGTTCGTTGCGGTTAGCGATACATTATAAGAGCCTTTTTCATTATATGTTACCACGGGGTTCTGTAATGTCGATGTTGACGGAGTTCCCCCGGGAAAGTTCCATCTCCAACTAGTCGGGTCATGTTGGCTAATATCCATAAACTGAATTTGCAATGGAGCTGAACCTTGTTTGTAATCTACTGTGAAGTTGGCTACCGGTGGAAGCCCCAGCGTACGAACACCAGTGGCGTAATACACTGGCCATTTGGCCTCATTCACAAGGCCGTATGCATCTCCTCCGGCTGTAATTTTATCGGCACCAAGGTCAATTACCCCAATAACTTCCTCGTCGGTGGTACTCAGTGCTGAAAAAGCAATTTTGTCGTCGTGTACCGAAAATGACGGAAAACCAAGCGTTTGGTTGGCAAAAATTGAGTTCCATTCGCCGGTAAGAAGGTTTGCTCCAATTATATAGTATTCATCTGTCGATTCGTCGATGTAGTCGAATGCAATAATATTATCTGAATTTTTCGAGAAGACAGGATTTCCAACGCTAACATTTTCGGGTAACGAAGTGAAAAGTTTTGAAATGGTTCCTTCAGCAAAGGTATTTCGGGTATTATCCCAAACTTTTATAAAGCCGATGTCCCAGTAATTTATATCATCGCTGGTTGTCGAGGTTAATTCATTGTAAGCATCGTAAATCAGGTATTGCCCGGTAATATCGAATTCAATGGCATCGGCATAAAGTACCCCTCCGGCAAATGTATTGTCGTGGCTGGTCGTTGGGTTATACAATTCGAACTGAGCCCATTGCCTGCTGTTGAAGTCGTATACATAGATCGATGCGTCAATTTCAGTAGAGATAGCTGCTAGTCGGTTGCCGTCTTTCGAAATGCATACGTTGTCGAAAAAAGCTTCATCAGAAAGGATCGACTCTTCGGGGTTCGTTGGGTCTAGGGCCAAGGCGTGAATTTTATCATCATCGGAAACAAAAACAGCATACGAACCATCGTCGGTAACGCTGGGTTTTCCTTTCAGTGTGCTATTTGTGATGCCTATAAAGTCTTTTCCGTCGGCTGTTGAACGGTACAATTTGTCGAAACCAAAGAGCTGTGTATCGTAGCTCAACATGAATTCTTCACCGGTGTTGGTTTGGTAATCCTGGTTCTTTTCCTGAATTACCTCTTCATAAATTCCAACGCTGTCGAAGGCTCGTCCTGCTGCTGCAACTTCTGCTGAATTTTCGCCATAAAGATCTCTGGCCGACTGTACAACAGCAACCCTGAAGTCGATAAATTGTGATGATTTTGTGAGGTAATGTGCCAATGCCCGGTAAAATACCTGTTCCGCTTTTTCTTTCGAAACTGAGGTGGCAAAAAGGTAGAAGGCATGATTCCCGATTCCGCTGTTGATGTGAACACCGCCATTATCGTCGTTACCAATATACATCTCCGAAACATGTTTGGGTTGCCAGTAGTAGTCGTTTGAATGGCCCCCGTTATGCGGATCAGCCATGTTGCGGAGTGCTCCTGAAGGAAAGTAGGTCGTTTTTACAATGTCTTCTCCAATCAGCCAATCATCGCGATCGACCATGCATCCAAAAATATCGGCATACGTTTCGTTAATTGCCCCCGATTGTCCATAGTATTCAAGATTTGCCGTGTTGGAAACAACACCATGTCCAAGTTCGTGTGAGATAACATCTTGTGCACCGGCAAGGGGTTTGAATTCGCTGCCTCCGTTGCCATAAAATGCTGCTTGTCCGTTCCAAAAGGCATTGGCCATTGATGTGCCGTCGTCGCTGGCAACATTGATAAACGAAATAATGTTCCCGCCTTGATTGTTCATAGAATTCCGTCCGAATGTTTTCATCAAATACTCATATGTGGCGGTTGTATTGGCATGTGCCGAAACTGCTTTAGGGGTGTTCCATGTATTGTTTGATGAAGTAATCGTTTTGTAATCGAGATCGTACGATGAAGTGTTATTGGCATCGTAGGTGATTATTATTCCTTCACCTTTTGTTGGGTTATACATTTGCTGTGACAGGTCGGCCAGCAGATATTGCCCGCCCTCAAAGTAAGTGTTGAATCTTCGTTGCTTGTTGTTCAGGTCGTAAGCTACTGCTGTTGCCGGTCCGTCACAATTTGTAGCATTGAATTTGTGAATTATTTCACCGTTGTGGGCATCGATAAAGTATTTCCACACTTCGATAAAGTTAGGCCTGATTTCAATTTCCCAAGCCAATTGGTAGTTGCCTTCTGATATTTCATAAAGGGTTAGTTTTGAGTTCGGTTCATCGTATTTGAGAACTTTCTTTTCATCTGGTGTTAGTTCTTTTATCAGGGTGAGTCCCCCAAGGTTCTCTTTGGTCTTGTTTATTGCTTTTGATAGGGCGAAGGTTGGATTTGTCTCAATTTCATCCGGAAGGGAAAAAATTTTTCCGGTAAACCTATCCTTATCCTTGTCGAAGTGTGAAGTTGATTCCGAACCATATATTTCAACACCTTTATGTAGTTGGACCGAGCGAACATGTGTTGTTCCCCGCTGGTCAATTTCTATATTTTTTATTCTGAATTTTTCGTGTGGTTTTATGGATGCTTGCCCGGCTTTACTTCTCTCGATGAAAGAAAAAAAACGTTTTTCAGGGTCAGAAAAAGGTGCTAAATGATTGCTTGCTTTCGTAATTTCTATGTAATTCTTTTTCTGAAAGTTTCCAATTTTTCTGTTTATATGGTTTCTTGCGGGTAGATTTCTTCCCGAAAGTGTTTTTTGAAGACTTATTTTTGCCTGCGTGGCAGAGCTATTTGCACCACTGATTTGGATGAATTGGGTTGATGGGGTATAAGTCCCAGCACTCTTTTTTTGTTTGCCTTTGATATTCCCTTGTTGCCCCATTACAACCACTGGAAGTATAAGAATTGTGCTGGCCAGTATAAATGTTTTTAGCATGCCTTATTATTTTACGGTTTTCATTAATGTTTTGTAGATTTCTTTTATCGATTCGTTTGGCGCTGATTCCGACCAGGTTACCTCGTTGCTGTACTTGGGGCTGATTACTTTAATGAAGTAAGAAAAGTTTCCTGGAGTATTGTATTCTAGCTTTTCAAAACTGTTGTTATCAAGCATTTTGGTGATTTCTTTTACATTTTTCTTCTTAAGGGTTTTAATATAATTCACTCCATCTTTTTCTATTTTGAAAATGTTCCCATCATTATTAAGTACATATTCAGTGCGTTGATTGGTAAACCCCCCGTAATTGCCAAAAAAAACCTGAACCGGAGTAGGCTGATAGATGGTTTCTTTATGTGTTCTGCACGATAGAAAAAGAAAGATTATTGGAATTATTAGCAAAATGTTTTTCATGTTCTTTTCTATTTTTTTTCGGAATTGGCTCTATTGAAACGTTCATTAGAAGCGAACCCTTTTTAAAATTACGAATATTAACTGAATGCCAGTCTGACAATTCTTATCATTTTTGAATTTCAACTAACTTTTGTTTTTTAGGTATTTCTTACTTATCCTGAAAATAAAAAAGCCTTATTCGCAGAAATTTATGAAGGTGAATATGATTTTCAGGAGGTCTTCTCCAGGCATGGAACTAAAAAAGGTTGTTTAGTACTTTTTTTATTTCCTCTTTATCTGTATTCAATCGGAAAATATGTTCGGCCATGGCGTTTATAGTTTTATGCTCTTGTCTGAAGCGTTCTGCTCCTCCGCTGGTAATATTCAGCATGATTACTGCATTTTTGTCGAAGTTTTTTTCCTGTGTTTTTTTTATCAACGAAGCTACAGCTATGGCTGCGGCGGAGTCAATATCTGATTTCTCTAGTTCCTTAAATAAATTTGAAGCCATCCGGGCTTCTTTATTGGTGATCGACAGCACTTCTCCTTCGGTTTCACTTAAGGCATCAAAAAGGCCTCCAACCAAAGAATACGGGGGCTTTCTGTTCGCCAACACTTTTGCATCGATTATTGCAGCATCTTTTCGGGCTTGGTCATCGCTAATCGAGAATAAATCACGGCTTTTTTTATCCCAGGCTAATTTTATTGGAGTAAAAGGTTCATTTTGTGAAAGGATCAGCTTCATTTTATGATTGCCAAATCGGCCGTCTTCAATAAACCGAAGGTTGGCTTCCCATGCCGCAATTGCACCAGTTCCGCTACCGATGGCTTGAAAGTAAAAGTCGGGAATTGCACCAATGGTACTTACAGCAGAAAGAACGGTTGTCCCCATCCCGTCGCGCCGGGCAACGTTTTTAGCGCCGCCTTCAGGAAAAAAGCGGTCTATTTCACAAGCGATATTCGAAAGATGAATGGCATCGAAGTAGTCTGATCCTTTTTCTGTTGCAACAATTTTAACGCAGTCGTCGAGTTCTTTTTCGAACCAAAGAGCATCGAGGTTGTCTTCTGGGATGCAAATAAGAAGCGGGATTTTGTTTTCGGAACAAACCTTTGCAAAGGCACGCGCAGTGTTACCAGCCGAGGCTACAACCATAATTTTATTCCTGTTTGGGGTGTTTCGGGCACAAACCGAATAGGCTTCACATTCTTTGAAAGAGGCTGTTTTCATCCATGCCCCTTTTTCGGGCCAATACCCGTTAAATGTGATATGCAGGTTCGAAAGGCCTAGTTTCTTCGCAAGGTGTTCACTTTTATAGGTAACAGGAGCAGCTGAGCCTTCAAGTATTTTGTTTATTGGCAACCAGCACGAAAAACGGTAAATGCCGGGTAATTCCTTTATTTCGAAAAGTTTATCTGTGTAGCAACTGCGAATGAGCGCTGGCTCGTGTGAAAAGGGGCAATTGAGTTCCCATTTTTTATCCTCAAAATGATGGTGGCAACAAAGCGATTCTAGCTGATAATTTGGAAGCTTCTCCTGTTTAGCATTCATGCGGTTATAATTAAATACAGACTCACTAACGGATTGTTTTAAGAATTACTGATATTTTTAATTCATATAGAGCAAGCCAGTGTTGTGTTCTTGTTCATCATTTTTTTATCTCCGATTTCCGTTTATTTAGCTGATTAATATAATAGTTACTTACTTCACGGTAATAGGCATCTTTCGATTTTTTTGCCCATTCGATAGCCAAATCTAAGTCCCCGTTCATTTCGGCAGCTAAGGCAAGGTTGAACATTATTTTGCTCTTTTTTACCGATTTCCCCTGGTCAGCATATGGTTTCCAGTTTTCATAGGCAGCTTTCCAATTCCCGTCGGAAGCAAGGGTTACCGATTTGTCTATCAGGGTATCGTCGAGTACAAAATAATAGCGTGTTTCTTCAACCCAGCTCGGTGCAATAAGGTCGGAAAAACTGACTGCATTTTGAACAGCTGTTTGAATAGCGGCTTCCTTAATCGATGGTAGTTTTCTGAATGTTGTTCTCAGATCGTACTCATAGCTTTCCCAATACAATGAATCTTCATTCTTTTGATGGTCAACAATTATTTGCTTCTTCTTTGGATCGTAGATTCGCCAGTGAGTGCGCGATTTAAAATTAACGGAGGCCAAATAGGTCTTTTCTCTCGAAAAATCGATGAACTCATGCTGTGTTTTATAATTTGTATTGGTGTGCATTGCCTGGTTTTCAAGCACAATCAGGGCATCGGTTTTGAATTGTTCACAAATACTTTCAACATAGTTCCAACTTAAAGGTTCAGGTGTTTGTGCAAAAGGGAGAAGCCGGTAAATATTTCTGTCGACCGGGATTACCACGTCGAATCGTTCCGACTCGAAAAGTAGTTCACCAAGTACTTTAATTGTCGTGTCGGCGGCAATACTATCGAGAATTGTTTGGGTTACCCTGAAGTTTTGTTTGTAAAAGGAAATCTGTAGTGAATCTGAGTTGAAATTTGAGAATTCTGGGGTTATCGAGCGGTTCAGTAAGGTGAAACTCTGAATTGAATCACTAATCTTGAATTTAGGTGTATTCGGGATTTCAACCGTGAACTTTTTTAGTTGGGCGGTACTTTGTAGCACAACCAACGATACAATGATGAGCAAGTAAAGTTTTTTCATTTTTCAAGTATTTTTCACGACTATTACTAAGTCCCGGGAAGTATTCTTGAACCGGGGCAAGGGTTAATAACTTCCCCAAAATTTTCTCAAAAACCATTCCAAAGATAACAAAAGCAATATAGCGATAAAGTACAATTTCCAGTTGATCAGGTCGTGGATATTTTTTTCTTTATGAAATTTGGGTTTTATGTTCTTATTCTGACCAATTAACTCAATGAGTTGGTCTTTGTTTTCTTTTGTAAAAAATTTGCCTCCCGAGTTTTCAGCCAGAGTGTAAAGCATTTTGAAGTTTGCTTTTGATGATTGTAATTCGGCGTTCATTTCTTCAACAACGAAACTTCCTTCTTTCTCAAATTCTTTTTCTCCTACTTTGGTCGATGCCTTGAAATTATATCTTCCGGGCATGAGGTAGCCCAGATTTAATTTATATTCGTTGTTGCTTGCGTCGAAAACATAATTCATTTCTGCATTTGAAGAATCTGTAAGCAAAAGGGTTACTTCAGAATTTTGTACTGATTGGAAGAGCTCGTCAAAAACCTGGGCCTTAATTTTTACCGGAGTGGTCTCTGGTGTAATCCGGTTGTAGCTAATCGAGAACTGATCTCTGGTCTCTTTAAGGCACAAATAATTAAACAGGTTGACAAACAGTTGGTCGAAGGTTGCTTGGTTGTCGAAATTTTGATATTCGGCCAGACGCCACCTCCAAATGCCTTCTCCAAATATAACCCCAATCTTGCGGTTCTCGATTACTGCCGTGGCCATCATTGGATAATTCATTTCTATTCCATTGATTTTTTGGTAGGCAATTACAGCATATTCCCCCGAAAGGGTATATTTGGTAAGGTGCCCCATAAGTGGAGGGTATACTGATACAACATTCTGAAGGCCTGATGGCATGGCAAAGACTGAGTATGATTCGTTGAAGAACGGATAACTTTCCTGGTTGGTGGTCGATTGTTCAATGTTCATGCCTAAACCAAGATTGTTGAATGAACTCAGCGAACTGTTAGGGCCAACAAACGTAAGCAACGATGTGTTTGCCGATATGATTTTTCTGAAATAATCTGATTGCTGAAAACTTAACGATGGAAGCTGGTTAAGCACAATAAGATTGAATTTGCTCAAATCGTCTGGTGCTTTATCTGGAGTCGCTACCGTAACATTAAAGTTCGCTTGTTTTTCAAGCGTTATGGTTAATGCTCCAATGTCGGGGTGGGGTCCTTGGGTGAGAAACAGCACATTATATTTGTTCTCGTGAACTTCGATGGTAAAACGGTAATAATTATTGCCTTTGTTTGCTTCGCCTTCGAATGGTGTAAGCTGTACTGAAATATTTTGTAACCCACTCTTTTCAGCCTTGATTGTGAATGTTTTGCTAATGTAATAGTCGGACTGGGGAATTTCGATCTCTTCCGACTGGATTAATTTATTCCCCATGTACACCTGCATCAGGGCCGATGGACTGTTATATTCGGCAAACGAGGCTTCAACTTCTACCTGAAATGTGTTGTTTAAAAATACGTTCTGGTTGTGCGAAACATTTATAATTGCCTGATCAGAAGATGTTAGTGTGTCTCCAACTCCCATGGTGTAGAAAGGCACCTGAATTTTCGACGTGAGCTGAACTGGGTTTTCCCCTTTGTTATACACACCGTCGCCAACAAGCACTACTGCTCCTACGTTCAAATTGAAATATCGTTTGTTTATTTCATTGATGAATCCTGAATAATCCGATGTCCTCTCTGAAAAATCTGGTTCATTGTTGACCTTTATTTCTTCGCCAAAAGTTAAAAGCTGTAAGTCGAACTGACTGTTAAGGGCTGTATAAAGTTCATTTTTAAGGGCAAGCACTTCTGTCGAGTCGTTTTTATTAGACCTGATTGACTGTGAATTATCTATTCCTACGATCAGTATTGGTTTTTCAGCCCTTGTTCGTATTATTTCAATCATTGGAGAAAGCAGAATGAAGCAAATAATAATGGAATATAGTGTACGGACTCCGCCAAGTATGGTGTATTGGGTTGTTGTGAATTCACCCTTGTCTTTTTTGAAAAAATACAAAAGGTAAGCAACACAACAAGCGATAACTACGATGATAAACAAAAATAGCCCCGCGTTCGATATTCCAAATAGTATTTTCAAAGCTTTTCTCTTCTTGGTTAGCGGCAAATTTAAGAAAATTTTTCAGGCATGAAACGTATAATAAAAGAGCATCGTTTTTTCGTTCATCACCGGAATATGCCTACTCGTTAAACAAATACGGTCGTTCATCTCCAAAAATTTGCAATATGGAAATTTATTAAAATCTTTAACAAATTATTCAATGCACAATAAACGGTTATTTTCCCTTCATACCGTAGTAGCATTAAAGGTGATGTTTACCCAAAAATCTCTCTTATTTTAACGAATTAAAAAAGACAAGGCCTCCGGGCCTTGTCTTTTCCTATCTTAAAGTTCAAGATCGGTATCGTGAAGCTCGATCCATGGAAGCCCTTGCTTGGCCAATTCGTCTAGGAATGGGTCGGGATTGAATTCTTCTACATTAAAAACTCCTACTCCTTTCCAAAGCCCTTTCAGGTACATCATGGCTCCAACCATTGCAGGTACACCAGTGGTGTAACTAACACCTTGGGCTCCAGTTTCTTCATAAGCGGCTTGGTGGCTGCAGTTATTGTAGATGTAGTAGGTTTTTTCTTTTCCGTCTTTCAATCCTTTAATGCGGCAGCCTATCGATGTTTCCCCGGTATAGTTTTCGCCCAGATCGCCGGGATTTGGGAGTACGGCTTTCAAGAACTGAATTGGGACAATCATTTTACCCTCATAGTTGATAGGCTCAATGCTGGCCATGCCAATATTTTGAATTACACGAAGATGAGTGAGGTATTCTTGTCCAAATGTCATCCAGAAGCGAGCCCTTTTCAACGTGGGGAAATTCTTCACCAGCGATTCAAGTTCTTCGTGGTAAATTAGGTACGACTCTTTTGGGCCAATATTGGGATAATTTAGTGGTTTGTGGATTTCGTGCGGTTCGGTTAATTTCCACTCGCCATTTTCCCAGTATTTACCTTTCTGGGTTACTTCCCGAATGTTGATTTCAGGGTTGAAATTGGTGGCAAAGGCTTTTCCATGGTCACCTGCATTGCAATCAACAATGTCGAGATAATGTATTTCATCGAAGTGATGTTTGGCAGCATACGCGGTGAAAATACTTGTAACCCCCGGATCGAAACCACAACCCAGAATGGCAGTTATGCCTGCATTTTTGAACTTGTCGCGATATGCCCATTGCCAGCTATATTCAAATTTAGCTTCGTTTTCGGGCTCGTAGTTGGCAGTATCCAAATAGGCTGTTTTTGTTTCCAAACAGGCATCCATAATGGTAAGATCCTGATAGGGAAGTGCTACGTTAACCACAATGTCGGGTTGGTAGCTCTTGATCAGTGCAACCAATTCAGGTACATTGTTGGCATCAACGCGAGCCGTTTCAATTCGGTTGCCCCCGATAGCTTCTGCGATGGCATCACATTTCGACTTTGTGCGGCTTGCCAGCATGATATTTGAGAAAACATCAGGGTTGGCGGCCATTTTGTGAGCAACTACGGTGCCTACACCGCCTGCTCCGATAATTAGTACTCGTCCCACTTTTATTTTTATCTTGTTTATAAAACGAATATGTTTTGCGGCTCAAATATGTTACTTTTTTCGTATCCGCAACCATCAAATTTAGTGATTTTTATCAGGCTAATTGCACGTTTTTTTTCAATAGTGATAATGCACTGATTATGTTCGGTTAATTTATTGCCAGGAAATTCTCCGGGAAAATAATTACCTCTTTCTGTAAAAATCAATTTACGACTTACTAAAACGTTTTTTTGCAGTGAAGGTTTGATTGATGCCCAAATTAAACAAGCACCTGAACAGCACCCGGGAGCATTTTTACATGTACGGGAGTGCAGCCAATGAGCTCTCCGTCGATATTCAGTGTATGATTTTCAATGGGTTCTATTGCGAAGGTATGGGCTTGGTGGTAAACTACTGCCGGATCGCCAATATGTTTTCCTTTAAATAGTTTGGTAAATAAATAGAGCAGATGCAGGCGATTGGCTTTTCGCACAACAATCAGGTCGATCATCCCATCGTTTGTTTGGGCCAACGGAGCCATTTTCATTCCTTTTCCGGTGTAAATTGTATTGCACCCGAGTATAAATCCATAGTCGCCGGCAATGTTTTGTTTGTCAATTTTAACCTTTGCCAGTCTTGGTTTATTTCTAATTACTTCAACCAATGAGGCAATGTTGTAGCATTGGCCGCCAAGCCATTTTAGTTTCATGGCTGTTTGTAAAATATCAGTAGGAAGGCCCCAGCCAACAATGTTGAAGCCATATATTATTTCGCCGCCGGTTTCTACTTGGGCAATATCCACGTTTCGAAGTCTGCCGGTGAGGATTCTTAGTGCTGCCAGTTCTGGGTCGAGGGCATCAACATCGTGCATGAATGAATTTCCAGTACCCCCGGGAATTAACCCAATGGGAATTTTCATTTTATCGGCACGTTTAAGTAAGCCATTCACAATTTCGTGCATTGTACCGTCGCCGCCAACAACGCAAAGCCCGTCGAAACCATCGAACGGCAGTGTATTAGCCAATTCGCGCGCATGGCCTGCATATTGTGTTTCAATTATTTGAGTTTCAATGTGCCCTTTTTCAAAAATGGGAAGTATCTTATCTAGAATAGACTGGCTACGTTTATTTCCACTGAGTGGGTTGTAAATGAGGTATACTTTTTTCACTTCAATCGTTGTCTTCATTGTTTGTTCTCACTATCAAAATGGTTAGGTTAAAAATACTCATTTTGAACAAATATTCCACGAATGTGCAGCTATTCATTCATACTGTGTTTTCCTACATTTTATTTAGCTGTGTTTTTCAGCCGGATTATCCCTGTTTGGAGCCCTTTTGGGACGGCGGAAATTTTTCTTGTTTTGTTTAAAAATTCGTTGTTCCGATGGGGGTTCTGCCTCGCTATTATTGCCAAGCTCGGGGGGAAGCCCAATTTTGGGAACTTCTTTGCCGATCAGTTTTTCGATGCGCAAAAATTTTCTGTATTCGGATTTATTAATCAAGGTAATAGCAACCCCGGTGGTTTCGGCGCGGGCAGTTCTGCCAACCCGGTGCACATAGTCTTCAGCATCGTGGGGAACGTCGTAGTTGATTATCAGGCTAATTTCTTTAATATCTATTCCACGGCTTAGTACATCTGTGGCAACAAGGACACGAGCCCTGTGGGAGCGGAATTCCATCAGCACTTCTTCGCGCCTTTTTTGATCGAGGTCGCTTGAAATGCCTTCAACCCGGTATCCTTTGCCTCTGAGCCCTGAAGCAATTTTATTTACTTTGGCTTTTGTCGATGTGAAAATCAGTACAGAAGAGTATTCTTTCTTTTCTGCCAATATATGTGTGATTAGTCTTGTTTTCAGTTCGTCGCCAACAAAATAGGCTTCTTGCACAACACCTTCGGCAGGTTTCGATAGTTCGATGCTTATTTCTTTAGGTTTTATAAGTATCGATTGGGCTAGTTTCTTGATTTTCGGAGGCATGGTTGCACTGAACATCAGCGTTTGCCTTTTTTTGGGCAGATAGGATACTATCCGCATAATGTCGTCGTAAAAACCCATGTCGAGCATGCGGTCTGCTTCGTCGAGTACCAGATGTTTAAGATTTTCGAAATTTATTTTGCCAACATTGAGGTGTGAAATCATGCGGCCAGGTGTAGCAACAATAATATCGGTATGCTTTTTAAGCGCTTTAGCTTCAACACTGTAGTCGGCTCCATCGCCCCCGCCGTAAATGGCAATTGAATTGACTGGGAGAAAATAAGAAAAACCTTGTATTTGCTGTTCAATTTGAATGGCCAGTTCGCGTGTGGGCACAATAATCAAGGTATTGATACCACTGTCTGGGTTTTGGGCAATTTTATGCAGGATAGGAAGGACGAAGGCTGCTGTTTTACCGGTACCTGTTTGGGCAAATGCAATAAGGTCATGATTGTTAAGTATTTCAGGGATAGCTTTTTCTTGTATTGGGGATGCTTTCTCAAAACCCATGTACGAAATTGCTTCAAGCAATTGATCGTTTAATTCAAATTCATCAAATCTCATTTACTAATAAAAATGTGTAAAAAACGTTGTAAAAATAGCAAAAAATCACGATTTATATGTTGTTTTAATGCGCTCATTCTTAGTTTGTTTTAAATTATTTATATTTTTAGCGCATAATCAAAACCACTACCTTATGAAAAAGTTTCCCTTTTTAACTTTAAGCTTTGTTCTTATTTTATTTTATCCGTTACATTCACTGTCACAAATTATTCTTTCAGGCAATTGGGAGGGTGAATATTCAAACAATCAGGGGCACAATGAAGCTGTTGTTTGCAGTATTTTTCAGGATGGCTTATCTGTTCACGGAACCTTTCAGGTTGATGGCGAGGTGTCTACCTTTAGTGGGGATATTACTGCTGATTTTGATTCTGCTTATGTAGTTGCCAGCAATTCGTATGGTGCAAAACTTAATGGCCAAATTTCTATTTCTGCCAGTCACATGAGTTTTACCTATCAATTGGCTAATACAGCGGTGTATGGTTGGGGAGAATTGAACAGGGTGGGAGACACCCGCACTCTGATCATTAATTACAACTATTCTGGCGCTAAAGAGGTTTCGGGTAACATTCCGTTAGGAATTGCTATTTACGATAACCCCGATGTGTTGGGAAGCCAAGAGTTAATGCGCATTAATAATTCTACCTCATCAGGAACTACTTATGTGTCGGGGATTAATTGTGATACTGTGTATTGTATGTCTTATACCGGATTTTCGGATAGCTTGCTTTTCTTTTTTCCCCTCGATCTTGCGTACACCGTTCATGGTGATCCTGCAACCCTGAGTTGTACTCCGATTCTCATAGAATCTGGAGGTTTGGCAACTATTGATTTGTTTTTTGACGATACATATATCTACCCGATGGAAGCTCAGTTTCCGGGCGGAAAGCTCGATGCTGTTGATGCTTTTACGTTTGTTTATCAGCCTAATACTGTAACTTCTGATCCTTCTGGTAATATATACATTTCTGAATTCAATTACGTTGTTTATAAGTACGACCCGTTGTTCCAAAATTCTGAATTGTTAACTGATAATTTTGATAATATAATTAATGCCGGAATTATTAAGTTTGCCCCAGATGGCTCTTTTTATGTGCTATATAGTTCATATTTATATCATTATAGTGCTTATCGGCAGCTATTGAGCTCTGCTAATGTTGGCTATTATTGCAACGATTTGGCGATTGGCAGCGATGGTTCGGTGTTTTATATCGCAGAGAATGAAATTATCCGATTAACTTCCACGTTGGCAATGCCAGAGACCCTCCTCGTGGAGCAACAAATAATTGACGATTACCCGGTTATTGGCAGTGATTTTTATATTCGCTCATTGGCTGTTGACAACGATGGGAATTTTGCCATAAGTATTGATGTAGAACCTGATGACGAAGGGCGTGATGCTATCTTGTTTTATGATAATGATTTCACCTCGCTTCAAAATGTTATAACTGATCACTGGGAATTTAACAACCCTTGCAACGTTGAATTTGATGCGGATAAGAACCTTTATGTATTGAATCGTTGGCACGACATCTTGTTAGTATATGATTCGCTGGGACAACGGTATCAGGCAAGTTTTTGGTATGATAATGAAGGAACTGAGAACGGGGCAATGAGCGATCCCCGAGATCTTACGCTGGCTAATGGAAAGATATATGTTGGGGAAAGTGGTAACCGCAGGGTTTCGGTTTTCCGGTTAAAGGGCCTTGTCGATCAAAATCTTTTTCTTGCCGATTTGAATGTTAAAAATGGTACAATTGACTGTTTTAATGCCTACGACACCATTACTGTTGCCGGAGATGAACAACATCCTGTGGTTTTTGAAAGTGGTTCAGAGCTTAGTCTTATTGCCGGGAAAGCAGTGCGTTTGCTGCCCGGTTTTCTTGCCGAAGAAGGAAGCCAGGTTGAAATTCATATAACTGAAAATGGTTCTTTTTGTGACATGTACAAGAGTACTATCCTGTCGAATCCTTTATCTTTAATTCAAGGTGCAGATATTCAGAATTTTGATGAGGAAAATATTGGTGTTGGCAATGTGTTGAAGATATTTCCTAATCCTAACAATGGTAAGTTTTTACTCTCTATGAAAGAATACCCTTCAGAGGGGGTTGTGATGATTTATACCATGATGGGGAAATTGGTCTATCGTTCGGCCCTGGACGCTCTTTCAGGGTATGAATTGTCACTTCCGTTATTAACCCGGGGCTTGTATTTCGTAAAAGTTTCGGGTAGTGGTGAATGCCATACCGCTAAAATGATGGTTGATTAGTTAATAACCGGAGTTCGATTTATTTTAAAAGTTCAGATTGGCATAAAACGCTGTTTTACAAGGCAAATTTATGAATGTTAGCGCGCTAAATTGAGTAAATTTAACGCATTGTTTACAGACTCAAAGTTGTCCATGAAATGAACCAACCAATAAGGTTTGATGGGTTACTTTTTGTCGGTGAATAATTTGATAGCCGATTTAAAGCTATTGCCTTCCGGGTAGTTACTTTTCATGATCCAAAGTAATATTGTTCCTTCGCTGCCTGGTACGCTTTTTATTGTGTACGGCAATATATTCGAAGATTGGCTGTTACTGGTAATAACTGTCGTTTTCCAGGTGTCGTTTGCCGTATTTAATTCTCTTTTTTCTATTTCGAAGGCCGAACCTGTTTTTTGCGAAACATATAGGGTGTGTTTTGAATTTGGGGACAGGGTTATTCCCCCTGAGAGGTTTATTCCATTGATGGGGTTGTTTTTTTCCATTTTGCTTCCAACTATGCCCACTAGGTTATCTTTCCATTTTTTCCCGTCGTACCAGCAATAGTGGTAAGATGCCTGGTTACTTTCATTGTTTTTTACATAGGCTACTGTTGGGTTTCCTGTTGGGTCGGCTACAATATCGGCTGGAAAAGCAGCTTGTTTGCTTTTCTTGGCTTCGTAAAGGCAGGTGGCTTTCGTTATGTCGAATGGAAGCTGGTTGATGGTGCATATCTTCTTCCCATCGACCCGGTAAAATGCTCCATTTGAATAATATGTATAATATATGTTGTTGGGTTTTACAGGATTGCTGCTGTCGGAGAATACTAAATGTACTTTGCTGTTTCCATCGCTAAAGTATTTTACAATGAATTCATTCTTGCTTCTCTTTTTTTTGTTGCTAAAGATATTTTTGCTGTCGGACCATGTTTTGCCCTTGTCGTTACTTGTTGTGAATGTGATCGATAAATTATTTTTTTGCTTAAAAAGGAATAATTTGTTTTTTTCTTCAGAAAGTAAAACAGGAACTAATTCTGTATGATCTTCCTCCGTGATTTTTTTTTCTCCGGGGGGTGAATATATGGTGTCGGCATCCTGCCAGCGCAGAAGTTTGTTTACAATTTTACCGCGGCAGAGAATTGTATTTTGGCTATGTGTTTGTTGAAAAAACGCCATAAAGCTACTGTCGGGCAATTGAACAAAGGCTGGGTTGCTGATATTTTCTGTTTTTGTTCCCATCTGAAGCAACGCTTGTTGTACGTGCTTTGTTTTTGTGTTGAAAAGCATTGATGCAATGGCTCCTTCTTCTGTAACATATCCTAAAATAACATGGCTTGTATCGCCGGGAATGAAGATTGCCCGCGGATCGCTAAGTCCGGGCCATGAGCCATTGGTCGTTAACACCGACCATTTAATTTGCGCCATTGCATTGCTTAGCGAGAAAATTGAAAAAACAATGATCAGGAGTATTGAGAACCGGGCTGTTTTGTATTTTAACATGTTGTGGATTTTTTATTCACTATTTTAGAACTCATTGTTTTTCGAATACGTATCTCGCTGGTTCTTAGTTTGTCCTTGTATCGGTTGTGCTGGTTGATTTTCTCAATACTCAGGTTGGAATCGGTATTATTATCCCATCTTCTACACAGGTATATTGGTTCATAAATCCGGCCGATCTTCCATTGGCGACTGATGGCAATGGCTACAGCATAATCTTCGCCATAACTTACATTCGGGAATTGCAATTGGCGTATTATAGGGGTGAAAAAAGCCCTTGGTGCCCCTAAGCCATTTATCCGCAGGGCATTATTAGGACCATTGTTGTCGCTCCATTCGCGGTGGTCTATAACACCCGGGGGAATTTCCTCAAGATTGAAATTTACCATTCGATAACTTCCGATAACCATAGCGCAACGCTGCCTGCGAAATTCATCGACAATTTTCTGTAAGGTAGTTTCATCAAGATAAAGGTCGTCGCTGTCGAGCTGGATGGCAAACTTTCCGCAAGCTTCGTGGTTGATTGCTTCGTTCCAGCAACCGCCAATGCCAAGATCGGTTCGCTGGGGAACATGGTGAATAATTCGCCGATCGTTGAATGAATCGATGATCTTAGGAGTGTCGTCGGTGGAATGATTGTTTACGATGATGAGGTTGAAGATAAAATCGGTTTGCTGAGCAAGCACTGATTTAATGGCATCGGCAATTGTTTTTTCCCGGTTTAACACGGGAATTATAACCGAAGCCTCGGCTGGGAAGATTTCTTGGTCTGGATTTACTTCCTTGAACGGGGGCTTCACCAACGCCCCAATTTCTTGCAAATGGTGGGTTGCTGCTTTTTCCATCTCAATTTGCCGGTCGCGGTTGTTCGGGTTAACGTAATCGAACTGCTTTACCCCAGATGCCCTCAGGTCGGTTTCATAAGTGGAGTAGGCATAGTTGTTGACCAGCTCGATGCTGCCCTTTCTTGAAAGAAAGAGCCTAAAACTGTACCAGCCTGCGTACAAATATTTCTCTTGCAGGTTTTTAATGTATTCGTGCAACAACGATGTTTTTATCAACACTAGGGCGCCAACATTAAAATCGTCTCGTATACTTCCTTCAGTATACTCTATTACATTGTGTCGGGTCACTTCATCGTTGGCATGTTGCCAATAATGGCAATACGATAGGGCAGAGCCCAATTCCCGTGTTGTGGTAAGCCATTCAATCAAGTTTGCATCATCGAACGAAATATTGCCTGTTTTTACTTGGAGAAAAAAATAGTCTGAAGTGACTTTGTTTGCTATTTCTATCAGTAGATCTGTCGATTCTGTTGATGGTGAAAAGATCTGACCAACTTCATCCGTTGAATTATCCGGACTGATAACCCAGCTGTTGAAGTGGGTATTGTCGTTGAATAAATGTTTGTTATACAGGAAAATATCGGTTTTCATATACAATGTTTTCTGGTTATTCTGATTACTTTTTCTTTTTTATTTTCACTCCGCCAACCGGAATACTTTCATTATGCAGACGGTCGACTGCGCTTACCCATATATAGCTTTTTTTATTTAGCGGTAATGGGATTTCTTTTATATCAATTTGATTTTCTGTAGTATAAAGAATTAAGGAGGTAGCATTATTGGGGGCTATTTTATTCTTTTCTGTTGAAAAATAAATGAGAAAACCCGCATGGTCTGTTGATTGTTTTTGATTTTTCCCATAATCGATTGTTAAGTGTTTTTTTCTAAAAAGTCCATGGGCAACAACTTTATATGGTGCTGCAGGCGCTTCGTTATCAATCCATTTCATTGGCGGAACTAACGCTTTGCTGGGGTAAAGTGTTTTTTTAAGCTGCGTTTTTATTTGTTGTGGATTGTTGCTCAGGTTCTTCATTCTGAAAAATGCACTTCCCCTAATATTTTTCAATGTGCGGGTTATTGCTATTTGCTCTGGAAGTTCGCGGGGGTTTTTCCATGCTTCGGAGCTGCCTTCATCGAGTTTATACAGGGCATGGCCAATGTACACATGACGGTCGAAACCCTTCTCGTTCCACCAATTTGCCAGGGTTATGTAGTCGGCTTTGGGATGACCAATTTCCCAATAAATCTGTGGAATCAGATAGTCGATCCAACCCATTTGTTGCCAATATGTAACGTTGGCAAATAGATGATCGTAATTGCTGGCTCCGCCTTGTGTTACCGAACCAGTTACGTCAACATCATAATTTCGCCATACTCCAAATGGACTGATGCCAAATTTCACGAATGGCTTAATGGATTTAATGCTTTTCCCCAGGGAAGAAATTATTGAATCGACGTTGGCTCTTCTCCAGCCATCGATGTTTTCGGCAGTATAGCCAGCTCCGTAGTTTTTAAACGAGAGCGTGTCGGGGAAAGGGGCATTGGCAACGGGGTAGGGGTAGAAATAATCGTCGAAATGGATCGCATCGATGTCGTAATTTTTAACGACTTCATCTACAATGTCTTTAAGGTACTGCTGCACATCGGGGATTCCCGGGTCTAGATATTGTCGTCCGGCATAGGTCACCACCCATTCAGGGTGTTTCATGGCAATATTCTGATCACTAAGCATGTCGCTTGTTTTCTGGGCAATCCTGAAGGGGTTCATCCATGCGTGAAGTTCCATTCCTCTTTTGTGACATTCACTAATGATGAAGGCCAGCGGATCCCAGTTCTTGTCGGGCAACTTGCCTTGTTGTCCGGTAAGGTAAACCGACCATGGTTCCGTTTTTGAACGATAAAATGCGTCGCTTGCCGGGCGGATTTGAAAAATTACAGCATTGAAGTTGAGGTTGGCCAGTGTGTCGAGTATTGCAATAAGTTCTTCTTGTTGCTTTTCCGCCTTGTCTCCAGGTTTCGATGGCCAGTCGAGGTTGTTTACTGTAGCAATCCACATCCCCCTGAATTCGCGCTTTGGGTGCTCTGCCCAAGCTCTGAAAGTTACAATGCTGAAGATTATTATGAGTAAGATAATTTTCATGTGTACAAAACATTTAACATTCTGAATATCTTTTGGATCGAAAGGTCGTTCATTGAACGAGATTTCGACCGGATGAAACTCACATGTGTTTTATTTTCCCTTTTTGTTTTTTTCGGTAAACATATTCGTTTCATCAATCGTTTTTCAATTTGGTTAAATGTAGAAAAGTTTACAGAAACAACAAAGGCAGAAAAATTGATTCCTGCCTTTGTTTACTATTCTTTCAATACATTATTACGCTTTATTATTTCTGTCGTAAATTAAATCACCAGGGGTTTGTTTAAATATTTTATTGATAATCACGCTGAATGCATAGTAGTTCACCACTGCCATCACCAATACCGAAAGCAACGTATACCAGTTGAAGATATCGAAATAAAGATCTTTTTCAACGGCAAACGGCGAGAGGACATCGATAATCAAATACACCGCTCCGGCATAGCCAACCAGCGCCGCAAGGCAAATAGCCAATGCAAGGGGCATAAGTACAAAAATGTACATCATACCAATGTAGATTCGTTTTATATCGATACCAAATGCTTTAAAAGTTCCGATGTTCTTTTTAATATTGTTCAAGTGCGTACTCAGGATATTTGAAAGGAAAATATTGATCATCAGTACACTAAAACCAATGAGAATGATCGACATGATGCTGGTCAACTTGCTCACAAAGTTGTAGTTCTTCATTTGTTCAATTTTTGCCATTTCGAGTTTTATCTCTGAGTCTTCGGCAAATTTCTCGGCAAATTCATCCACTTTGCTTAAGTCGTTGAAATTTACAGCAATGTAGTCGTATCGTCGTGAAATACGGTTTTCCTGGTTCGGATAATAGGCTTGGAAGAACTCATGCTCTTCAATGTTGGCCTCGTCAATGAATTTCTTTATCTCGTCCGATTCCCGGAATTGGGCATATAATTCATCAATTTGTTCAATCATAATATCTTCAGAATAATTAAAGGAAACCTGAAGGTAAATAACTGATTTGTATGAGAATTGATATGGGTATACATCAATGGTGTTCACTTCGAGCATGCCTCCTTCGTCCCAATAGCGGGCAAAGAAATCTTCACTGGCTTTTCTGAACTCCTCAATTTTCGACGAATCGACTACTGCATAAGCATACAGCTTTTTATTGTCGTCGAAAAGAAATTTGTCGCCTAACGAGTTTTGGTTACTATAGAAATATTGTGTGGCCAAAAAGTCGATTTTATCTCCCGGCAATTTGTCAACAATAGCCCTGATAGGAATAGGAATAGCTCTTCCATCCCTGGTTTTTCTGAAAATGAAGCTTGGTTCTTTGGAGCAACCAAGTTTTTCAATAAAGTTACGGGTTACTATAATCGAAATGTCATTTTCAGAAATGAACGCACTACCCACGGCATTGTTAATATTCTTGTCGATAATGGTAGCTACCAGCGGGTCATTATGCGGGATAGAACGTCCGTCAATACTTTTGTTTGGGCTATCGGGAAGGTCGCCCTGGAAATACGCTGTCCATTTGTTATACCCAACAATAGTGTCGTAGCGGTATTTTTGTTGCAACGAGTCAGAGTTGTAATAATCGATCAGCCGGAAGGCCTGCCGGTTTGTGGTGGGTATTGACGCACTTATTGAACGCACAAACGGGTCTTCCATTTTGTTTTTCAAATAGTTCAAACTGCCGTTTGAAAAACCGATAGCCAGGAAGGTGAAGAACATAATGGCTACAATAAGCCAGAAGTTCCGGTTGTTTTTACCCAGCAGTTCTTTAGTTTCATTCCTATAAAAAAGGTGTTTGAAATCGTGTGGAATGGAATTAAACTGAATCCAATGCTGCTTAAAACTGTGTTTGGCAATGAGCTTATATTTTATATTTATCCAGTCCCAGGCAACACAAAGCCGATAAAAAGCCGATGGAATAATATTTTTGGGGTTAAAGCGCCGGAATGAAGCAATTATGTCACTCTCTTCAGTATTTTCAACTACTTTGCCCTTAGCCGTTTTAGCCGGGATAGAAAGCCATACAACAATTTTTTCGATAAGTGCGCTGAACAGCGGGGCTAAAGATAAAACGAGCCAAGGCAAAAAGCCTAGAATACTTTTCAGTAAGGAATTTTTTTCACTTCTGAATTCCTGGTCTTCAATATCTTCTCCGTTTTTTATTGCTTTTTTGTCACGCTGGCCTTCAACGGCAGTCTTGAATTTTAAATCCTGAATGGTACGGATAACATCGTTTATTTTAATGTCGGCTTTTTTAACTTCACCGTGGGCGAACTGGCGGATGTATTCTTTAATATTTGCATTAAGAATTTGTTTTTCTTCAAGTTGCTGGGTAAGCCACTGCTCGTATTCTTTTTTTTCAGCTTCGGTAACAACATCATCCCCTTCGAGCAGCATTTGGTGTTTCACCATGCTTTCTTTCACAGAGATGAAGAATTCGTCTTCGATTTTCGATTCTGAAAGGTGAGTCAGAATACGCGCGTAACTTTCAGTATCGGAATTAAGCAGCAGTTCAATTTCTTTTTGGATTTTGTGCTGTTCGTTCCTCGACTCGTACCATTTAATATTGTCGCGATCGTAAATAAAATGCGGGTCAATAGTCGATATTCCGTTTTCTTTTTTGGTGAGCACGATTATCCTGTCGGCAAAATCGAGCGTTAGCGGAATGTTGTGAGAGACAATGATTGCACTTACGTTGTTGCGCTGTTTGGTAATGAACTCGCGAATGAAGTGCATAAGTTTTACCGAATTGAAATGGTCGAGGTTCCCAGTGGGCTCGTCGCCAAACAGTACGGTAAATTCCGGGTTTATGGCTCGTGCAAAAGCAAGGCGTTGCCGTTCACCACCCGAGAATTCGAATGGTTTTTTGGTATACGAAAGGCTGGTAACACTCAAATTCTTTACCAGCGATTCTATGGCATTGAAATAAGCCTCCGACTCGGGTTTGTTTTGTATCAGCTCGGTGAGCCCTACGTTTTCGAGTGCCGAAAAATTGGGCATCAGGTTGGTGCTCTGAAAGATAAAACTGTAGTATAGCAAGCGGATTTTGTACCGTTCTGCTTCCTTTTCTTCTTTCCATATTCCGGCCAGATCGTACTCTTCGTCTTCGGTAGGGAAAAATTTAATTGTTGATGTTTCGGGCTGAACCGTTTGGGTCATTAACCCTAACGTTTCGAGAAGGGTACTTTTCCCTGCCCCCGAAGGCCCCAGCAATACCGTGATCTTCCTTTTAGGAATGTAGAAATTGTTGGCTTCAAGAACTGGTTGTCCCTGCACATAAGCACATGATAACTTTTCGATTAGAAAAAGAATATCATTTGAATTATCAACAGTAATATCTGACATCCCGGCGTTATTATTTAATGTATGAGCTGAAAAGAGCATCAATAAGTTCTGTTTCTCCCAATTCTTTTGTATTGTGCGGGAATATCCTGGAATCGATCCAGTAGTGCTTTAACCCGGTACCTGTACCGACCGGAATTCTGAATGTTGCTTTGAAGTTATTGTATTCTTTCTCGTATTTTTTGAAGTAATCAACGAATCGTTGTTTAATTGCAGGGTCTTCCTCAACCCGTCCTTTAGTTTTAACATAAAGGTACTCATAGAAAATGGTCCATTGGTGATCTTCAAAGTAGTCGGCATTGAGCATGTTTTGCCCTTCGTAGATACTTTGGATATGCCCTTTGGTTACGCACCAGTCGATAAGGTATTCATACAGCATATCTTCAGGGAAACGATCGGGCGAAGTAACATCCATCAGCCTGATTTTCTTGAATTTTTCTTTTCCTCCCCAGCCGGTCAGGATGGCCGAAAGGGTGTAAAGGCTAAGGGTATCCACTGCTTCGTTGATAACTGGGAAATACCCAAGAATATCAACAAGTATTTCTTGCCATCCATACACGATGAATGAACGTGATTCGTTTTGCGATTGCGACAAATCGTCGGTAGGGATGAGGCGTTCAAGAGAGCGCTTGATGAGGAATAAATCTTCCTGGGACATGAGCAGAACGCTTTGGAACATCGGGTTTTTCATCCCGCTTTCAAAACGGCGTGCATATCCGGTATTGTATTGTTGTCCGCTCTTTTGGAATACTATATTTAGCTTGTCTGCCGAAATATTGTTCTTGCCCAGATCGTCGATGAAACCTTTCAACTTTTTCTCGCTCTGATTGTTGAGTTTCCCGTTAAGGTACATCGAGATGGATTCGAGGTGGTCGTTCACTCTTGAGTCAATAATCTGTAACTGGTTTTCAACTTCTTTTCCAAGAACCATGGCGTGGAGTGCTCCACCGTCGGGGGCCATTTTAAAGTATCCGGGAACGCCCAGGTCAGGATCAATTTCAATTACATCTTTCGATTTCCGTTTCACAACATTTGTTTTGCTCAGCGTAGCTCCGTCGGGAGTACGCCCGGCAGCGACTTTAAACATCAGGTTCTCAATTTGGGTTCTGTATGCGTCGTAAGCCGCTTTTGAGTCTGCGGTTAATTGATGTTGTGCCTGAATGGCAAAAAGGTTTACATTTTTCCTGATCATGAGATCGGCCAGTTCTGATTCTTGCACTGCAGTAAAATCAGGAGCTTCTTTTCCGCTGCAATCTTTATATTTTGTACGGTTGTGATTTCCGGCATCGCCAATAAGGATAACATAGTTCGATTCGCCCGAAGAGGGGTCGAAACGCTCAATTGCTTTTTTGATCCCGTAAAATACACATTCTTCAGCGTCGTTGTTACATTTATTGTAAGTCGGTGTCATATAACGGGTGAGCGTTTGGATAACCCCGTTATAGTTCGATGATAATTCTCTGGTATAATGCGTAGCATTGGAATTGCCTTCGGAAGCATCGCGGTATAGAACGACCCCGAAACGGTAGCTGTTCTTTCCTTTTTGCAAGTCGCGCATGGTTGCTTTTATGGCATCTTGAATGGCTTTTGAATACTGAACCATGCTGCTGGTTGCGTCAATAACAAACATGATATTCACGTTTCGCAGTGAGTTCGACATTGAGTCGATAACATGTTTGATTTTAGCAAATTCGGCACTTGGCAGCACTTTGCCGCTTTCTGAACGTAAATCTCCGATAACGCCAAGTTTTGTTACCCCGTTGTTTACATCAAGCACTGGGTAACGGTCAACTTCTCCAATAGCCCTCGAGCGATAAAAACTGGCATCTTCCTGGAAGAGGGGAGTGCCGCCCAACGCCTGGTCGGGGTATATTTTTGTCCTTTTCTGAGAAGCGCGCCTTTCGGCAACTGCTTTTTCGTCCCAGTTAAGCTCATAGGCTAAACGGTGGTTCCATGCAGTGGTTTTCGATTTTAATACCCAGCCCCTAACGCGCTGTGGGTCGTTGTTCAGGTCGCTAATTTCAGGTATATCGGACAAAAGGTATGCCGTTGCTGTTTCTTTGTACACATAGTTGATTTGGTAAACCAGGGCCGAATTTATTGAGTCGGAAGGGTTACAACGCGGGTGAGAATAGAACTCGGGAGAGCGGCTTGCGCTTTGAGCACCGGTAATGATATTCAGTACCATGGCTTTTTTGTTGAAAATTCCGCCTTTGAATTCAGGAAGGTTTACATCTCTGGTTTTAAGGCAGGTTTTCCAGAGAAGCATGTTTTCTTTCTTTACCCACGCAGCCCGCGAAGTAGCTCCAGGCTTTAGGTTCCCACGTACATCGGCATCTTCGATGTCGACTACCCTGATTGCCGTTTCAGTCTCGTCAATCACGTACATGGGTTTCATAAAGTCGAGTTTCTTGCCAGTGGCCGAGTTACAGCCTTTGTCGGAATACAGGGGGTTGGCTGGGCGGTCAGAAAATACTACCCATAATTCACCTTCTTTTGCTTTTCCCGGTACAGCCGCTGAAGCATTGTCCATGGGCATCATATATTTTCCGGGAGTATTTTTTACTACACTTTGCCCCATAGCAACTATACCCGAGAATAAAAACATCAGGAGCATCCCGGTAATAAGTATACTTTTCTTCATAAAACCTTATTTTGTAAAAAACGGTAATTATTCATCGCCATTTTTTGAGTTGAAAAACCAGTTTATATATTTTTTGACCGTTAAACTAATCAAAAATAATTGAAATTTTGCTTTAAAAAAAGCAAGATTCAAAAGTAATGAAAGATGGTATAATATAAAATTTTACTTTACCTATACTTTCGTTTCTTTCAAATTATATACCATAGTTTTTCAGTTTAAAATCTGAAAAATCAATTGTTGTGGTAATAAGCTGTTTTTTAGAAGTTTTGAATTTTGTGCAAGTGGTAATATTCTCCTTTTTTCTCGAGTAGTTCTTCGTGAGTACCTTGTTCTACTACTTCGCCTTTGCGAAATACAACAATAAGGTCAGCATTTTTTATGGTAGAGAGGCGGTGGGCAATTATTATAGATGTGCGGTTTTTCATCAGGCTTTGGAGTGCTTCCTGTACCAATTTTTCCGATTCGGTATCGAGCGATGAGGTCGCTTCGTCGAGGATTAATATCGGTGGGTTTTTTAGCACAGCACGGGCAATTGATACGCGTTGCCGTTGTCCGCCCGAGAGTTTTTGCCCCAGGTCACCAATTTTAGTCTGATAAGCACTGGCCGATTCTATAATGAAATCGTGAGCATGAGCAACAGTTGCTGCTTTGGTAATTTGCTCGCTGGTAGCATTTTCTACACCAAAGGCGATGTTGTTTGCAAAAGTGTCGTTAAACAATACCGGCTCCTGGCTTACGTACCCCATAAGGCCCCGCAAGTCGCTGAGCTTTAGATCTTTTATATTTATCCCGTCGATGAGGATATCGCCCGAAGTTACGTCCCAAAACCTGGGGATAAGTTTTACAAAGGTTGTTTTGCCCGAGCCTGATTTGCCAACCAGCGCCACAGTTTTTCCTTTAGGTATGGTGAGATTTATGTTTTTGATTATTATGTCTTTATGATAGGCAAATGACACATTCCTGAATTCGATACCCGCGTTGAATTCTGTTTTGCTTAGCGAGTTTTCTTTTTCTTTGATTTTGTCGTCGGCCATTAAAATTACATCAATACGATCGACAGAGGCCATGCCTTTTTCTATGCTGTAAAATGCTGATGAAAAGGCTTTAGCGGGATTTATTATGCTGTAAAAGAACACAAGGTAGGTGATGAAGTTCTCGGGGGCCATCCCGCCTTCGTTTTTCAATATTAAGCGGCCACCATACCACAAAACAATGATTATTACCGCTGTTCCCAAAAATTCGCTTACCGGGTGGGCCAGGTAATTTCGCCACATCAGCCGGTTCATTGTTTTATAGTAATCATCAGTCTCTTTTGCGAACCTTTTTTCCATTTTCTTTTCGGCATTGAACGCTTTTATAATCGTCAATCCTGAAAGCGATTCATCAATTGTACTGAGTATTTCGCCCATTTTGTCCTGCGCCTTTCTCGAAGGTTTTTTAAGGCCTTTGCCAATGCGTCCGGTCAACAATCCTGCAAAAGGAAGCATAACAAGTACAAATAAGGTAAGCGACCAGCTCATGTATATCATAATGGCCAGAGAAACAAGAATGAGCACGGGGTTTTTGATGAGCATTTCGAGTGAGTTCATGATCGAATTTTCAACCTCGTTGACATCACCGGCAATGCGGGCCATAATGTCCCCTTTTCGTTCGTTTGAAAAGAAGCCTAACGGTAAAGACATTAATTTTTTGTAAATTTTATTGCGTAAATCGCGAACAACCCCGTTGCGGATGGGTACCATGCAAAAACTGGCGAGGTAAGTAAAGCCTACTTTCAGAAAAACCATGATAATCATGAAAAAGCCAATGAGGTATAGCGCCCTGAAGTGCCCTTCGTTGGTGATTATCATGCTCATTTTATAGTAGAGAAACTGTTTGACCGATTCAATACTCAATGCAAAGTCGACGGGTTCGGTTACTAATTTTTGTGTGCCGAAAAGTATCCCAAGTATTGGGCTCAAGGCAAGAAATGAGAAGGCGCCAAAAATAGCCCCGAAAATATTAAAGATAATGTTCGAAATAGCCCATCCTTTGTAGGGTGGGATAAATCGTTTCAAAAGATAGAATAATCCTTTCATCGATGAAGGTTATGTGGTCTGAAATAAAACTGAAGCAACGGAAATTTATTGTGAGTTTTCGCAATAAATTTCCGTTGATCGCTACAGTTTCAAATTATAATCCGGTGTAATTTTGTGGAGTTATTTGTTTTAATCTGATCTTTAATTCCTTAGATACGTCGAGCGAATCGATGAATGAATGGATGGCTTCCTTATCAATTTTGGTATTGGTTCTTGTCAATTTTAATAAGGCTTCGTATGGATTAGGGTAATTTTCGCAGCGCAACACGGTTTGAATGGCTTCGGCTACTACACTCCAGTTTTTCTCTAAATCGGCATGGATTGCATCCACGTTTAACAGCAGCTTATCGAGGCCCTTAAGGGTTGAATGAATGGCAATTAATGTGTGCGCAATGGGGATGCCAATATTCCGCAGTACCGTAGAGTCGGTCAGGTCGCGCTGTAGCCTCGATACGGGTAATTTGGCCGAAAGATGTTCAAACAGGGCATTGGCTATGCCAATATTCCCTTCTGAATTTTCGAAGTCGATCGGGTTTACTTTGTGGGGCATGGCCGACGAGCCAATTTCGCCTTCTTTGATTTTCTGCTTGAAATAGTCCATCGAAATATAGGTCCATATATCGCGGTTCAGGTCAAGCAGTATAGTGTTAATCCTCTTGATATTATCGAAAATTGCCCCGTAATTGTCGTAATGTGCAATCTGCGTAGTGTATTGTGAGCGTTCGAGCTGAAGGTGTTCTGAACAGAATTTGTTGGCAAACGACACCCAGTCGATAGCCGGAAAGGCAACATTATGGGCGTTGAAATTGCCGGTGGCACCCCCGAATTTGGCATAACATGGTATGTTGCGCAATAACTCAGTCTGAACATTGAGACGTTCAACAAAGACTTTTATTTCTTTTCCCAGCCGGGTAGGAGAAGCCGGTTGCCCGTGGGTACGGGCCAGCATAGGCACATCGGTCCATGCCTCGGCATATTGCTCCAATTTGGCAATCAGCTTTTCGAGCAGCGGATAGTAAACATCCTGCAGGGCATCGCGTAATGAGCAAGGCACGGCCGTGTTGTTGATGTCTTGAGAGGTTAATCCAAAGTGTATGAATTCTTTATATGCTTTTAACCCGAGGTTGTCGAATTTCTCTTTCAGAAAATATTCAACAGCTTTCACGTCGTGGTTCGTAGTCTTTTCAATGTCTTTTATCCGTTGAGCATCGTCGACAGAAAAATCGGTAACGATTGCCCTAAGTTTTGGGGCGTTCGAAAAGTCGAAATTTTCCAGTTGCGGCAGTGGAATTTCGCACAAGGCGATAAAATATTCGATTTCCACAAAAACCCGGTATCTGATCAGGGCATATTCCGAAAAATACTCTTCCAAATTGCTTACTTTGCTGCGGTATCGCCCGTCGATGGGTGAAATGGCTGTTAATTCATTCAAACTCATAGTTGTTCTTTAAAATCGAGCTACAAAGATATAATTTTTTGTGGTTTCCGCTTTTTTTGCGGGTTCAGGGCATTCCTTTAATTCATAGAAAAAGGGTATACCTTATTTATTTTTTTGGGAGCTTTTGCTGCTTTTTCTGTTGTTTTTTCTAATTTGCTTAAAAATTCGTTCACTTAAATAATATTGACCATGGAAAAGTATCAAGTAGTAAACTCGAGAAACCTTAGTAAGACATTGTTATATAAGATAATAATTGCTGTTCTGGTCTTGTTTTTTCTATTCTTATTTGCCCTGTCATCGAACTGGTTTGGCGAAGGGTCGGCCCTCGAAACATTTTTCTTTAAGAATGAATCGTCTATTATGAGTCCAATTTCAATTGGCTTTGTGATTATTGCGGTTGCTTTTTCTGTGGTCATGCGTAGCCGGATGCGCAACCCTATCCCCCTTGGTGTACTTGAACTTGATGAACAAGGTTACACGTTTGCCGGAATGAATAACGCGCAAACCCGTGGCACATGGAATAATGCACGATATGTTGCTTTTGAATTTTTTTCGGTTGCCTCAATAAACAACCCCAAAGGATGCTTGAATTATCTTACCATTGTTGACAACTTGGGAACCCACACTTTCGAGATCCTTATTGAAAGCTCTCTAGCCAAATCGGGGCTGGGCGACCAGTTACGCCAAATAAATATGAAGGTGCCAGTCAAGGTAAAGTATGCCCATTTGATTAAAAAGATTTTCCGCGATAAAGATCTTTCCCTAAGATAAACAGTCTCGTTATTCTACATAGAGAACCAATCCTTTAAGGTATTCCCCTTCGGGATGATAAATGCTTACCGGGTGGTCGGCAGGCTGGGTCATTTGATGTAATATCCGAACGGTTCGTCCGGCAATTGCAGCACCTGAAAAAACGGCTTCGCGAAATTTTTCCTTGCTTACCACCTGTGAACAACTGAAGGTGAACAAGATGCCTCCTGGTCTGATCTGTTCAAACGCTTTTGCGTTGATTCGTTTGTACCCTTGCAGCGCGTGACCAAGGGCTTCGCGGTGTTTGGCAAAAGCAGGCGGGTCGAGTACTATCAGGTCGTATTTGTCTTTTATATCTTTCAGGAAATCAAATGCATCGGCAACAATGGCTTCGTGGCGCTTGTCATCCGGGTAATTAAGTTCAACGTTTTCGCGGGTAAGGTCAATGGCTTTTCCCGATGAATCGACTGAATGAACGCTGCGGGCACCCCCTTTCATGGCATAAAACGAGAAACCACCGGTGTAGCAGAACATGTTCAGTACATCGCGGTCTTTCGAGTATTGGGAAAGGAGTTGGCGGTTGTCGCGCTGATCGATGAAAAAACCTGTTTTCTGGCCTTCAACCCAATCGACATTGAAATGTAGCCCGTTTTCAGTTACCATCTCAGGCGAGCTTTCTCCCAGGATAAAGCCATCAGTTGCTTCAATTCCGGCTTTAAACGGAATGGTTTTCGAACTTTTATCGAAAACAGCCTTGAGCTTATCGCCCATAATTTCTTTCAATATTTCAGCAAGTTGCATGCGTATCTGGAACATTCCAATGGAATGCATTTGCATTACCGCAGTGCCGTTGTATATGTCGATGATCAGCCCGGGCATACCATCCCCTTCGGCATGTACCAGACGGTAAACATTGGTCTGCTGGCTGTCGGTAAGGCCAAGGGCTGCGCGTAGCCTGTAGGCTTCTTCGAGTTTCGATTTCCAGAAATCCCGGTCGGGGTTTACCTCGGTAAACGAAAAAACACGAACCGCAATAGAGCCGATCTGGTAATGGCCTAAGCCCAGAAATTCGTCCTGATTGGAATAAACCGAAACGATGTCGCCTTCGCTCACTGTGCCGTATATTTTTTTTACGGCCCCCGAAAAAACCCAGGGATGAAAACGTTTAAGTGATTGGTCTTTCCCCGATTTAAGTACTATTTTAGTGTATGTGTTATTCATTCTCATGGTTTTTAAAATGCTCATAAACTTTTAACGAAAGCCAGGCGTCGGTTGCAGCATAGCGTAGTTGCGGCTCGGTAAGCTCGTCGGCTTCCCAGTTCGACAATTGCTGGGCTTTTGATATGCGGAGGCCAAGTACAATGGCAGCTAGTTTTTTCAGGCTGAAAGACTCGATTCCCCTTTTTCGGGCTTCGTCTTGCAGCTCAACAAATCCGGCAGGTGAAAATTTCTGTTTCGACTGCAGTACTTTGATGTCGTCGCGAATGGCAACCCCGGCTTTTATTATCTTTTCGTCAGCAAGTATTTCTATGATTTTGCGCGAAATTTCCTGTTTGTTCAACCTGAAAAGAAAAGCCCGCTCGTTTGTTGATAGCTGGAGTAAAGCCACCTGGTTGATTTGCCCTTTTTTAAACGAAGGCCGTGTTTCGGTATCGAATCCCAGATACGGAAACTGTGCCATATATTTAGCGGCCTCGCGCATCTTTTCTTTGGTGTCGACAACTACAATTTCACCATCGAAGGAGTAAAACGGAAGTTCGTCGAATTCTTCTTTTGAAATACTTGTTTTATAAATCATTGTCGGAAAACTCTTCGTTACTTTCTTGGTTCCTGAAATGTTTTGAAACCCAGTTATTGCCTTTTTTGTTTTTTTGTCTGGGGTCAGTAGTTTGCTCTTCGTTTAGGGCCTCGCTGTATACTAACGAGTGGATAGCCCGAAGTACGTTGACCAGTTTTTGCCCCCAAAACTCTTCAAAGTTGTTTTTGCATTCCCATAAGGCATCGTTCATCAATTCAGTTGTCCCCATACGGTACACGAAAATGAAGTCTTTCAAATCCTGGTAAATATCGCAAAGGTTTTCAGAAATGCTCTGTTCTACAGAAGTTTCGCTGAATTGCATGGCCTGATCGAAGACTTCGAGAAAGGTGTCGTGCTGCCCAAGTTTATTGTTTAGTTTCCCCAGCAGGAAATTGTAATCGACCTCGCTGAGGTATTTTTCAGGGGTTTCTGCATTTTCGTCGTCGATAGGCGGCAACATGCTGGTTTTAAGGTAGAGCAGGGGAAGTAACTTTTGCAGTGTCGACAAAAAAGCCTTCAACGGGTATTGCTGCTGGCCTTCAATAAAATTACAATACTCGTTGGCTACAGCCGCGAATTCGATTGCTGCTTTTGAAAAAGCGATATGTTCTGAATCTTGTTCTTTCATACTTATTGAGTATGCAAAAATAAGGAAATAGATAGATTTTGTCCTAAAATTTTACCAATATTGAAAAGCCGGGCGTGTCTGCTTGATTTTTGGGTAGTTGTATGAAACGAACATGTTGGTTGAATAACACGATTTGTTCCCATTTGTCAGGAATCGAAGCATAAGCTAAATACCCATGTAAAAAATTCATGTGAGTTCCATCTTTGAAAGAAGCTTGCTGCTCGGGTTTATTTTTATTTAATCGTTATAAAAGCACTATATATCTGGGATCACTTTAATATTCGGGTGGATAAATTTATTTTTTATAACTTAACGAACTAAAAGGCCACAGATTCACGAATAATGATGACGGCTATGGGGCTAACGCCCGCGGTTATTGAGATATAACGGCTTCGCGGTATAAATCTTCTTGGGAAAAACTATTTGGGGTGGCGCCTTGTCGATGTCAAAAAAATGTATCTATTTTTGAAAAGGAGACGGCATTACTTATTTGTGTAAAATGCCTCATAAAAAGTCAAAATGGTCGTGGCCTTGCTCCGAAGGAGCTGTATTTTAATAACCGCGGGCGTTAGCCCGTGGTAAAGGTGCAAACATTTGGCAGCCCCGACAGGGGTTGTATTTAGGGAAAATACTTTTCATCGTACACTATTCCAAATTCTTCCAATAAACGCTTTAACTCTTCTTCAAATGTTTCGTTTTTGTGATGTTCTTGCTGGTTAATAATGTAGTTGACGATCGTGTCTTTGTCTTTCCATGCATAGGTTAATGCGGCATATCCTTCGGCCCAACCATTAAATAATTTAAATTTGCCCGTTTCTTTCATCCATACTGAAGAGTTTGATTTCATATCACGCATGAAATCGGCTAGAGCTTCGGTTGGATGTAGGTCGCATAATATATGTATGTGATCCTCCATTCCGTTTATTCGGTACAAAACACCTTTTTTATTCTTGATATAACCCATGATATATGCATATAGCTCTCGGCTATGTTCTTGCTTGATAGTTTTACGATTGTCTTTTGTTCGGAAAACGATGTGATAGAGTATTTGTCTGTAGCTTGACATAGGTTTTCAATAAATGTAACAAATTGTGAATATTTAGTACAACCCCTGCCGGGGCTGTGTGTGTTGTTTCATAACATCCACGGGCTAACGCCCGCGGTTATTGAGATATAACCGCTTCGCGGTAGTCTTCTGTGTTCAGAGTATAATCTGTATCCAAACTTTTCTATTCAAA
>Ga0123334_1001197_pt1 | contig 33524 bp, 30 predicted proteins | sample BiotimSIPDNA_FD_89706 | JGI IMG/M metagenome (GOLD analysis project Ga0123334, IMG submission 89706) | Anaerobic biogas reactor microbial communites from Washington, USA - Biogas_R1 time_0 SIP DNA | ecosystem: Engineered > Bioreactor > Anaerobic > Unclassified | place: Washington, USA...
ATTTATTTTGCAAAGATAAGATAATTTTTAAAGACAACCAAATATAGAGATAATTAACCTCATGTTTAACATATAAAATATTGCAATCACACTTATAGCATACGCCAGTTCGGGATATGTTATTTTTAGAAAAGAAAAAGTCTCCCTGACTTTTCCACATGCCAATGCTATAAGGAAACTACATTTCCATCTGATTACCAATTATTTAAACCACTTTTTATTCCGAACCTACATAACTATCAAAGCAAAAGAGCTTTGTTTCAGAAAAGACTCCAAAACAATGCTCTTTTTATATCTTCACATGAGTTCGACCATGTTATGCTTGTCAGGGCGAAAACGCACGCATGGTGCGTTGGCACTTGAACAAATATTCATTGGTCATTGAACAATTGTGCGTTTACCATCGAAGCATTGTTTGTTGAAACATGAAGAATGTTTCCATCTCATGACATGTCAAATGAAAGGGGAATTCAGGGGTTTACCATGTTCTTTCCCTTCTTTAACTGAACGGCTCTCTCTTTTCCATTCATCATCAACTGAATCTTGCAAGCCTTCTGAGCGGTAAGCATCAAGGACTCTTCCCGACCATTTCTCCAATCCATCTTCACCTTGATTCCACCACGGGCACACACTCCCTCCACACTTCCATCTTTCCACTGTTCAGGCAGAGCGGGCAAGAGTTCTATGCTGACAGAGGGTTTGCTGTCCACCATTCGAAAATTACTCTGCACCAACATTTCCAGCACACCCGCACAACCACCAAAGTTACCATCAATCTGGAAAGGGGAATGTGCATCAAGCAAATTAGGATATGTGCCGCCACCTCTCCGAGCATCAGCACCTTGATAGCCGTCGGGACTCACATACGACAACAACTTCCTATACATGTGGTAAGCATTCTTGGCATCACGCAATCGAGCATAGAGGTTCACACGCCATCCTGTGCTCCACCCTGTTGTTTGGTCTCCCTTCAACTCAAGAGTCTTGGATGCCGCCCTGTAGAGAGCCTCCTTCGTGTTCACGCCATCCTCTATCTGATGACCGGGATACACACCAAAGAGGTGACTCTGATGACGATGATGAGGGTCTTCATCTTCCCAATCATAGAACCACTCCTGTAGATTTCCCCTTCGTCCTATCTTATAAGGTTGCAGACGAGAGAGGGCATCATTGGCTTGAGCCACAAAATCCTTGTCCTGTCCCAGCACAACCGCTGCATTCCTTGCATCGGTCAAGCACTCTCTAATCATGGCTATATCAGCAAAGCCTCCATAGCAAGTGCGACCATGATACCCCTTGTCGGTCACAAACACATTCTCTGGCGAAGTGGAAGGGGCTGTGATCAGATACTCCTTTCCATCCACACCCATGTCCTTGGTAGAAACAAGCCAACCCAAACAGAACTCGGCAGCCCCTTTCAACACAGGATAATATTCTCTCAGAAAATCCTTGTCCAGAGAGAACGTATAATGCTCCCATATATGTGTGCTGATCCATGCGCCACCCATATTCCAATTAGCCCACATGGGGTCACCAGTGTGGAGACCCACAGGACAAGTCATTGCCCATATATCTGTATTGTGAGCCAAACACCAACCCTTATCCACGCCATAGTAAGCCCTGGCAGTCTGTTCTCCCGAGCCCTGCAATGCCTTCATGTAGGTAAACAAAGACTGGTGCATCTGTGACAGACCTGCCGTTTCAGCCGCCCAATAGTTTTCCTCCACATTGATATTGCTCGTATAGTTGCACGACCAAGGCGGCAAGACAGATTCATTCCAAAGTCCCTGCAGATTGGCAGGCACATGAGGTGTTCGAGAACAAGAAATCAACAAATACCTGCCATACTGAAAATAGAGAGCCTCCAGGGCTGGATTGAACAATGACTCATCCAGATAAGCCTTCAGAGCCTCTTCTGTGGAGATGTTCGCATCTGCTTGAGAACTATTGCCCAACGAGAGTCTCACCCCATCATAAATGCTCTTGTAGTCATTCACATGCCGATTCATGAGAGCAGTGTATGCACGTGAAGTGATTTGTTCCAATCGGGCATCTGCCATCTGCTTATATGGCTTTCCCTCTTTCACAGGGTCTTTGTCATAGCCATTAAAAGAGGTGGCATTCACCACATACAGAATGACCTCCTTGCTGCCATCCACCAGCACCTCATCACCCTCAGCCCTCACATGCTCGCCCTTCACCATCACCTTCGTGCGGAAATGAATGCCTCTATTGGGGTCGTAGGCAAACTTCTCCTGAGCATCATAATAGCTGGGCAACGAGGCATAACCCGCATACCCATCTGTCACCAACGTGTTGCCATCCACCACATATCGCTCATTCCTCAACTGACAACTCAATGACACCTTCGCACGAATACCGTTGGGATGGTCTGTTGTCATCCTCACCACCAAACCCGAATCTGGATTTGTGGCGAAATACTCCACCGCATACTGATACTGCCCACGATGATAAACCGTGTGAGCCGTCGCATCGCCTATATCCAACCATCTGCGGTACTGGCTCACCGCCTCATCCTGATCCAAATACTCAATGCTCAATTGTCCCAATGGCTGGTAGTTTTGCGAGAAATGGCCTTGCACCTCTCTTTGCAAGCGATCCGCCTCTTGATAGTCGCCCCTCTTCAAAGCCTCACGAATGAGAGGAATCGTCTTGTGTGCCTCAGGCGAATACACCTTCATGTTGCAAGGCTCACCTGTCCACAACGTGATGTCATTCAGCGAAATCTTCTCCGTGTCTGTCTTGCCATACACGATTCCTCCCATCATTCCATTGCCAATCACCAGTGCCTCCTCAAAATAATCTGCCGGACGACCATACTGCAAGGTTTGCGCCTCAGTCCATGAAGCCACCAAGCATAACAATATAAACGTGATTCTTCTCATACTCATAGGTTTTCATTAGTTCAATTTTTCTATTTGCAAAGGTAAGGTAATTTTTGACAACATCTTTATTTTCCAGACAGGAAAATTTTCCCATATACTTGGAAAGTGCAAATCGGAGGCTGGCCAACACATTTGCATGGTATGCCAGCATCTATATGATTTCAACAAGCATGATCAATCTTCTATGATGACTGACATTAGGCTTCACAGAAGACTGAACATGGCTTCTACTTATCACTCATCGAGTCTTGAACGGGACTGATTCTTGGCAAAATGAACCTCACGAAAAGATTCCGATAGAAGAATCTCACCACAAGATAAGAAAGGTAGGAACAGCTTGACATCCTGTAGAGAAAAATGATCATTCTCTGTACCTTAGATTTGTTCTTTAAAGTATAAAGATTACGTACCGATGCATCAACCCCCTCCACAAGTTCTCTCCATTCCTCTCTGCTCATTTCTACCAAATATGACATCTTATGAAAACGACGGTACATAGAGAAAACCTTTTTGTTGATGGCATTTGAGAAGTCTGGATGTGAAGATAAAAGTCCATATTGAGCTAACACTTCCATATTATTTAGAAGTTCACCCATATACTTGCAAACACGGGCCTTATCTTTAGCGTGCATGATGGACGTGCTATTACCCTGTTCGTAACAATAGATGTTGCAATCAGTGTAACGAACAGAAGAAGGATTGCATCCAAAGACTTCTGCATTAAAGATTTCGTCTTCCGACACGACAGGAACAAATTGAATGTCGTGTTTCTTCAAGAAGGATTGTTTGTACAGCTTGCCCCATGCTGTCATCCAATCTATGCGTGAGTAGGCATTCAGACCATTTGTTTCAAACAGCATCTTTCCTGTAACCTTCTCTTCTAATTGGGGTAGAACAGAGAAGTCACGAGACCATACCATACGATAGCCAAAAACAACCAAGTCTGGTTCTCCTTCTAAAAAGTGCTCGCAAAGATAGGCATATCCACCATCCAACACATAGTCATCACTATCCACAAATGTTATATAAGTCCCTCTTGCCTCCTTCATGCCTGTGTTGCGGGCTGGTCCCAAGCCCTGATTTTCTTGAGTGACAACACGTATTATATCGGGATATTTAGATTTGTAGGCTTCGAGAATCCTTGCAGAGCCATCTGGAGACCCGTCATTCACACAAATGATTTCATACAGTCCACTCTCCAATCCTTGGCGAAGCAGAGATTCGAGGCAACGGGGCAAAAATTTCTCAACATTATATATAGGTAGTATGACTGATAGCAACATATGAACGATATGTTTTGATGAACAAAGGTAGAACTTTTTCCGCATAGAGCAAAGAGAATCCTCGGGAAAATACATGTTCCACCACTAATTAGTATCAGAACAAACAAAACCGCAACAATGGGGGAGGGCATATACCTGCTTTTTTGCAAGAAAGGAGAGGAATATGGAAAGGGGAAAAGTAGATAAAGAAACCATCATCTACTTTTTCCGCTCCTTTTCACTCTATATCACAAGGAATGAGTCTCACCTCACCATTCAACCCTGAAGGCATTACATCCCATGTGTTGTATAAGGTCTTCTGGTAGTTCAAATCAACAACATTGATCTCCTTGAACTTGCGCCATTCTATACCATCACGATCCATCTGAGCAATTCTATTGGCAGGAAGATTCGCCACCTCTACTTCAAGAGCATTGTTTCCCTCATGTAGGCACTTGGTAATATCCACTTGATAAGGAACGGAAAAAAGTGTTCCTGCATCTTGACCATTCACAAACACGCGGGCAGTTTCACGCACATCACCTAAATCAAGAATATAAGCTGTGTTGGATTGAAGTTCGGGCATCATGAAGGATGTCTTGTACACACCTGTTGCCATTGTTGTGTTCAGAATCGAATCCCCTAAATTAGTCCATGCTTGAGGTTCTCCCTTCATCTCATAAGTTTCTACAATCTTGACAGGGGCAGACTCTTTGAAAGTAAGTGTCCAATCCACGAGAGGCTTGGCATTGTGATGCCGAGCCTTCAAGTACTGATGTGGCATGAATGATTCAGATGTTTCTGTGGTGAAAGTACGGATGATGACACTCTCGCCACTTTTCAACTGGATTCTCACTCGTCCCTTCGCATCTGTCCCTGCCTGATCTATGTGTCCGTTCATAGGATGATAAAACACAATGACCTTTGCCTTTACTCCCAACTCCACATAGGCATCCACGTCTTTCTCTTGAAGATTGGACACAAAATAGTGATAGCCATTAGGATTGGAACGACGTATGCAACTAAGCCCCTGCTGGAGCATAGGCTCTTTCTTTGCCTTGCTGAATTGCAAGCCGTCATGATAATTGGGCGAAGTAACGAATGCACCCTCTCCCCATCGGATAGACATGGCTTGGTCTGGATGAAATGATATGACAGACTGCATCTGCTGGATGAGCGAATTGAACTCTGCTTGCTCGGACTTCTTCCCATATCCAGGGACAGAGGTTGGCAACGATTTTACAAACACCACTTGTCCACCCTGCTCTGCTATCTTCATCAATCGTCGGAGGGTTACAGCAGGCATGAAACGCACATCTGGAATGATAATGGTGGAGTATCGTTGGGTGACATCATCCTGCATGAGATAATGGTCGGAAATGTAATCCACATCATAACCATTCCGAATGATGTTCTGCACTGTCTCTATAAACTGAGGCGCACGCTTCTCCATAGAATGAATATCAAAGAGCGCAACAGTGCCTGGTTGATCATAAAGCATGTCATAATAAGGGAGATAGACAAGCACATCATTGTCGGGTTCTCCCCATTGCAGAAAAGACTGGCAACGTTGGATGTATTGAGAGAAAGCGGGCATGACTGACCACCAATTATTATAGGGTGTCATGTCCACACTGGCATAAAATCTCCATCCTGGCCACTCTGCATCTTTGGGCGAATAGCAAGAACCATGAAAGAACACATGATTGACACCAGAGAGGAACATGAGATCCAAATCGGGCTTGCATTGTGACAGAGATGTACGAAAATGTTCTGTCAGCCACGTGAAGGTCTCACTTGAGGTAAATTTCTTTCCCGAAACATGAGCAGCAGAGGAGGCATATTTCAGCATGGAAATATCTGAATCATTCTTCTTGGTGAAGCCTTTGTCTGCGCGAAGTCCTTTTATGCCAAAATCACTCAGTCCGAAACCTTCACATTCTGGTATATCCACTGCCGCATAGACATCAAGCAGGTTTGCAGGACTGCCATGTGCCTGATTGCGAGTGATGCTTCCATGTTTATGTGCCCAATCTGTCCACTGCGTGGTGAAGTTCTCAAGGAGGAGTTCTCCCAATGTCTCACGATAATCACTGATGATTCGCTTGTCCGCATCTGTACGAAGGCTATCCTTCTTATTCAGAATGTAGGTGAAGGGCTGAAGGTCATATCCACGTCGCTTTTGGAACTCCTCATAGAGTTTAGGAGTCCAGTCTGCACCATACACCTCATAGGAATCATTGAAGAGAGTGTGTGGGAATGGCACATTCTGCCGTGCAAAAGCATCATCAAAATGAGCAAGATAGCGAGAAACTGCATCTCGGTCAAAATGATCTATCACGAAACCTTCTCCACCAGGAGCAGCTCGTTTCACCTTCTGACCTGTTCTGCCAAGTGCGGCATTCTGCTGTTCATCAAACACAACTCTGCATGCAGCATCTTCCTTGCTGACCCAAGGACCACCGAAAGGCCATCCTGTTCCTGTGGCCATACATGTCTCTATCCCCAGCTCCCCTCCACGAGTCTCCACATACTGGAGCATACGCATCCATTGGGAAGAGAGAAAAGGAATGTCGTTCGAATCATTTCCCCTCACTCCATAAATAGGAGTAATCTCCACACCCCCTATTCCCACCTTTGCAAATGCTGTTAAATGATGGTCAAGTCCTATAGAATCCACAGCACTTCCCATCCACCACCAACGGGTATAGGGCTTTGCCTCCTGTGGGATGGGAATCCAATTCTGTGCTTTCAATGCGTGAGAAAGGGGCAGAAGAGAAAGCAGCAATAAGGCTTTCCGCAGCCAAGTGAAGTTTGTTAATTGAGTCATTTCACAAATATAAGATTCTGATTATAATGCGAAAATACAATAAAAAATGCTCTTAGACAATATTTGTCACTTATTTTGTGTAACTTTGTTTTGTTTTTATCGAGTACAGGCTATAAACTTCATCATGGAGAAAATGACAGATTCAAAATCCACCATGAACGAACCACAATGGTTTGTTCTTAAAGTCAGCAGAAAAGAGACACTCGCAATGGAGGTCTTGGAGAAGGCAGGACTACGCACTTATTGTCCCATGGTGGAATGTGACACAACCATTCGAGGCAAGAAGGTGATTGTGGAACGTCCTCTCATTCCTAATGTCATCTTCACCTATGCTCCCTTTGCCCAACTCAACTCGCTAAAGAACCTCAATCCGTTCATCACTTATTGCTATCAGAAAGTGAATGAAAAATACAAGATACTACAAGTGCCCGAAAGAGAAATGGAGCTGTTTATCCTTTCCTCCACCAAGATGAAGAAAGACATCACCTATTTCCACCCAGAAGAGGTGGAGTTGAAGAAAGGTGATCGAGTGAGGATTATAGGTGGTCTATTTGATGGCTGTGAGGGCACATTGCTCAAAGCAAAAGGGCGTGCCAAACGTATGTTCCTCATCAACTTTGAGATTCTCGGTGCTATTGGCACACACATCGAACCAGAGTACATTCGTTTGATTAAATAAAAAAGAGTCCTTCACTCACCAACTTCCTCTCCCCATCCTTCTGCGAGCCTTCGAGATGCCTTCGAGATGCCTTCGAGACGAGTATTGAATAATTCCATCACTTATCTCAATTGTCTCAATCTCACCTCTTCTGATACGCATGCTCCTGAAATACCCAATTCAGATTTTGACGTTTTTCCTCTTGTGTCACAGTGTGCATCTGGGGAGTTTTGATTTAGACAAGCGAGAATAATCCTATCTTTCCAGTTTTAGCAAACACCAATAAATAAAAAAGGGCAGCCACTTACAAAGTGACTGCCCATAGAACATTGCGGTTCTTCCAATGTGACTATGGAAGTTGTACCGTCCAATAGCTACGTGTTGGAGTTATGCGTCCAAACTTGCCCCATTTAGGGTCTTTCTTAAAATTCTGAAGACCATCCGAAGGAACATTCAATCGAGTCACATGTATCTCACTAAATACATTCTCACCCAACTCGAAAGGTTTTGCCACACGAAGATTTACCTCCACAAGGCTGGTATTGACAAAAGCCTCATCGTCTATATACTCCATCGTAGTTGGCATATTCATCTTCTGAATGATTGTGCCGTCAAAAGCACGTTTACCTATTCTCTTCAGACCCTGTGGGGGATTGATTTTCTCAAGTCCCCAGCATCCCATGAATGCACCATCTGGTATCTCTTCAATACCGTCAGGAAGAACAATTGAGGAAATCTTCTTACAAGTACGAAAAGCATAGGGAGCAATGGTTGTTGCTTGAGCAGGCAATTCGAACTCACCAGTCTTTCCTGGAGGACAAAGAATCAAGGTCTTTCCATCTTTTGAATAGACCACGCCACCTTCTGACTTATATTTAGGATTGTCGGAGGCAACACTGATATACACCAGCTTGAAGCAGTGGTCCACCACATTGCAGCCGATAGAATCCACCGAAGCAGGAATAGTGAGAGAGGTCATCTCTGTGTTCTTATAATAGGCAGAGTCAGGTATAGATGTTTGACCTGCAGGAATTATCACATCTCCCTCACTCTGTGCCTTTACACAAGAGAATGCGATAAATGCTAATGCTAAAAAAACGTATTTCATAGGCTTTACTCTTGATTAGTTTCTGATTCAAGAACCTGGCTCTTCCCTCCATTCCTGTCAAGGAAGAAGATAACAGCACGGTTCCATTCGTTCACAGATGTATATGGCTGAACAGTATCACCCTTATAGTCTATACGAAGTCGGTTGGCAGGAACGTGGAATTCATCAACAAGCATGTCATACACAGCCTGAGCGCGCTTCTGTGAGAGACGAAGGTTGTATGCTGGGTAGGCTGTTTCAATATCGGCATATCCTGTCACAATAAGATTGATGTCAGGGTGAGTGGACAAGAAGGTTGCCACACTCTTGAGATTCTTCTTCTGTGCATCGGTGATATAGTAGCGGTCCACATAGAAAGAAACTGTTGTCTGCAAAGCCTCACTGAACTTAATCTTTTCAAAGATTTCAGGAATAGCCATGTTAGCCTCGTTGAGTTTTTCGTTCTCATCATCCTGCATTCTTGCCAAGCGCTCCAACACAGCAGAACTCAAATTCTTCACATAATGAAAACGGCGACGTCCATGCCCATCCTTGAAGTGAAACTGTGCGCCTAACAGCACATCGAAGTAGGTATCATACACACGGTCATAACCTACACCATTATATTTATCATCCGTACCATTGAAAGTGACTTCGGCAGTGATGTCCCATGCATTACTTACTTTCCAACGACCTTGCAAACCTACGTGAGCGGCAAAGTAGTTGGAAGGGGTTTCATTGACATCATAATTCATGTAAGTCACACCCTCTTCATTCTTGATACCTTCACGCATGATTCGGCACTTCTCTTTGTCAAATCCAAAAACACGGTTATATCCAAATCCGATGATACCAATCAGGTTAAACACACGGTCTTCCTTGTATTTCAGCACAATATTCGTAAAGTTCACCAAACCATCAAAATAGCTGGAGAACATGTTGAAATTGTAATTGCCAAATGTTTCCGGATACCATTGGCAAAGTTCCCATTCGGCACGTCCCACCTGAGGATGTAGTCCCACAGTGACACGAAGTCCGAAAGATGGATAGATCCATTTACCTATACCTAAATTAAAACTGGGACGTTGGTTTTGGAAGAAATTACCAAAACGAGTGTTCTCTGACATGGAGTGACTGACACCAAATTGGCCTAACAAGAAGATATTATCAAAAAAATGATAATCATCCAGATATGCCATGTCATCGTAATACAAACTATCCTGGTCCAACTTTGTACGATTGAAAGTAGAATCGACCAACTGATAATCCTGACCAAACGCCGCTACGCTGATCATGATAGCTGTTGCTAATATGTAGAGTTTCTTTGTAATCATTATCTTCTATCTATTTGTGTTTTCTTATAAGAGCATCTCTGAAAGCATTTCGCTTTAGTCATTCACAATCAATTCTATATAGTCTCCTATCGGGTTTATGTCTTTTTCGCTTGCCACTATCCAAATCTTTGATGCAGGCATTTCGTATCGCTCTAACATGATGTTACGAATGGCTTGGGCACGTTTGCGGAACAAGTTGTCATCAACACCTGTGCTGTTGGTGATATAAATATTGCTGTTAGGAGATCTGGTCCACGCATAGGCAGTGGTGTAGATGTTTGTCTGCTGCAAACGATCAATCTCGGCACTACCTTCATCAAAAGCAATCAGAGTGTACATCACCTGAGCCTCAACATCAATGGTATCTGTCTGCTCTTCCAATTCTTGACGTCTTCTCCTGGTTCTGTCACGTGTATCATCAATGGCATTCAGTCGATGGATGTATTCTGTCATATCATGACGTGGATAGTAAAAACCAGGTGCCAGACCACCCTTGTTGTTAAAGCGATAGCTAACACCCAAGAGATAATCCATACGACCATCCCATACATTCGAAGTGGTAGGGTTACTGTCGAAAGAGTTGTCCAAGAAATTTCCTGCAACCTCTATATTAATATTCCAATTTCGAGCAACCATAAAAGTGCCCGCAAGACCTGCACGAAGACTGACCAATGAATGCTGACGGTTTTGGTATTTATCTGCATTTACCAATTGGGCAGAATGACTGTTGTCTATCTTTTGTGCTTCTGCAAATTTTGAGCCTGTATAGTTTCTTGAAACCATACCACCAATACCAATCAGACCTTGAAGATGGAATTTGCGGTTCTCACGGAATCCTAAAAACAAGTTGGTGAAATTCACCATATATTCCATACTCAACCCATAGGAATTCCACTTGAACCGATTATGCGTCATCCAACTATAATCAATGCCGTCTGTACCTATTCCGAACTGATCATCTGTCACACCCGTATTGCGAGCATAGTTGATTAAAAGACGAAACGTACTGACAGGTGTTATTTCCTTGCCCAAAGCTATGGCAAACATAGGTCCCATCAGCCTAAAGTAACCTGCATGAGAGGCATCACTACCAAAATTGGAAGTGCCTCCGGCATACAGACTGAGAAACCAGTTGTCCTGAAAATTCGTATTCGCTACATACCGCTTCTCGACCAAAGGGATTTTCATGTCATCAAACAATGCGATGGCAGAATCTGCGTTGTTCTGCGCAAAAGCCGCTATGCTGACAAGCACTGCAATAATAGTTGAACTCCATTTTCTTTTCATGCCCAAATTGTAATCATTTAATTTGTTAAACTATATCTTTGTAATTCTCTGTAAATACTTACACCACGCATGTCATGCATGCTTTTTTCTCTCCAACTCTCTATCCAGCACTTCATACCGAGAGTTATTACTCTTAAACTCTGGCACAATCATCTTCATCATCCTCACCACTTCCATGTCATCGGCAGTTCTTGCCAAACTCATGAGTTTATCAAATTGCTCACAAATTGAATTGTATTCATACTGCCTCACCTTTGCCACACGAATCTTTGGATGGTCGGTCGGCATCTCCTCTTCTCCCTTGAACAACATCTCCTCATACAATTTCTCTCCAAAACGCAAGCCCGTATATTCAATCTTCACATCTCTTCTTCCACTGTTCTGTATCAGTCTCTTTGCCAAGTCAGCGATTTTCACAGGGTGTCCCATGTCAAACACAAATATTTCCCCGCCATTTCCCATTGTTCCTGCCTCCAACACAAGTTTACAAGCTTCAGGTATCAGCATGAAGAAACGAATGATGTCAGGATGAGTGACCGTTACAGGACCTCCCGCCTCTATCTGTTTCTTAAACAATGGTATCACAGATCCATTTGACCCCAACACATTTCCAAAACGAGTCGTAACAAACTGAGTTGTCTCTTCATGTGCCTCTTTGTTACTTGTGAGGTATGTGTTAAGACTCTGCACATATATCTCACACAAACGCTTGGAGCATCCCATCACATTTGTAGGGTTCACCGCCTTATCTGTCGAAATCATCACAAACTTCTTCACCTTATACCGAGTGGATAAATCAGCAAGGATTCGTGTGCCCATCACATTATTTATAATACTCACGCCTGGATTATCCTCCATCATTGGCACATGCTTGTAGGCTGCCGCATGAAACACATAGTCTGGACGATATTTCTTGAACATCTGCTCCATTCTTTCTGCATTCGTAATGGTAGAAACCATAAAGGTAGCGTCTATGGTGTTCCATTTTTGTCGAACCTCCAGCATCAAGTCATGCATTGGAGTCTCTGCATGGTCTATCAATATCAGTTTAGCAGGATGGTACTCTGCTATCTGACGAACCATCTCACTACCGATGCTACCTGCAGCACCTGTCACCATCACACTTCTATCACGCAGCAACTCACCAATCCTCTCCATATTCACCTCAATCTCCTGACGAGGCAACAGTTCCACCTCTTCACGCACATGCCTTCTCACATATTCAAACAAATTCTTTGCCACCACTCTCCACAACCACAAAGCAGCTGTTGCAGAAAGGAATGTCAAAAAGAACACTCTATAAGGAATTTCTGTTGCAAAAGGCAACAGATCTATTGCCCAACGAAATGCGACACACAACACAGAGCCTAAGAATGTGGCCGCCGCCGTACGAGCGAGATCCTTAAAAGCCAGTATCTTGGTGACATCTGCATAGGTATGGAATATTCGAATACCAATGCCATAGAAAATCAGGTCTATCAAAAGTGCATACAATACAGGGTATCCATTCGCCACCAAATTCGCAGGTCCATAAACCAACGAATACATCAGCATCATAGACACAAGAATCAACAGCAAATCCAGAACACTTACTACCCAATAGGGGAAAGCCTCTCTGGAAAAATACCAACTTGAAAAATCCTGAACTATGCCTTGGTATCGTTTATTCATTTCCTTTAACAAAAGTCAGTGCAAAGTTACGAAAAATAAGAATGAAAATACTTTTTAGCCTCCTTTTTCACGTTCAATGCCATTTTATTTGTCCTTTTTTTAACGTATTGCAACGTAAGACCCTTCAATTATGAATTTCTTCCATTTCATCCATCAATAGAAATCACCATGACTTCATGCTGTCAAAATCCCCCAAAAACTGACAGAGCCCGTTGTCTTGAACAGGCAAAGATGGAAGCAGTAAATCTATTTTGCATGATGGATGATTTCTGAAAAGTTTCCGATACAATGATGGAGACAAATCTGTTGAAAACACCTTCAGTGACAAGCCCCACCCTCCCCATGCTTCAGTGAGCCTTCGAGATGAATCCGAGATAATTCCGCCACTCTTTCCCTTTGTCACATAAAGCAAAAGAGACAGATGTAGGCATCCCATGCCATCAATGTCCATTTGGTGAATTTAGTGAAATGTGAAAAAGTAGAATGATCAAAGAAACAAGCCTTCCACTCACAAAGAGTTCACCCGTCTTCCTCTGCATCCGTCGGTCACATGCTCCTTTATTTCCGAACCATCAAGAACACCACACCATCAATCCACTCACCTTTCATAGGGAATGGAGCCGTGGCAGTTTCGTCAAATTGCGTCTCAAGTCGAGAAGCATCCACATTGTAATATTTGACAAGAGCCTTCTTGACCGACTCCACCCTGCGTTCTGCCAGGTGCATATCAGGCGATTCACTCTTTTCCGATGCACCGCAATAACCCTTAATCACCAGATTCACTTCAGGATTCTTCTTGAGAAAGTCTGCCACAATGCGTATATTCTGCATTTGATAGTCATTCACGAAAGTGCGGTCCACATAGAAAGAGATACGGGTCTTCATGAGTTCACCAAATGCCACAGTCTCTGCTGATTCTCTGGATTGATATTCCTTGATGCGCTCATTGTCCAGAAGGTCGGCCACCTTTGTTTCTGTTCCTCTCAAGGACGTGGCTTCCCACCTGCGCACCTTATAGTATCTGCTGCTGCCATAGTGGTCTGCCAAATGCAACCGCACACCAGCCACCACATCCACGTATGAATCGAAGGCAAAGCCAGCCGAATGCTTCACACCATTGAAGTTGTCGTTCACGATATTGAAAGAGCCCTGCAAAGAGATGTCGGCTGATTCACTCACCTTCCACATTGCCAGCAAGCCTGCTCTTGCAGCCCAGTTGAGGTGGTCTGTTCCATCTACTGGATAACCATACCTTGCCCACTTATCCACTTTGTCATCAAAGTTCCATGAGTAATTGACTCCTGCACCCACAAACATCTGCACATCCAGTTTTCGCATTTCGTCGTACGGACACAACCACTTGGTGAGGCTCAACATCTCATCCAGATACATGACCAAGACCTGATAGTTGTAATCTCCCTCTCCAAGCAATGAACTCACCTCCATGGCTTGTTTGCTTGCCCGTCCCTTCTGATTCTTATAACCAATGGTGAAACGGGTGCTCAACACTGGGGTGAACTGCTTGCCAAAGCCGAAGTCAAACATGGGACGGCATAATTTCCCGAAAGAATGCCCTGCCATGTTCTCAGCCAGAGAGTAGCTCGCACCTCCATATAATTCCAAAAACCAGTTGTCCGCCACATTGTAAGGACGCCACACATCTATCACTTCTGGAGCGACCTCCTTAGGTGCTTCCCACTTAGGGCGTTTCGGCTGCTTGGGGGCTTTCCACTTCTTTTGTTGTGCATATCCCGACAATGCACCAGCAATCAACAGTAATATGAGACAGATTCTTTTCATATCAATAAGGTAGTTCGTATTATTTATATGTGCGACAAGTCTCCCCCAAAGGGGCATGCGGGTTCTCCTCATTTTCCAGAACGGGAAGAAAACACATTCTCTTTGATAGACTTGACAATATACTCTATTTCCTTCTCTCCCACGTATGGACCACTTGGCAGGCATAATCCACACGAGAACAACCTCTCGCTGACACCATTGGTGTAGGCAGGCGCATCTTGATAGACAGGTTGCAGATGCATAGGTTTCCACAAAGGACGGGTTTCTATGTTGGCGGCACTCAACTTCTCTATCAACGGAAAGAGTTCACCTCCAATCGTATGCTTCCCATCCTCAAAGCAGATGGTGGACAACCAATAATTAGATTCCATATAACTTTCAGGGGCAGAGTGAACCGTGATTCCCTCAACATCTCCCAACAGTTGCTGATATTGCCCGTGCACCCATCTGTGATGCTCAATATGTTCATCAAGGATGGTCATCTGACCTCGCCCTATGCCTGCACATATATTAGACATGCGATAGTTATATCCAATCTTCTCATGCTGATAATATGGATAAGCCTCACGTGCTTGAGTGGCATAGAACATCACCCGCTTCTTCGTTTCCTCATCAGAACAGACCAACGCTCCACCGCCACTTGTGGTAATCATCTTGTTGCCATTGAAAGACAGCGCACCATATTCTCCAAATGTGCCACACACCTGTCCCTTATAGCGCGAGCCAAGACCCTCCGCCGCATCCTCCAACACAGGAATCCCATATCGGTTAGCTATTTCCATGATTTCGTCTATGCGAGCAGGCATGCCATAAAGATATACAGGAATGATGGCTTTGGGCTTCTTGCCTGTCTTGCTGATTCTGTCCCTGATGGCTTCCTCCAGCAGTTGCGGATCCATATTGTATGTGCCAGGCTCACTATCCACAAACACAGGGGTAGCACCTTGGTAAACCACAGGATTGGCACTGGCGGCAAAGGTAAATGACTGGCAGATCACCTCATCATCCCTGCCCACACCCAACATGATCAGCCCTAAGTGAATAGCCGCAGTTCCTGCACTCAAAGCCACCACTTGCTTCTCTTCACCCACATAGTGAGCCAAGTCTTCCTCAAAGGCATTCACATTTGGACCGAGCGGCACCACCCAGTTCGTGTCAAACGCCTCTTGTATGTATTGCTGTTCCTTGCCACTCATGTGAGCAAGGCACAAATAAATTCTATTCATATTGATTATTAATTATTATCTGGTTAATATTAGTTTATTTTTATATAGCTTTTCAAGACAAATCGGGTCGCAAGCGACTTTTTCTCGGAAAGTAAATCAGGAGTAAATACGGAGTAAATTTTATTCAGTAAATTATTATCTCCATCCAACGTGTTTCTTTCTGTTTCCCACAAAGGTTAAAAGATTAAAAGGCAATGCGGCTTGTTCTTCTAAAAGAGCACCCTTCTCTTTCCGACTGAAAGATAAAGGTAAAGTTTTAAAGACCATTCGGATAGGTTGCCTAACTGGATAGCTTTTATCCTTTAGTCTTTGATTGTTTCCTCGGGCAAAGGCTGTGCTTTTACAAAAAACTTTTATCCTATTACTCTTTGTGAGAGTTTTTTTCATACGATCCGTATGGTATGTGTTATTTCCTTCTAATTTACTCTATAATTTACTTACAATTCACTTTCATTGCAAGAATTGCGAAGTAATTATTGTATCACTCACTTAAGACTTCCTTGTAGAAGTCTTTCAGGCATTGCCTCACAAACCCCTGCTCAAATCGGCTTGCAACCATCGGTCTCGCCTTTTCTGCCATCAACCTTCGCTCTTCCGAATGTGTCATCATCCACTCCATTGCTTCATACAAAGCCTGTTCATCATGAGACGGTATGACCAATCCATTCTCATGGTGAGTGATGATTTCGCGTGAGCCATTGATATCTGTCACAATACTTGGCAAATCCATAGCCCCTGCCTCCAGCACCACATTGGGGAATCCCTCACGATAACTTGGGAAGACCAGCACATCGCTTTGTTCGTAAAATGGTCTCACATCTGTTTGACTACCTACCGCCTCTATTGCCTCACACGTGTCAATCAACTGTTTGGTTTCACAAGAGACAGGGCCTAACTCATCTTCTGAAGGACCTACCAAAAGCAATCGAGCCTCTTGATATGTTTGGTTCAATCTCACAAAAGCAGGAATCAACTCATTCATTCCCTTATCTTTCACAATTCGTCCCACAAAGACAAACGTAAAAACAGACGTCTTCTCTTTCTCTTCACGCCTTTTCCAATATTCCAAATCCACTCCTCTCACATTTCCATATCCCAACACATTCATGGGTTTTCTGGTAATGCTTCTTTGTAAATCTTGTTTCACTCCCTCACCCTCGGGGATGACATGAGTGGCACAAGCACAAGTCATCTTGTCGGTCATCATGAGGATCTGTCTTGACAGCCCTGTGGCTGTGGGCCAAACCAATCCGGTAAAAGTGTGTATTCTCACAGGAACTCTTGCAAACCATGATGCCATCATACAAAGCAATCCCGCTTTAGGAGTCATGGAGTGAACCATGTCAGGCTTTTCCCTTCTCAGCACACATACCAATCTCACCAATGACACAAAATCCTTAAGAGGACTCACATGCCTCTCCATCGGAATCCCTATCGTCCGGACTCCCTCCCTCTCTCCCAGTTCTTTCAAGTCCTCATCAGGGCTTGACAAAGCAAGAACCTCATACCCTTCTTCCTTCAGACCCTTCAGCACATCTTTACAGAAAATATTCAAAGACATGCCTATCGTGGCAGCACGTACTATCTTCTTAGTCATGATTGTTCAATCACCTACTGGCATGGGGGTTGATAGAGACATGAGGTTGCAAGCGACCATTAGAAAGTAAACACCAGGTAAACGCAGAGCAACTTTCATCCAGCGAAGTTCTATTTCCTTTCAAACTGACACATCATATAGTTGAAGTGTTCTTCATGCTCCAACGAACAATGCTTCATGTGCCAACGCACAATGGTGCAAGTGCTGATGAACAATTGTTCGATGGCTGATGAACAATGCTTCGATAGCCAACGAACCATGCGTGCGTTTTTGTCCTTACAAGCATTGAACTCCAAACACTCCATAAACCGTTGGTTTTGAATGGCATATAAACCACAAAGAGAAATCCTCTTTTCAAAACAGCAATCACTTTTTGATGATTGCAGGGAATCACAGTTGTGTAGAACGGTCAAGTCCGCTACCCGCAAACTGTCTTAATGATCATCTTTATATCGCCCAACAGTGAATGATGATGATAATAATCCAAATTGATCCTCACCTTATCTGGATAGATGACCTCATCATTATATTTTTGGGGATTATCTACCTTGGCAAGAATCTCTTCCTCATTTCTGTATTTTAGAGAGGCAGGACCTGTGATGCCGGGACGGAGTTTAAGTATGAGTCGATCCTCGCCCTCTAACTGGTCTGCATAGCCTGGCACATCTGGTCGTGGACCTACAAAACTCATGTCGCCTATCAACACATTCCACAATTCGGGCAATTCATCTAACTTGTATTTCCTCAACACACACCCCAAAGGAGTAATCCTGCTCTCGCCTGCAATCGACACAGATCCCCCTCCATGTTCCACGGTCATACTCCTAAACTTATACATGGTGAACAACTTCCCATCTAATCCAACTCTCTTTTGACGAAAGATGGCTGGCCCTCCAGGCATCTTCACACGAATCAGCACCCACACAATCACCAATACTGGCCACAGAAAGCACAAACCCACAAGAGCCACCACCCTATCAAAAAACCACTTCGCCATACACTTCCTACCGTTGAACCACGCTACCCTTAGGCCTGTCTTCTATCAGTATGTCTCCATTTTCCAATTCCTCCACCACAATCACATCACACGCCTTCTGACTGGACTTCATAGACCCTATATTACCTTTATTGATGCTTTCAAACATTCGAAAACCAATCCTATCTGCTATATTCATCCCCACCTCGCACAGTTTTGTAGAGACACCTTTCCCTTGATGTCTGTAATCCACCATCTTGCCCAAGAAGCATCTTCCATTCATGAAGCAACGCAAGAAAGCATAACCAATCATCTCACCGTCTTCTTCTTGCACATATATTATATAAGACCTTCTTTCCAAAAGTTCCCTAAGCGTCTTTTCGTCAAAAGCATGTGGACGAAACCATTTGAAGTTCTCCATTGGCTGTTGAGCAAAGAAGTCTGCCAGCCGTCCAGCATCATTTTTGTCCGCAAGACGAACATCCTGCAATAAACAGTTCTTCAAATCATCCTGCTTTCCTATTCTCAAACCACATAAAAATGAATTCACCATTTCTATGCCATCCCATATCCAAGAGCAATGATTTTGAAGATAATGCGCTAACCTGTATAACATATCAAAACTATACACTGAATACTTTTATCTGAAGCCCCTTTCTTGCCAGAATTTTATTCATCCATGTGAAAAGATAATAGAACGCATCCTTTTTACGCTTATATTGACTATTTGCTGAGGAATGAATTCTATCTTTAGAAGGATACCATGCTCCATATTTAAAATGAACACAATAAGACTCGCTTTCATCATGGTACTTTGGAGAGTCAAAAAAGTATGAAGGATAAACATGTATGTCCTCTTCCAAGACTTTTATTGTTTCTTCTTCTAAAACATTTCCTGTATAGCCATATTTTGTGGCTAAACGAGCCTGAATGGAAGGCAAGAGTCTCATGTCAAAACGAAGACCTTGAGGCAAGTCTTTATTCAATGACGTAATGAAATGTCTATCCTTATAATAATCCAGACAATCCTTCAAAAAAGGATGCTTTGCTTCTGCACCGAAACAATGTGAAGTCAGAAGATTCACATTCATAAAGTTATTATCTGTCTGACATTCTATAAAAGATTCACGACCTATGAACATTCGATTGTTCAAGAACGGATCAAAAGACTTATATACTGCCACGTCACCATCCAGCCATATCCCGCCATAGTGATAAACAGCATAAACTCTTATCACATCAGCCGCAAAAGCCCATTTCCGTTCAGAATAAGCTTCATTGGCAAAGGTGAGATTGGCCTCCTTCAGCGCATCTGCATCCCAAAGTTTCAACTCATAGTCAGGAAGGACGCGCTTCCAAGTGTCCATCATTTGGACAAAAGCCTCTGGCATCTCTTCTCCCGAGAACCAACTGTAATGGATTATTTTAGGTATCATATCAATTTCTACTTAGATGGGGAAGAATGAAGGGAATAAAAACAGAACGGTAGAAGACACCTACTATCTTATAAAAAAGGAAATGTTCAATTAAAGAATTAATGACTTTATTTTTCAAACTTGTTCCATCCAACGGTATGGCAGACACACGGTGTAAGGACTCCTTTACAGATGTCCATTCCTTCTTGCTATAGTTGGCTGAAAGGATTCTACTCATACAAGACAACATAATGTTTGACTTATAGGTCTTAAAGCATGAAGCCATACTATCATCCCTCGATGAGTGTTCGTTCATCTCCCCCATCAGATGGATCAAATCCTTTACTTGTGAACGCATCATGTCAGGCTTTCTAATGCGTGTTAGTTGTGATTTCGAAACTGTATAACGATACACATTAGAACTAACCACAGAGCATCGGGGATTTTGCATGTAAAGATTCATGCAGAACTCTATATCTTCCGCATACCTTTGTTCTCCAAAACGTAGATTGAATCTATCAAGAAACCTTTTTCGGTATAATGCGTGCCAAACGAAGCAAGGTAGAGAACTTCGGTAGAAATCTTTTCCATTTCCTTTGAAGACTGTTTTTCCTTCCAGTTCATTCTTTTCTTTCCACGACTTGAGCATTACATCATCCAATGTGACCGAATAAAATGAAAGGACATCCAAATCTTCACTCCAAAAGTTCTCTAATAAATATCCATAGGCTTTCGGTATTAGATAGTCATCCGCATCACAAAAAGCCACAACATCTCCCTTTGCAACCTCCAATCCTAAATTTCTTGCACTTGACACCCCTGCATTTTCCTGATGATGAATCTTTATAAACTCAGGGAATCGCTTCTGATAATCCTCTAATAATACAGCACTATTATCAGTACTTCCATCATCCACACATATAATTTCATATTCATCAACTCCTTGCTCCAACAATGAGTCCAAACATCTCTGAAGTGTTCCTTCAGAATTATATATAGGAATAATGATTGAAAGCATCATTTTTTGTCACCGTATAATTTCAGGTATTCTTGAACCATGAAATGAATATCAAACATCCTTGCTCGCTTCTGACACCTGACTGCCACCTTTTTTGCATAATCAGAGTCTTCGCACAAACGATATATCTCAGAAGCCAAAGATTTGTCATCTTCATGAGGGAACAACACTCCATACCCTCTTACAATATCGCTCAATCCTTCCACATCACTTGCTATAAATGGTCTTCCGCAAGCCATGCCCTCTATAGAAGACAAGGAAAGACCCTCATAATGAGAAGAAAGAACCACCACATTTGCTTGAAACAAAAGCTGAGGAATGTCTGTTCTAACTCCAAGAAAACGTATTCTCCCATCCACCGCCAAATTCCTTGCCAATATTTCACATTCCTCTATCAATTTACTTTCACCTCCACCCACTAAATGAAGGATGTAAGAATCAGGCAAGTGTTTCATCGCTCTTATCAGAGTCTTTTGATCTTTCTGTGCTCTAAATGCAGAAACCATTATGATAATCTTCTCATTGGTTTTTGTCGGATTGGATGTTGCAAGATTAGAATACTTACTTAAATCAATACCATTATATATGATTTCACACCTATTCTCAAAACGATCCCCAATATGCTTGAGCAAATTCCTCTTAGTCAGTTCGCTAATGCACACAACCTTCTTATATCGCCCATACATCCATCTGTCCAAGAACTTCCACCATACATTTCTACGTCGATTGGCTGTATTGTGTTCCGTTGTATATATATCACAAGAAACAAAGCAACTCGCAATCGCAACAAAATATTGACTGGCAGTATTATGGGCATGAACCACATCATAGTGCTTCATGATGTTGATTAACTTGAATACGTATTTCAGAGAATAAACTGAATGACCTAATGGAATCACCTTTATCCCTTTTTCTTCTATCTCTTCATAAAAAGGTGTTCTTATTCCATCAAACACACACAAATCCACCTCATGCCCTTCCGCTTTCATCCTTGGAAGCATATCCACCATTAATTTCTCTGCTCCTCCTGTACGAAGAGATGTGATGACATGCAGTATTCTCATCTTCGATTTTTCCAAAGTATAAGCAAATAGAGACAAAAGCCAATAGGACTCAACAATATTGTCATCATTTTAAGAGGACTATTTGCCAGCCAGTTCTTTTCCTTACAAATTAAGCACGAGGATAAATAATGCACACAAACACGCATCTTGTTCTTTAATGTATTATGTGTCAGTGACATTTCCAACAGACGCTGTTTTGCAAAACTTCTTGCACTATTCATGTATTGCTTCCATATTGCCTGACTCATGCTGTCCGCTCCTATCTGATACTCCACATTGCAGAAATTCTCATTTAACAATAGTATGGGATATCTATCACATACTTGTAGCATTAAATAGACAGGATTGAAATTTTTCTCCTCTGAAAAACCTATCTGAGGAGCAACTTCTTTCATCAACTCTGTCCTGAGCACTGGTTTCGTATCACCAGAATGTAGATTCCTCAGATGTAAATCATAGAAAAACACTTCACTCAAACCCTCGGGAAAAGTTCCACCGATAAATTCCTTTTTTGTAATATCATAATCCAGACCTAAAACACCAGCATACTCAAAAGATCCCTTTTCTTTCCAATGCTTGACAATCTTCTCTACAGCATCGTCTGGCATGTAATCATCACTATCAATACAAACACACAATTCAGTTCTGATACTGGAATATGCAACATTATAGCCTGTATATAATCCTCCATTGGGTTTGTAGATGTATTCAATAGAAAGAGATTGAGATTTAATGATAAAATGATTCTCATTTTCGCCTTCTAATTTCTTTCCCATCCAATCATATATCGTTCCACAACCAACGACTTTATCACCTAAGGCCTCTACCCATTCTCTTGTTCCATCAGAACTACCATCATCAACAATCAACCAATCAAAATCATCGCACGTTTGTCTGCAAAGAGACTCATACACACGCCCTAAAGTATGTGCTCTATTATATGTAGGTGTAAATACCGTTAAAGTCTTCATGTTTGCTTATGATCCATGACATAAGGAGGAATGGCTTTGTACGTTTCAGAGTGTACATAATTCCATCCATCTTTCAATCCTTTTACATAGTTATATGGAATCTTCAAGTTCAGTTTTATCAAGCCTAATAAAACATGCAGATTGAATTGCCATAGGGATTTCAACACAAAGGAAATCGCAGACAAGCCTTTTGGGTCTCGGCTTAAATAAATCATGCGCCACCAAGTAACAAACATTCCAAATGAACGAGTATAATACATTTGTATAGTATGGTGATAATCTCCGCTACTCGTTTTTGCATCAAGATTTCTCACGCCACTATCATACAGTACTCCACTTTGATAGCCATTCAGAAAAAACTTGTAGGATTCAACCGCATCATCTCCATAAGCAAAGCCTAATTGGTCAAGCCAAAGTTCATGCTCCAGATGTATCTTCTTCAGGACATTTCTCTTAACCATCCAGCATGGACCTGCAAATGTCTCAGTCTTACAAAAATTGTTATTAGGTTTTTCATTGAAAGAAAAAGAACCATTTCGACATTGCCTGAAAGCCCATCCATCATCACTTCTTCCATAAACGCCATTGGTGATAAATGCAATCATCTTCTCTTTCCTCGTCATTTCTTGGTTCTTGAAAGTGTCTGCCGCCACACAATCCACCTCATACTCTTCCATTGCCCGCAACATTCGTTCAGCACTATCCTCTGCCAATTCCACATCATCATCCAGCATCAAAATCAAGTCTGAGTCAATCTCTTCATAGGGAAGAGCCCGCTGTGCCACCATCCCTTTATCCACTGCCACATACACTTCTTTTCCTACCACAAAGGATGGTCTCTCATGACTTTCAGCTATATATATCACCACCTTTTCTGGTTGTAAGGTCTGGTGCACAATACTTTCCAGTTCCCTTTTCAGCACTTCGGGATTCTTTGCCAACGTACGTATGGCTATTGAGTAAGTGAGCATAACACCTAAGAACTAATATAGTTTCCCCAGCATAAACATGATGATGGTGAATCCTGCATGGAGAGCCAAAATCAGTCCTGCCTTCCTGTCCTGATCTTCCCATATATGAAGTCGGATAACTGCATAGGCTATAATGATAGGGTACAAGAACCAACTCAGATAGGCAAAACGGTTGCTGAACGCAGCACGAATGACCATCACCCAAAAAGAATTGGCTAATATATACGTTGTCGCAAGAATATTAAAGACTCGCATGCTGTGAGCATCTGCTATACGCCCTGCACCCAGCACTCCTGTCTCCGCCTCCTCTACGGTCTCACCATACATGGCACGTTCCTTTTCCGCTTTTCGGACAACATACCATGTCAGCCATACAGGCATGGCACTATAGGCAAGAAAATCCCAACGGAAGCCCGTCTGACTAAACTGGCTGGCATTTTCATTCATTGAGTTAGCATAAGATGACATTCTATCATCAAATCCCATTCCTGCAAAGAAGTTAATGACAGGACCTCCTGCAACCAATGAGATTCCTATACTTAACAACCAGAAATAGATGGCAAGTTTAGGGGATTTAATGACATACGATGCTGCCAAGAATGCTGCTATTGGCAAGGAGATGGAGCGGTGAATTCCAAAAGCAAGCAGTAGCACACCTGCAGCCATCATTAATCTTATGAAATTTTGATTGGCAGCTATGGCAAACGCATAAATAACCATCGAACAGGCTAATCCATTTCGGATACCATTCACCCCGAAGGTAAATGTAGAGAAAGCAGACAAGAAGAACAATATGGCAATCCATGTGTTTTCAGCAAGCAGTTTTTTTAATGCTAAGAATACAAATCCCAAATATCCTATTTCTATCAAAAGAAACCAAACATTGACTGTCAATCCTGAATGTTTGCAACTCAACATAATAGCAGCCCACAACCACTCCTTGTCCAAACTCAACGAGTAAGAAGCCAAGCCTGTTGCCGTCCGATAGCCTGCTGCATAGTTAATCGTATCACCAAATGCAAAACTGACAGGTCTCAATCCCATATACACAATCAGTAATATCGTCAGCAACATGGACGGAAATACTGAATTACGTTGCAATAGTTTGCTACAGTTATCCGAACCAGAATAACTGAAATACAAGAACAGGCAGAAGACAAAAACAAGCCAATAATAAATTGACCCTACTATATAGGGATCTATGGGTAAAGCATTCATTATTCTTTTCTATTTTTTCTTATTGAAGACTGCAAGAAATCTATGCAAAGGTCTTGTAACCTTCATTTTCCATACAGCCATCTGACCATGAGGGGACTTGCTAAACCAGTGGATGGAAATTGTATTCCCAGTGACCAACAATGTCCCTGTAGCATCATGGAAGGGGCATAAATACTCTATAGGCAATATTTTTGAGCCACAAACCTCCTGCATGGTTCCATCACGTCTCAGGCCATAAGCATCAAGGGCTTCGGTATTGAGTTGAGGACACCCCTGCATCTTTTCATACTTGTACTTCCTATGCGCAACCAAGCCCTCATACATAGATAACATCGCTTTGACGGCAGGATGGTGCGCCTCAGCAGCAAATCCCAATCCCGTATTGATGTATTCTGGAGTTTCCCACCCAAAATAAGCATGACAACTTTTCAGCAGTTCTTCTGGATGCTTGACAACTTCAACATCTGTATCAAAATATATTCCACCCTCTCGCTCCACCACACATAGCCTCACATAGTCACTCAGGTATGCCCACAACTGATGCTCGTAGCAATATTGCGTATATGGGTGGACATTCACATCAAAGTTGGATTCATTCCACTCCTTTATCTCATAATCAGGAAAGAACCTCTGCCAACTATCCTTACATTTAAGAGCCAACTTGGGCAAAGGCTTTCCTCCGAACCAGCAATAATGTATAATCTTAGGTATCATGAACCAAAACTACCGAACTAATTGATAGATTTTCTCTATCTCGCTCACATTTCCATAATCATGAGTCTTTAAATACTCAACAATGCGCTCTTGCTTGCCCTTATCCTTGAGAAAATCAATCATTGCCTCTGCACACAAATCCACTTCTAATGGAACTATCACACCATCCATTCCATCCTGAACTTGCGAGGAGGCTGTTGGATAGTTTGTGATGACCACAGGTTTACATAAAATCTGTGCCTCCCTCACCGTAATAGACTTCCCCTCATATCTACTGGGCTGTACATATATATGACATGCTTTAATGTAAGGATATGGATTGTCTTTCTTGCCAAGAATTACCACACGATCATCCACCCCCTCCTGGCGAGCACGAGTCCTCACAGTCTGTTCTATTGTTGCATCTCCATATCCTATGATATACCATTTTACGTTCAAACCAGCATCTAATATCTTTCTACAGATAGCAGGAATGTCATCCATTTTTTTTGGGGGGGAAAAGCGACCAATAGTCAAAAGAGTTGTGACAGATGGGGCATCACAAAGAGTGACAACTTCTTCCTCCGCACGTTTGCTGATAAAATCAGCATTGAGAATATTCTCCACCTGAATCAACTTTTTCTCCAAAGAGGGGAATACCTCAAGGAATCTCTTGCCCACCTCCTCACTAATGCTTGCGATATAATCCAGTCTATTCCACATCTGCAATTCAGACTCTGCATCAATCAATATCCTCGTGTAGTCAGTATGTATCCAACCCATTTTCTTCTTGGCATTCACACGTTCCAAAAGAAAAAAATGAGGAGTCAGGAAACTGATGGCCAAATCATACACCACTCCCTGCTGTATTTGTGGAAGCACCCGCCATGTTTCTCTTTGCTGGAAGAAAGTACCACTTTCGGCGGATCTGTCTGAATCATGGTGCTTCTTACAAAAAGCCTCATTCTTTCTTCTTCCCTTTTGTCTGGCAAGAGCCAACCTCCAGTATCCTCTTTTGACAACATCGCCAAGCGGTTTCTCTGTCAATGAATACGCCTCTATCTCAGGCAAAAGATGTACCTTATCCGTCGGGATATACTTCATCAGTTCCCCTCGATGACTATAAATAAAGACATCGACCTCCACCCTGCTTGAATCTATGCTCTGCAACAGACCGAGAAGAGCACTTTCCGCTCCACCCAGTTCCATATAGTGCATCAAAATCAAAATGCGTGGTTTCATCTTCATCTAACATCCTATAGTAGATTTGGGATCACCAGTAAAAACATAATTCTTGTAGAAATCGTACTCAGTGAATACAAAACTTTGGGTTATTTAAGAAATTTGTTGGACCTTTGCCATGACGAGATTTTTTGTTTCCCTCAAAACAAGCCGCCCAAAACAGTTTGGGGATTTTTTTTTTACGTATACAAAGATACTACAACATTGACAATCAAAAGGTTAGATTTGTTTCAATTATTTCACGACTGTCCCTGTTTATTCTTTATCTCCAAACAACAATTTCAACTGTCGATCAAAGTCACTCATGATCTCACGGTCTTGAATGATGCGGAACTTGTCATATTCTGTGAGTGCCTTTTCTACCGCCTGTTCGTGAGTTACATGACCAGCATCTGGAAGGAGAGGCCGGTTGTTCAAATCCATATAGCGCTGTAGGAGAGCCGACCAGTCTGCCATCGTCATCAGAATATGGTCTTCTGCGCGTTGCTCTGCAATGTCAATGAATGCACTGCTCAGTCGGTTCAGTGAATCAACTTCTTTTTCGCTCAGATAATTCTTTGCAACTGTCACGTCAGACTTGACGACTCGGCCATCAGGAGCATTTTCCCAAGTAGTCAATCCCATGTGAGGACGTTCTGCATTTGCACGATCATAGATGATTTCTGCAGCTGTTTGCTGGGTGACCGCATAGTGCATCATGTTCTGTACAGTTTTGAAGAATAAGCGGGTTTCTTCCGAATCCTTATCATAGTCAGAACTGCACTCGCTGTATATATCCGTAATCTTCTGGTAATAACGACGCTCGCTGATTCTTATCTCACGTATGCGATCAATCAAATCATCAAAGTAGTCTGCACCAAACACATTCTTGCCCTTCAGACGTTCATCATCAAGCACGAATCCCTTGGTGAGATACTCTTTCAGTATCTGTGTCGCCCAGATGCGAAACTGTGTTGCCTCGTAACTATTCACACGATACCCAACTGCGATAACGACATCAAGGTTATACATCATCACTTCTCCAGACCATTTGTCCGAAGGTATTCGAATTTTTCTAATAGCGTCGGACAAATGGATCTCTCCACTTTCTTCTATTTGATTGAGATGATAGTTTATGGTCGGTACAGTCACTCCAAACAGTTCTGCCATTCTCTGCTGAGAAAGCCAGAAGGTGTTCGTATCAAAGACAACTTGCACCTGTACATTCCCTCGTCCGCCTTTATACATGAGTATGGATGCTTCCATGCTTCGTGCCGCAACATCCGGTGTGAGAGTCGCACTGAAATACTGTTGTGCTACCTTAACCATGTCCTTCTTCTTGTCGGCATTCATAGCAACAGCCATACAAGCAGCACGTGAAAGTCGAATACTGGTTACTTCTCTCACAGCACCACTGCCAAGTTCTGCCATCTCAGTGATCTCTACAAAGTGATCGCCAAGGTGATAGCCTTTCTGCGAGGCCCAAGCCTGTGCTTTAGCTATGACGCGTTCAAAGTTCCAATACTTGCCATAGCCCATCACACGTGCCAACTTACGTGAGTTCCACCATTCCTTACCATCAGCATCCACTTCGCAAAGCTGATCAAAAGGAGGCTGAAGCTCCGATGTATTATCAGTATTTTGTATTATTTCAGTCATGCTCCTGCAAGTTTATTATTCGTGGTCTTTTTTCTACTGTTTACAACTAATTATTGATTATTCCTTGCCCCCTCCTGATCTGAACGAAATTCAAAGATAAGTTCTGATGCTGGGATGTTACATTCCTCAAACATTCCATGCAGTATGTTTATTTTGGTGGCTGTGCTGTTGTCTGTCCACACATACATGCCAGGGGCAAGTTCACGTCCCCAGTCCTCTGGTGTTGTTGAGAAACAGCACTTTTCGTTTGCACAGAGCCATTCTATGGTCGAACGCTTTTCTATCAGAATGTGTCTGTGGCATGATATGCTCAATCATGATATTCTTTTCCATCAATTCCTTCACTACATCATGACGCTCGTTATTATCCGAGTTCTCCATACGTTCCAGGATAAACATACGGGCATTTGCAGGCATCTTATATACCTGACGCATTTTGAAGTCACCCTTTACCTCCTCATCGGATGGGAATACAGAAGAGCGTCCTTTCTTCAGTAAAACGTATGTCCACCCTGCTTGGATCTATGCCCTGCAACAAACCGAGAAAAGCACTTTCCGCTCCACCCAGTTCCATATAGTGCATTAAAATCAGAATGCGTGGTTTCATATAAACATTCCTTTGTCAGGAGTGAACTATCCTACTCGCTCTAAATCTTCTTCAGCAATTCTCTCTGCCCTCTCATTCAACATCACACATTCCGCTCGTGTAACATTTCGTTTGCGGTCATCATGAGGAATCTCCGATGGAACTAACAACAAGACCTGTCCATTCATACAATATTCTAACAAACCTCCTGGACAACTGGCATCTTCCAAGAATCCATTATCCAGCAACTGTATCACAGAATGCCCTTCTTTCAAACAAAAGTCACGAACCTCACGCTCATGATGGGATATAAAAGGAGAAACAAGCACATCACCTCTACGAGAAGCAATCACACACTGATTCTTGTAGTTCCTACATTCCTCGTATGAAAACCTTCCTCGCACATGCACAACCTTGCGATATTGCCCCAAAAGCATCATATTCCCAATAGCATCATAGGCATCTCCTGCAATCTCAACATTCCTAATGGGCACAAACGAGTTCAGATGGTGAATCTTCATCCATTTTCTCCGTGGATTATCATGCACATAGTCTATCATCCTCTTCAATTGCCCGAAACGAGTCAGGACTGTAGCGTCATAGAGCGTCTCAAATAGAGCATGATCCTGCAAGATGCGAGGGGTAAGAGGTTCTGTATTCATCTGGTGCTCTAAGCCCTTAGCATACAACAGTGAAAAAGGATTGTTCAGTTCACCAAGAAGAGCCTTGTTGCAACCAGTCTTCAAACCTGCGATAATATCGCCCAACTGCATGTCTTCCATATCGCTCATAACAAAGAGCACGAAATGGACATGTGTATCCATCACTGTCTTCGCAAGCACTTTCAATTCAACTCCTTTAGACTTACCATATTCAGGAATACGCCTGATGCAATCTGAAACCTCCATGCCAAGTTTGCTCAACTGCATTCTTGTTTTGACAACAGGGTCATTTGAGTCTTCCTTTTCATTTACACCAACAATCTTTCCAGAATGCCGGATTCCTTCCAAATGTCCCAAAAGCGGTAAGCGATCACTCACAACAATCGTGACGTGATAGATCGCCCTTTTACTGTAATTCCACCATTTCACGTTTGTGCTATGAGCCCCTCCCTCTTTTCTCTCATCAACATTCATCGTTGTTTGTTGTCTGCAAGTTTGCCTCAGTCTTCTCATAAAACTGTAGTGCGCTCTTCTCCTCAGTCCTAAAGCCTTCCACCACTATACAAGATGCCTTGGAGCATTACCTAACACCGCCTGCTTATTCTTTTCATCCTGAACAATACGATCAGCAAAAGATATGATCTTTTCCTTAATCCACATATATGCTGCCGTATCCTTCCTGTAATCCGCCTCTGCAAAATAATCAATTCTGTTCTCTGCACGTAACTGTTCAACCTGCCTCATTGCCTTTGCATCTCCATGTGGATAGATAGCAAACGTCGTTCCACCATTCTTCTTCATCACAGAGAATGCAGGTACATCACTCGGTCCATCTGCAACATAAATCATATTCTTAAAACTAACCCTTCTTTGACCCTCAGACATCTTGATGTTCACATCAATCGTTGGCTTCTTGTTGATACCCTTATTAATTTCAAACAACGCCCTGGTCTTTGTAGTGTTATCAATGGTATAACATGCCTCGCTGATGACAAGGTTTCCCTCAACATCATTATCCTCAAGCAACTCACACCCCCATATACCATCAACGAGATCCGCCAAATCCGTGCCCTTGATCACCTCTGCAAAACCTGTGCTCACTATATAATGTTCAATCTTGACATTATACTCGTTGTAATCAGGATTGCCAGACAAGAAAGTTTTCGATTCCTTAATGAAATCAGGCATGCCAGGATAGAAACGTTGCTGTTTCCCATACGCTCGAAGCTTTGAATTACTCAGCCCTTTCAGCCTACCTGCCTTCGCCTCTCGGGCAAAAGCAATCAGATATGCAGTGTCAGGATTCACCTTGACACCTTTTTCTGCATATATCTTTGGCATGTCATTCACCCTCTTCCAGAATTCATGCGAATCCACATCATACTCCTGAAAGATAGGATCCTGCATATATCCATCAATCAGTGTTTTATCAAAATCCCAAATGACAGCGATAATGTTTTGCATAATGGATTAGTATTTTATTCATTACAAGGAAAATCATAAGAATCCAGCAAATCAGACTCTTCTCCCCTACGTTCCGAATCACAATTTGATGCCGCATATATTCCTATATGATTTGCCCCATGATTCATCACGCACAACTGCTTGTGATGATGGTTAAACCTCGTGGCGAGGTCTCCTGTCTCACCCAAATAGATCAAGTCGTGAGTGCAATTCTCTCCATCCGTCCCTATCTTAGTAAACAGATACAACGCCGGGAATTTCTGCTTAAATGCCGTTTTCAAATCATCAAACGAATCAAAAGAATAGATGTCAAATCGGTATATCTTACCCGATACCCCAAACAATTCCAAGATTCTATCTGTATAGACTAACATTTTATATCGTAGATTTTAACACAAGCACACAAAAGAACTTTATAGAAGAATGTTATTGAGTGTAATATATGCAGTAAACCTATCAAAAGGGGTTACCTAACGATTATTATTTTTCAGTAAAAGCCCCTTCTATTGCTCTATCAATTGATAAAATTTTCCTATTTCCTCAACATTACCTTTTTTCTCTTGTTTCAGATAATTCTGAATACTTGAATAAAGATTTTTGTCTGTCATAAGCTTCTCTATGGCATCTGCTATATCCTCTGGAGTAAATGAAGTGACTATTCCATTCTTTCCATCAATCATTTGCATAGTACAAGCCTCAAAATTTGTACATACTACAGGCCGATTGAGAATACGTGCTTCTGCTATTGTTAGTCCAAATCCCTCATGTCTTGATGTTTGAACATAAATATCACATTGTCGCATATAACTATATGGATTTGCTGTGAAACCAAGCAAAATAAAGACATCTTGCAGATGATTCTCCTCAATATAGCACTCCATCTCAGCTCTGTATGGTCCGTCACCTATTGCATACCATCTAAATTCCACACCTTTTTCATGGAGAATCTTTGCAGCCTCCAATGCCAAATCATAACCTTTCTGTGGTTTGTTTAGACGACCTGTGGTCATAATAACTGGTACAGACTTGTCTATATCTTTGTTAGATGGAAGTTTTGACATACGAGTTATTACATTCGCATCATACAAGTCAAAAACCACAGACATTTTATCGCTTAATACAGGATACACTGTTTTAAAATGTTTAAGTGCATCATCCGAGACTAAAGCGATTCCATCAGCTTCTTTGTAGAAGTGCTCTTGAAATTTTTTATTCGTTCCCTCAAGATGAAATATACAATTAACCCATACATATTTCTTGTGAGCCTTAATTTTATCAATTACATAGAATGTTGGTGTGTTTTGTGCATATGCGACAGCAACGTCATACTCTTTCTTGAAGATTGGTATTATACTTCCAATAGTGTTCCAGTAAATTCTAGCTTTGTCCGAATGATTAGATGTGGATTTATGTATTAGCATGGAATAGTAGACTCTTGCTAAGAAAATTCTTGGGCTAGATAGCTGTGAGTAAAGTGGTTTGTTTAGGAACTGGGTATAGCTTAAGGGTGGTAACAGATTTACCTCATTAGGAAGAAATTGTGTGAATGCTCCACCATAGGCGAACAGCTGTAGATCTACCTCATAACGAGAGTAATCAAGTAGATTAAGTAACGTTACAAGGCTTTTTTCAGCTCCTCCGATTGTGAGCGAATCTATGGCTAAAAGTAATCGTTTTTTACTCCTCATTCTGTTTAAGTATCTTTTCTCTTAAGATGGTTGAGGAAGTTCCTTTTGTATAAGGGAAATATTCAATTTTTACACCAACATCGGAAAACTTCTTTTCCAACTCTGCAAAAAGAGGCATCCCTTTCCAATCATCTCCAACAAACATGATATTAAAACCTATTCTTTTCCATGCTTCAAACTTGTCTCTATCTACTTGAGGACATACTTCATCCACGTATTTTACAGATTCCACAATTGCCTTACGTTCTTCAAAAGGAATA
>Ga0123334_1001201_pt1 | contig 33394 bp, 34 predicted proteins | sample BiotimSIPDNA_FD_89706 | JGI IMG/M metagenome (GOLD analysis project Ga0123334, IMG submission 89706) | Anaerobic biogas reactor microbial communites from Washington, USA - Biogas_R1 time_0 SIP DNA | ecosystem: Engineered > Bioreactor > Anaerobic > Unclassified | place: Washington, USA...
ACAAGCACTGTATAAAGGCCGGTAATCGAGCCTTTCTCAGAGTTGCCGGCGCGTTCAAGCAGCTTTGGCATAACACCAAAAACGGAGGGAGTATAACCCCTTGAAACAGGCGGTTCTCCCGTGGACAGGCCTACCTCTCTTTGAGCCATAGCGAAACGCGTCAGCGAATCCATCAATAGGAGTACATCCTTCCCCTGGTCTCTGAAATATTCTGCTATGGCTGTTGCAACCAGTGCTCCCTTTAATCTGACAAGAGCCGGCTGATCAGAGGTCGCAACTACAACCACCGACCGAGATAAGCCCTCCTCCTGAAGGTCCTTCTCAAGAAACTCTCTTACCTCTCTTCCGCGCTCTCCTATTAGGGCTATAACGTTAATGTCAGCCTTTGTATTTCTGGCTATCATACCCATCAGTGTGCTTTTACCAACACCACTTCCGGCAAATATGCCTATACGCTGACCCTTTCCGACCGTAAGCAGGCCATCTATGGTCTTTATTCCAAGCACAAGTGGCTCGGTTATTCTTTTCCTTTTTAAGGGATGAGGTGGTTTGCTGTCAATTGGATAATACTGAGTTGGTTTGAAAGGGTCCTTATCGTCCAGTGGGTATCCAAGGCCATCAAGAACACGTCCTGTAAGGTCGTCACCAACTCCAACCTTAAGAACCGTGTCTGAAGCCACTACCAGATTTCCCGGCCCTACGCCGGTCATTTCCCCAAGAGGCATCAAGAGTACCTTGTTGTCTCTAAATCCTACGACCTCGGAGCGAATTTTCCTTCTGCCCTTCGATGCATGAATCATGCAAAGCTCACCAACATCTACCTCCGGACCGTCTGACTCTATGGTAAGTCCGACAACCTTGGAGACCTTACCGTAATATCTTACATAATTAGATTTTTTCAATAAATCGTGATATTTCCTCAGGATATCATGCACTTTGCAAAATCCTCGCTTCTAAGTCATTAACAAAGGCTTTTGAGATGCTACATCGCAAAATGCCTAACTACCTTCCTGACAGTTCTTCCTTGAAGGCCTCCTCGATCTTGTCCAATCTCGTTTCAGTCCCTGCATCGACACTGCCCAGTGATGTTTCAATAATGCAGTCACCCGACTTCAAGGCACCGTCCTTCTTAATCTCCAAACCGTCTACACCCTCCAGCCCCGAATAAAGCTCCTCCAGGTTCTCCTCCAGGTAATCGCCATCCTCAACAGATACCTTTATTATTGCATCATTTTTGTTGGAGCAGTTTGGCAGGGCATCCTGAATAAGCTGCATAATTACAGCCCTATTAGTGGAAAGCTCGCCTGCCACTGCCTTCCTGGCAACATCAAGTGCAAGAGAAACCATATCCTCTTCCATTGAATTCATTTGACTTTCATAGTCTTCAGCCGCGCTGGCGCGTATCTTCTCTGCCTCCTCAATAAGGGCTCTGTATTGCTCCGCGGCTGCTTCCATGCCCTCCGCATAGCCCCTTTGCCAGGCCTCCTCTGCAACTTCCTTTGCATGTTCCTCCGCCTGCATCTGCGCCTCCTGCAGAAGCTTGTCTACCTCAAGCTGAGCTTCCTCCAAAAGGAGCTCACCCTTTCGCCTGGCATTCTCAAGTATTGTCTGCGGATCTGTTGAATCAAGCTCCTCGTCACCCGTTAATCCCGGCTCCATATTTCTTTGTGCGTATTCCTGGATATTATCCGGCACCTTTATCTGATATGGTCTCCCGTAGGTTATCTGGTTGTTTTTGAAGACCTTGTTATACAATGATTTCATCTCCTCCGCCTCTGGATATTACAATTTCGCCTGCATCCTCGAGCTTTCTTATGACATTAACAATTTTCTGCTGAGCCTCTTCAACATCCTTTAGTCTAACAGGCCCCATAAACTCGATATCCTCCCTTATCATTTCCGCAAGACGCTTGGACATGTTTGCATAAATGATCTTTTGTACCTCTTCCGTCGCACCCTTCAATGCGATGGCAAGCTGGTTATTTTCAACATCACGCAGGAATCTCTGTATGGAACGGTTGTCCAGAGTAAGAATATCTTCGAACACGAACATCCTCTTCCTGATTTCCTCGGCAAGGTCCGTATCCTCGATTTCCAGCGTTTCCATTATGTATTTTTCAGTTCCTCTATCAACAGTATTGAGTATATTGACAATAGCCTGAACGCCACCTGCTGCCGTGAAATCCTCTGTAACAAGAGACGAGAGATTCTTTTCCAGGATACGTTCTACTTCCTTTATTACTTCAGGTGAGGTACGATCCATGGTTGCAATACGCCTTGCAACATCAGCCTGCTTTTCTTGAGGCAGGGCGGCCAGCACAATAGATGCCTGCTGGGGTTTGAGATAGGCAAGTATTAGTGCAATCGTCTGAGGATGCTCCTTCTGAATAAAGTTCAAAAGCTGTGCAGGATCTGTCTTCCTTACAAACTCGAAGGGCCTTACCTGCAGGGAAACTGTCAGCTTGTTAATTACATCCAGTGCCTTCTGTGTGCCAAGGGCTTTTTCAAGTATCTCCTTGGCATATCCAATACCACCTTCGGCAATATAATCCTGAGCGAGGCATATCTGGTAGAACTCCTCCATTACCTTTTCTTTTTCGTCAGGAGTTACTGTTCTGATATTTGCTATCTCTAAAGTTAACTGCTCTATTTCCTCTTCTTTGAGGTGCTTAAAGATCTCAGCGGATTTCTCTGGTCCAATTGAAATCAATAGCATTGCAGCCTTTTCGCGACCGGATCTTTCAGTTCTATATCCCGCTCTTGCCATACAAATTAACCTCTCCCATATATCGTTTAGGGCATTTGCGATGCAGCATGTATTGAGTGCTGCTAATCTATATTAAGATAACACACGCAAAAGCCTTAGTTTAGCTATTCCCAATCATCGGAAAGCCAGTTTCTCAATAGTTGAGCAACGGATTCGGGTTTTTGCTTGACAAACTTGTCCAACTGTTTCTTGATTTCTGATCTTTCCTCCAGGTCAATTTCCGGCAGCGGTTCAGATTGCTCAGGAACTACAAACCGCGGCCCGGTAGCTGTAGCGACAGACTGTAACTGTTCGGCACTACCTTCTTTTCGTCTGGGTATGCTAGCAATAATAAGTCCAATGATTAAAATGAGCATTAATGCAAAGAAGCCGTAATCTCTGAAAAGCTCACTAATCCTTTCAACTGCCGATTGTTCAATAATCTCCTGAGGTGCCAGTTTAAGCTTGCTCACGGTGATATTTGCAATCGGAACACCTGTTGCTGTACTGGCAGCCGTCCTAATCTCAGAGATAAATTCGTCATTAAGGCCGGTATCATCGGTAACCTTATTTCCGTACCATAAGGAAATGGCAATCCCGCTATCCTCGGGTATGAATTTGCCTGTAGCCTTTTCCTGTTCTCTTAGCGTTTCATTGTAGCCGTAGTTTATGTCTTCCTGCGTATTTGAATAGTCTGAAGATGAGCCGGAACCACCCATATATTCTGTGGCAGATGTGTTTCCGGGATTGGAGCCAAGCCCTGGCTCTCCACCCTCGCTACCATTCTTCACAATCTCTTCTCTGATGCTGCTGCTGATTACCGCCCCGCCTTCCATACCATCGGGGTTAGCAATAGACTTGGTCTGGGATTTGTCCTTGTCGAAATCGAGAGCAACATTTGCAACCACCCTTAGAGTGTCAAAGCTTTCGAACTGCCCGCCACTAAAATAATCAAGTACCTTCTGCTCAAGCTCGCCTTCCCTCTTTTTCCGCAGCTCCTCCTGGCTGTTTGCAGCACTAATTGAATCGTCAGAGGACGTTACATTGAGTATGTTACTGTTGTTGTCAACTATGGTTACGTCATTGGGATCCAGATTTTCAACGCTTCTTGATACAAGCATTACAATGCCTTCTACCTGAGATGAAGAAAGGGTTTTGTTGGGTCTTATCATAACATATGCAGTTGGTCTTGGTCTGTCCGAGCTGGCATTGAGGAAAATTGAGGTCTCCGGTGTAGCTAATGTAACAGCAGCCTCGTCGATATTGTCGAGTAGCTCTATCTTTCTCTCCAAATCCGAAACCTTCTGATGCTGCCAAATCTTTTCCTTGTCCTGTTGAGTCGTTGTCAGGCCGATATTTGATATGGCATCCTCGAAGGTAAAGCCCTCCTTGGGATAACCAGCCTGAGCCAGAAGAATCTGTGCCCTGTTGTTGTCCTTTGAATCAATTACTATGCTGGTACCATTGTTTTCAGCCGAATTCCATATGCCGTTATCATCAAGAATACCTATCATTTCGCCTATTTGCTTTTGATCTGTATTAGTAAATAGGACCACTCGTTTAGGCCTGGTGATTAAGAAAATAGATATGCCAATTGCCACAACTACTATAATAGAAGTTATATAAATGCGATTTTTTTGTGGTTTTTCTAGGCTGCTCCAAAATTCCCTAAACTGATCTAGATATTTCTTAATAAAATCCGGCATGGCTACACCACCCTATAACAGTATTCATCATTTGTAGTATTGTCATATGCAGCTATATCTGCATTCTCATTATTTCCGAGTAAGCATCCATGATTTTATTTCTTATCTGCATTGTAAACTGTAATGATACAGTAGCCTTTTCGGCCGCAAGCATAACCTGATGTATATTGTCGGTATACCCTGCAGCAAAATCATCTGCAAGCTTCTGCGATTCGATTAGCAGATCATTGGTCGAGTTAAGCGCTTGCTTCATATAGGTTGAAAATGGCATCGAAACACTGGCAGTAGAATCACTTTTTTCAAGGTCTGTAAATATAGAACGCGTAGGTGACAAGGAATTTAAGCTTCCTATTTGATCAATAGCCATACTTTACACCACCCTCTTTATCATCTGTTGGACATCCTGCAAGCTCATAAGCCTTCATTAGACTTGTCACTTGCCTATTTCCAAGGCCTTCATAGCCATACTCTTTGTTGTATTAATCGATGTAACGTTTGCTTCATAAGCCCTTGTGGCTGAGATCATATTCACCATCTCGGTGACCGTATCTACATTGGGCATCTCAACATAGCCTTCTTGATCCGCATCAGGATGACCTGGGTCGTAGACTCTTTTGAAAGGGCTGGAGTCCTCTACTATGGCTGAAACCTTTACTCCCTTGCCGATGTATCGTTCCCTACTGCTGGCACTAAGGTACTGTGAAAATGGGATGCCCTGTGACCTTTCCTGAAATACAACCAGCCTTCTCCTGTATGGTGTCCCGTCTTTTGTCCGCGTAGTATTAGCATTAGCGATGTTCTGTGAGATAGTATCCATACGAAGACGTTGAGCGGTGAGCGCCGATGCGCCGATATCAAGCGCGCCAAAATATCCCATAATTTACTACCTCCCTCCGTTAATAACGGACTTTATTGTTTGATAGCTGTTACTAACGCTTTGTATCAGAGTGTTGTACCTGATATTGTTCTTTGCCAATGAAGCCATTTCGGTCTCCACATCAACGTTGTTCTCATCAAGACGTGTACTCAGGTTTTTATAGTCCCTTGTTACTCTTATGTTAACCTTTTCTACATCCGTTTTCCCAATAGGAATATGTCTATCGTCGGTTGTGTTTCCCCTAAAGCCGCTACTGTCCATAGCGCTGTCCAGATGCTCTTCAAAGGTAACCGAGCTTTTCTTATAACCCGGAGTGTCGACATTTGCAATGTTTTGCGCAATGACTTCATTGCGTGCCCATGTGGCATCGAGCGTTTTTTCACGGAGCCTTAAATGACTCGTCAGTTTCTCAAACATTAAATGCCTCCTTTAAGCCAAATGAAAAACTAGATGCACAATTAGTACACCTATATGTATTTCGACATAATAGCCTAAATTCCTTTAGTAATAAGTTGGAATGCAATATACACACAGACATAATATTCCATTCCATACACAATATTTTAACATATCAAGTCAGTAATTACAACAACATAATGTATATTAAGCCTCAATTTATTACAATATGTTGTTTAAATCGACCATTTTGCTGTTATTGTCTGCTAATTATATCAATTTGTTCAAGAGCCTTTTCCGACTTAAATCTAGCTCTGTCTTTTTTTGATTTAATTCTGATGTTGGGAGATTGGATTAGCCCAAAGCTTGCATTCATAGGCTGAAATTTGCCAGCCGCACCTCCTGAAACATAGGAAGCCAGAGAGCCGATAGCCGTATCGCGGGGAAAAATGAGAGTATTCTGACCAAGACACTGTCTGGCGGCATTTATGCCTGCCACAAGTCCCGAAGATGCAGATTCAATATATCCCTCAACTCCTGTAATCTGTCCTGCGAAATAGACCTTATTATTTGAAATCATACGATAGCTTGCATCAAGCAGTGTCGGAGAATTTATGTATGTGTTTCTGTGCATCACGCCGTATCTTTCGAACTGGGCATCTTCCAGGCCTGGTATCAGCCCAAAAACCCTTTTTTGCTCGGGCCAGCGTAGATGTGTCTGGAAACCAACAATATTGTATAGAGTGCCTTCCCTATTGTCCTGTCTTAGTTGAACAACTGCATAAGGCTCCTTGCCTGTATTCGGGTCAATCAGGCCTACCGGCTTGAGAGGGCCGAAGCGAAGAGTGTCATATCCACTACTGGCCATGCTTTCCACAGGCATGCAGCCACTAAAAAGAATAGTCTTTTCAAACACCTTCTGGGGTACAGTCTCAGCCTTCACAAGCTCCTGATGAAATATCCTGTATTGCTCTTCATTCATTGGACAGTTGATGTAGTCATCCGTTCCCTTGCCATAGCGTGTCGCACGAAAGGCCAGATCCATATTTATTGAATCGTAGGTAACAATTGGTGCTGCCGCATCATAAAAATAGAGGCTCTCTTTTCCTGTAAGCCTTGATATGCAATCTGATAATGAATCAGAGGTCAGCGGACCCGTTGCAATAATTGTGATGCCTTCATTGGGTAGCTCACTTACCTCTTCTATGATGACTGATATATTGGGATGAGAGTTTATTTCCCTGGTAACAGCTTCTGAAAAGCCCATTCTGTCAACAGCCAAGGCTCCACCTGCGGGTAATTTGTTGGCTTGAGCACACCTCATTATAAGTGAATCCATCCTCCGCAGCTCTTCCTTTAACAGACCACTGGCATTTTCAATGTTGTCCGAGCGCAAAGAATTGCTGCACACAAGCTCCGCATAGCTATCTAGTTTGTGTGCCGGAGAATAGTTAAGTGGTTTCATCTCATAGAGTCTTACCTTTATTCCTCTTTTTGCCGCTTGCCAGGCGGCCTCACAGCCGGCAAGGCCAGCTCCGATAATGTTTATTACCTGTAAACTACTGTCTATTCCATTTCACCCTCTTTTGCATAGCCGCAGCCTTCCTTACTACATATTAGCGTCTCTTTTTTCCCGGATCGCTTTTTCATCATAAAGCTTCCGCATGTGGCACACTTCTCTTCAGAGGCCATATTCCATGTCATGAAGTCGCATGTGGGATTGTTTTCGCATCCCAGATACCTTCTGCCCTTTCTTGTCTTCTTAACCAATACCTTGCCTTCGCATTTGGGACAACTCACGCCAGCTTCCTCAACAATTGCCTTTGTATTACGGCATTCGGGGAAGCCCGGACAGGCAAGAAACTTACCGAATCTCCCCATCTTGATTACCATATTGCGCCCACATTTTTCACATATTACATCTGTCTCTTCATCCTTTATTTCAATGTTACCAATCTTGTCCTCCGCTTCCTTCAGCGTCATTGAAAACGGGCCATAGAAGTCCCCAATCAAAGCAGCCCAGACCTTCGAGCCTTCCTCCACATCATCAAGCTTTCTTTCAAGCTCGGATGTAAATTTCACATCGACAATATCCTCAAAATGGTTCTTCATTATATCGTTGACTATTTTGCCAAGCTCTGTTGGAAAAAGGAATTTCTTTTCTCTTTCCACATAACCACGTGACATTATGGTAGTGATGATTGGAGCGTAGGTACTTGGCCTGCCTATACCCTCTTCCTCCAGCGTCTTAACCAAGGTCGCTTCTGTGTAACGTGCCGGTGGCTGCGTAAAGTGCTGCTTGTCCTCCAGCTTTTTCAGATTTAACTGTTCATTTTCCTCCAGCTCAGGAATTGTAACATCTTCGTCCGCAGCTTCATCGTCCTTTCCTTCTGTATAAACGGCAACAAAGCCCTGAAATTTGATTTTCGAGCCATTTGCTTTAAAAAGTAAATCCCCCGCGAAAATGTCAGCTGATATAGTGTCATACAATGCTGATGACATCTGGCTTGCAACAAACCTGGACCATATGAGCTTGTAAAGCTTGTACTGGTCATTAGTCAAAGAAGCTCTCACACTATCGGGATCCATGTCCACATAGGTTGGTCTGATTGCTTCATGAGCATCCTGAGATGCTGACTTATTCTTGAATGTCCTGAACTTCTCAGGCACATATTTTTTACCGTATCTTTCTTCAATATACTTTTGGCTGCTCTGCTGTGCTTCGTCTGAAATTCTTGTTGAGTCTGTACGGATGTAGGTAACAAGGCCAAGGGCTCCATGTCCCTTAATCTCTATACCTTCATATAATTGCTGCGCAATAATCATGGTCTTTCTTGTTGCAAAACCCAGCTTCCTTGATGCCTCCTGTTGCATGGTGCTTGTAGTAAAAGGTGGCGCAGGCGACTTCTTCTTTTCGCCCTTCTTGACCTTCTTAACGACATAGTCCTTTGATTTGAGTTTTTTAAGTATCTCCTTTACCTGGGTTTCATTCTTCAGCTCTATCTTCTCATCTGCCCTGCCATAGAATTTTGCATCAAAAGACTTACCGCCTTTCTTTTTCTGAAGACTGGCAATAAGTGACCAGTACTCCTCAGGCTCAAAATTTTCTATTTCTTCCTCTCTGTCACAGATTAGTTTGGCTGCTACAGATTGCACACGGCCTGCACTGAGTCCCTTTCTGACCTTTCTCCAAAGAAGTGGACTGATTTTATATCCAACAATTCTGTCAAGTATTCTTCTTGCCTGCTGAGCGTTCACCAAATCCATATCGATGGCTCTTGGAGCTTTAATCGCATTCTTTACCGCATTTTTTGTTATTTCATTAAAGGTTATCCTGCACTTATCCTCCTCATCAATCTTGAGCAGATGTGCCAGGTGCCAGGAAATTGCTTCTCCCTCACGGTCAGGGTCGGTTGCCAGAAAGACATTTTTTGCGGCCTTCGCTTCCTTCTTTAGCTTGCTTATGATATCTCCCTTGCCGCGTATAGTAATATATTTCGGTTCGAAATTGCTCTCCAGATCAACACCAATCTGACTTTTTGGAAGATCTCTGACGTGACCGGCAGAAGCTATGATCTTGTAATCCTTACCGAGAAACTTCCCAATAGTATTTGCTTTTACCGGCGATTCAACTATAACCAGATTTTTTGCCATCGTGCCCTCCATCTTTTTATATTCAATAGTAAGAAGTATAAAATATATAATACCACATTTCTATAAAAATCCACAAAATCTTCACTGACTTCATTCCAACAGCTTAAAATACTTACCGGGTAATTGCTCCACAAAGCCGCTTAGTTCAAGCATTATGAGTACTGAAGATACCAGCTGTGTACTTATTGCGCAATCGCGTGCAATAGCATCTATATGTACGGGACCGTTTAACAATCTTTCTGCAATGGTCTTTTCATTGCCACTTAGCTTCATTTCCCGAATTCTATTGTTGATGCGGAAGCTGTAATCCAGATCGTGATTAATTTTTAATTCGTCCAGAATATCGCCTGTATTTGTTATAACCTTCGCACCATCCTTTATCAGCTTGTTTGTTCCCACACTGTTTGCAGAGTTTATATTTCCTGGAATTGCAAAAACCTCCCTGCCCTGTTCCAAAGCGAAGTCAGTAGTGATTAACGAACCACTTTTTTCACCGGCTTCGACTATGACCACCCCCCGTGATAGGCCGCTTATAATGCGGTTTCTTGCAGGAAAATGGTATGGGAGCGGTTGTGTACCCGGCAGGTATTCGGATATGACAGCCCCTGATTCTATTATCTTCTTCATAAGGTCTCGATTTTCCGGTGGGTAAGCAATGTCAACACCGCATCCGAGCACAGCTATTGTTTTCCCCTTTCCTTCAAGTGCACCATAGTGAGCCTTTGAATCAACGCCCCTTGCCATCCCGCTGACAATAGTTACTGAATAGATTGCCAGCTCTCTTGAAATACGCTTTGCCATGTCAAGGCCGTATGCCGATGCTCTTCTTGAACCTACCACCGCCACGCAAATTGCATCCTGTTCAAGCTTTCCTCTGGAGTATAACACTATCGGCGGATCGTGTATATATTTTAAGGCTATAGGATAGGCACTATCATTCAATGCTATAATATCAGCATCACACTGATAAATCCTCTCCATAAGCTTATCTACATCATTTCTCGCATCTTTATCCAGTAGCCATTTTATGATTTTTTGCGTACAGAAGCCTAATGTGCGTAGCTGAGCCTCATTAGCCTCCCATAATAGAGCCGGATCCTGAAAATACTCAAGAAGCTTGAGCCTTTTCCCGAGTGGTATTCCTACCAATGAACTTAGCCAAACCCAGTATTTTATATTGCCGTACATCTTAATTCCCCCAAGCTACATATTCCATACCTTTCTATCCATGCTTCTATACTGTATCGCTTCGGCAAGGTGGACTTGCCCGATATCCGTACTTCCCTCCATATCTGCAATAGTTCTGGCAACCTTTATTATTCTGCTGTGCGCCCTTGCACTCAAGCCCAGCTTGTCAAATGCACTTCGCAAAATATTCCTACACTTGGCATCCAGTCTGCAAAACTTATCGAACATAGCAGGCTGCAGCTGTGAATTTGAATAAATACGCATACCCTTATATCTTTCGAGCTGAAGTTGCCTTGCATTTTCCACGCGCGCTCGTATAACCGCTGATGTATCAGCTGATGTCGCACTGTCAAGCTCCTTATACTTAACAGCCGCTACATCTATGTGAATGTCCATTCGATCAATTAGAGGCCCTGAGAGCTTGCCCAGATATTGCTGTATTTGTCTGGGTGTGCAGGTGCACTGTCCTGATGAGTCCAGAAACTTCCCACATTTGCAGGGATTGGCCGCACATATAAGCATAGTTCTGGCTGGGTAGGTCAGGGTCGCGTTAACTCTGGAAATAGTAATTATGCCATCCTCCAGCGGCTGTCTCAATACCTCTAGGGACTTTTTACTGAACTCGGGCAGCTCGTCCAAAAACAGGACTCCGCAATGAGCTAAGCTTATTTCTCCGGGCTTGGGCATGGAACCGCCGCCTACAAGGCCTGTATCTGATATGGTATGATGAGGACTTCTGAATGGTCTGGTGTTTACAAGAGGCATCCCGGCAGGAAGAATGCCAGCTATGCTGTGAATTTTTGTGACCTCCAGTGCTTCCTCGAATGTCATGGATGGCAGGATGGTGGGCAGTCTTCTGGCAAGCATTGTTTTCCCGCAGCCCGGGGAACCCAGCATTATACAGTTGTGTCCGCCGGATGCTGCGACCTCAAGCGCTCTTTTTACATTTTCCTGCCCCTTAACATCAGCAAAGTCTGTATCATACCTGATATATTCGGGCTTAAGATAATCATCAGAGGGCTTTACAGGCATTATTTCGGCCTCTCCATTGATTGCCTCTACTGTTTGCTTGAGATTACTTACGGCAATTATGTTAACCCCTTTTACCACAGAAGCCTCCTTGGCATTTGCCTCAGGTAAAAATAGATACTTTATGTCGTTTTGCCTGGCGCAAATAGCTATCGGTAGTGCTCCTATAACAGACTTAACTTTTCCGTCAAGAGAAAGCTCTCCTATGAATAGGGCTTGCCTCAAAATCGCCTGATTAATGACTCCTGTAGATGCAAGTATCCCCAGAGCTATTGATAAATCGAAGCTCGAGCCCTCTTTTTTTAAGTTAGCCGGGGCAAGGTTCATCGTAATCCTTCGAATCGGAAAATCGAAACCACTGTTTTTCACAGCAGAGCGAACTCGCTCCTTTGCTTCTCGAATGGCGGTATCGCCCAGACCAACTATATCAAAGGATGGTATCCCATTGCCAATATCTGTTTCAACCTCAACCATAAAGCCATCGATACCGAGAAGTCCACAGCCCATTATTTTCGAGTACATACACTCACTGCCTTCCTCCATTGTCATAATCTTACTCTAATATACAAATTTTACCATTGTTTATTTATCTTGTCAATTAGACTGTTTTGGATAGAAAAATGCTACCGCTTGTTGATATTTCGGTAGCACTTTGTTTCGATCTTTAATTCATATGCAGGTTCATTTTTCCTTAATAAGCTTGTGCAGCTCATCCATGAATGTATTAATATCCCTGAACTGTCGATAGACTGAAGCAAATCTGACGTATGCCACTTCGTCGAGCTCCTTGAGCTTTGTCATTACCATTTCGCCTATTTCCTGGGTTGTAATTTCTCTTTTAAGTGAGTTTAGAATCTGCAGCTCAACATCATCAACAAGGTTTTCGAGCTCGCTAATGGAAACGGGTCTTTTTTCACAGGCCCTCAGCAAGCCATTTAGTAGCTTTTGACGATCAAATGCCTGGCGTGACTTGTCCTTCTTGATGACCATCAGCGGAACGCTTTCAACTTTTTCATAGGTTGTAAAACGCTTCATGCAATGCAAGCATTCCCTTCGCCTTCTGATAGTAGTATTCTCTTCCGTTGGTCTTGAATCGATTACCTTATCCTCAGTAAAACCACAAAATGGACATTTCATAAAAATCCCCTCCAGCCGACATCGCTGCCGGTAGTGTTTTATCATTTGTGCAATCTCTATTATTATCGGGCAACTTTGTCCAAAGGTTTAGTAAAAATGGCTCAACTTTCCCACAGGTTTTTGATTTTTACCTGTCTGGGCAGGCTACCGACGTCGATGTATCCTACACCTTAAATGTGTCGGTACAAGTATCAAAAACGCCCTCAAAAGTCGTTGCGGGAAAGCTGAGCTGTTTTATCTGCAAGGCGTTTTAGTCAAAGTATCTTCTTATAAAACGCTCGTCCAGATCGACCAATATAATATCTTCACCAATTTTTACTATTTTCTCCCACGGGATAATAAATTCACTTTCTTTTCCAAGCAAACCAAATAGTCTGCCGACTCCCGGCAAAACAACTGCTTCGACCTTTCCTTGCTCAAGGTCAATTTCCACATCACAAACAAATCCTAGACGCCTGCCATCAGATATATTGACAACTTCCTTTTGCTTAAAATCAGAGGATCGATTCATTCTAGTTCACCAAACCTGCCGAATTTGTATTGCTTGTAAAGACCGCCAGCATTGTTAATCTCTATTAGTAATATATGATTGGGAACTCAAATATATATTCCAAAGCACAAAAAAACACCTTTCGGTGTCTTATTAAAGTCAAATGTGTTTCTTAAATGTATTTCCTCATATGAAGCAATGCTGTTTTCTCCAGCCTGGAAACCTGTGCCTGCGAGATACCAATCTCATCGGCCACCTCCATCTGTGTCCTGCCCTCGAAAAAACGCAGGTTCAGTATCAACTTTTCTCTTTCGTTCAGTTTGCGCATTGCCTCCTTTAGCGATATGCCCTCTAACCAGTTTTCGTCTATGTTCTTTTCATCACTGACCTGATCCATCACATAGATTGTATCCCCTCCATCGTGATAAACTGATTCAAACAGCGATATGGGATCCTGTATTGCGTCCAATGCAAATACTACCTCTTCCTTTTGGAGCTGTAAATCCTTTGCAATTTCTGATATTGTGGGTTCCCTCGAATTCCTGTTTGTCAATCTTTCCTTTGCCTGCAGCGCTTTATATGCAATGTCCCTTAATGAGCGGCTGACACGGATTGAATTATTGTCTCGCAGATATCTTCTAATTTCTCCTATAATCATAGGCACTGCATAGGTAGAGAATTTTACATTTTGCGACACATCAAAATTATCTATAGCCTTTATGAGACCTATGCATCCTACTTGAAAAAGATCGTCTACATATTCTCCTCTGTTATTGAATCTTTGTATCACGCTTAAAACAAGCCTCAGATTTCCATTAATAAATTCCTCGCGCGCGGAAGTATCTCCTTTATGCATTCTCTCGAATAAAACCTTCTTCTGTTCATTGGATAAGACCGGCAGCTTGGAAGTATTTACACCGCATATTTCAACCTTATTAATCAGCATATAAAACCTCCCGCAACAAATTAAGATACTAACATTATTGCCTCGGAAGTCGTTTTTATACTGTAGAAAAATCCAAAATATATTTGCAAAAGGCCTTGACAAAACCATTAATCTTGTATTAATTTGCATACATTATGTCATCACAATTCCATTATGAACAATATCATACCATACGACTAATCTCTTTCTTTAGTCGGCTAATAATACGCTTTTCAAGCCTTGAAATATATGACTGAGAAATACCGAGCAGGTCAGCAACCTCCTTTTGTGTTTTTTCAATCCCGTTTGAAAAGCCAAATCTAAGCTCCATAATTCGCTTTTCCCTTGCCGACAGCTTTTGCATTGCCGTGTTCAGAAGCTCCCTATCCACTTCATCCTCCAGGCCCCTACAAGTGACGTCACTATCAGTTCCAAGTATGTCCGACAAAAGCAGCTCATTTCCATCCCAATCCACATTAAGAGGTTCATCTATTGAAATCTCCGTCTTAATTTTATTATTCCTGCGTAAATACATTAATATTTCATTTTCAATACACCTGGAGGCATAGGTTGCAAGCTTTATATTTTTTGATGGATTAAATGTATTGATGGCCTTGATGAGACCAATTGTGCCAATTGATACCAGGTCCTCCACCCCAATTCCTGTATTTTCAAACTTTCTGGCTATGTAAACTACCAATCTCAGGTTTCTCTCAATCAAGACGCTTTTTACACCATAATCCTGTTCGGTTAGCTTCGAAATCAGGTAGGCCTCCTCGTCGACGCTCAGAGGCGGCGGTAAAGCCTCGCTCCCTCCGATATAGTGTATTGGATAGCCCCTGCCCTTTTTTAACCTTTTGGATATATTAAGGAAGCTTATCCTTAGCAAAAGATTAATTTTTTTGAAAATACTCATGTGAAATCTCCCTTCGCTGTATTTTTTATATTCACATTAGTTCCGGATTCAATAAAGCCTTGTATTGCTCATTTTTCGATAAGGCCCTGTTGTATATGCCCACAATTACATCCTGCACCCCAATTTTTTCCTCCTCATTTGCAATCTCGATAAAATCTGGCCTAAAGCCAATTAGCATGCCATTTTCCTTTCCGAGCGAGGTAAAGGGTATCAGTCTAAATCTAGAAAACCAGTCAGAACTGGATATTGCCGCGGTAATCCTATTAAGGTCATCATCAAGATTATTTTCAAAAATACACTTTATATCCTCCGGCAATAGGCCCTTTATTGCTGTGAATTCCACTACCACAACAGGCATATCTGTAAGCGGATCATGGAGCGAATTGCCTGTGTCAACAAGTGCATATAGCTCAATAGCCTTCTTATCGAAGGAGATCATTAAGCGGACCAACAGTTTTTCTCTCAAAAATTTGCTTTGTATTGTGCTCCACACAACGCGAAGTATAATAAATGCAACTGCAAAGCCAAGGAGCAGTTCCGACCATTTTGTCCCTAAAAAGGGCACCGTCGTCATAAGGACGCCGTTTCTCATGATGCCCCACTCTCTGTTAAAAAACATTAGTGCAAAGCCGGCTCCGGCAAAAAGGAATGTTGTTGCGTAAAACATAACAATCGTTCTTAAAAATGCTGACAGCTTCATAAAGCTAAATGTAACGGCTACCATTGTAACTGAAAGCAGCAGCTTTGATAAAATTGTGGTATAAACCTTCATGTCAGGCATAAGAATCATAACTACCAGGTAGGCCGTACCGAGAATCGATCCGAGCAGGAGCCTTAATGGGTCAGCCTTGTTTTTAGAAAACCTCCCGGTTGCCATGAGGATTAAATAGTTGATGACTATATTCTCCAAGATTACTATATCAAGATAGATTTCCACACTTAAACCTCACACTTTTTTTGAAGCCGATTAATCCTTCTTATGTTTTGATTATATTCCATTGACCACAATAATTATGTCGCTTTCCAATGTAGAAATATGAAAATTAGGCGACAAAAAACCCGAAGCCTTAAGCTTGCGGGTTTATGGTAAAATACTCATTTAAGATGTCTTTCTATTTGAATCTATTCTTTCTTAGAAAAGTTGGTATTTCCAGCTCATCCTCAGAGACCTCCGTTGTAGCATGACGCCTTACTGCAGGCTGCTCTGGCTTTAGCTGAGCCTTCTCAACTATCTTATCGATCTTTCTGATAACAGGGCCCTTTTCAAAGCCCGTAGCGATAACCGTAATCAAAATTTCATCCTTGAGGTTCTCGTCAATCACGGCACCGACAATGATATTTGCATCAGGATCCGCCGATTTTTGAACCAGCTCTGCTGCAAGATTGACTTCGAACAGACCAAGATCCTCGCCGCCTGTAATGTTGAGAAGTACTCCTCTTGCGCCCTCAATTGAAGTCTCGAGCAATGGTGATTGAACTGCTTGCTTGGCTGCGTCCTCAGCCCTTCCCTCTCCTGCTGCTCTACCGATACCCATATGGGCGATACCGGTGTTGTACATGATGGTCTTCACATCAGCAAAGTCAAGATTAATCAGACCAGGTACGGCAATCAGGTCAGAAATACCCTGAACACCCTGACGCAGTACATCATCAGCCATCATGAAGGCATCAATAATGGATGTTTTCTTTTCAGCTACTTGTAGCAGTCTATCGTTGGGGATAGTCACAAGTGTGTCAACATTGCCTTTGAGGTTTTCAATTCCCTGCTCGGCGTAAAGCATTCTCTTTCGCCCTTCAAACATAAAGGGCTTTGTGACAACACCAACGGTCAGAATATCCATCTCTTTGGCAATCTGGGCAATAATCGGAGTGGCGCCAGTTCCCGTCCCGCCGCCCATTCCGGCAGTAATAAATACCATATCAGCGCCTTTAATTGCCTGCGCTATTTCCTCCTTGCTTTCATTGGCAGCCTTCTCTCCAACCTCGGGGTTAGCTCCCGCACCGAGACCCTTTGTTAGCTTGTCTCCTATTTGGATTTTAGTATTTGCTTTTGAAAGAAAAAGGGCTTGTTTATCAGTATTTATTGCAATGAATTCCACACCACGTAAACCTGCGGTAATCATCCTGTTGACGGCATTATTGCCTCCACCACCGACACCTATGACCTTGATTTGGGCAAATTGTTCCATTTCAATATCAAACTCCAGCAAAATAAATCCCCCTTTGTCATTGGTTTGGCATTACCTAAATAATATCTTATTCCAATAATTAAAGCAAGACAAGTTTAACAAAAAAAACCTTATGCATTATTTGGCATTTATGGCAGCTACTCAAAAAATATCTTTAAAAAACTGAACAAGCTTGCTAAAAAATGTGACTTCCTTCTTTTTAGTTGCCGGTTTTTTTAGCTTAATCTCAGTAGCATGACTAGCGCCTTTTTTAACATTTGAAACATACTTAATCATTCCCGCCGCCGCAATATACTCAGGCTTGGAAACCCCTTGGATCTGGCCTGCCTGAACTGTTCTAACGGGTAATTCAAAGACCTCGTTGGCCAACTGCTTGCAGCCATCCACATAAGAAATTCCCGCTCCGGTCATGACCACACTTCCATTATCGGGCACAACCACGCCGGCCTTGTCCAGCATATTTTTGCAAAGGGAGAATATCTCATATACTCTTGCTTCTATTATCTCAACAACCTCAGAAACCTTGACATCCTTCTTCTTATTTTCATTAATATCCATTACAGATATTTCCTGATCGTTCTTTATAAGCGATGTCAAAGCCAGCTCAAACTGCCTCTTTATTTTCTCAGCTTCTACATTAGTTATGCGAAGGCCTATGGCAATGTCATTGGTAATGTGGTCTCCTCCAACCGGAATAGTATCATAGAAGACGAGACGCTTTGCATGAAACACCGAGACATCTGTTACGCTACCGCCCACATCCAGCAATACTACACCGATATCGCGTTCATCCTGGGTAAGGCCGATTTCTCCTGTCGCAAAGGCCTCGGCTACGATGCCGTCTATCTGAACACCGGCTCTTTCCATGCTCTTTATTATGTTCTGAACAGATGTGATCTTACCGGTCAAAATGTCTGCGTCAACTTCGAATTTTGTCCCTACCATTCCTGCGGGTTCAATAATTTCATCATAGCCATCTATAATATACTGCCTTGGAATAACATCAATCAATTGCCTGTCTTCAGGAATTTCAATACTGCTTACCTCATGAAGAATGTTCTCAATATCATGACGTGTAATCTCATTTCCGTCAATATTAAGTTGGCTGGTGTTGTTTATAACATTCACATGCATTCCATGAATGTTAACATAAGCAGAACCAACCCTCATATTGGCAGTTAATTCAGCCTTCTCTATCGAATCTCTAATGCTTGCTGCTGTACTATCAATATCCACTATAACACCCTTCTTCAGTCCGTTGCAGGGTGTAATTCCTCTTCCGACAATATCCAGCTGTGTATAATTATTTACTCTTCCAATCAGTGTGCACACGTTGGAAGTACCAATATCAATGCTTACAATCAAATCACCCACGCGAGCAACCCCTCCACAAACTATATCTTATCTTTTTTCGTCGACTTATTCAATATATATCTGCGAATAAGTGCGAAATTAAGAAATATTCTATTACCAAACGCAAATATTGCTGCCAGGTACAGCTGTAATCCAAGCTGGTCACCTATGTACGCAAGCGCAGCTGCCAACAGGGCATTTCCAAAAAAACCTGAAATGAAGATCTTCATGTTAAACTTCCCCTGAAGCGTAGAAGCAACACCGCCAAATACCGAATCCAAGGCCGCAAGTATTGCAACAGCCAGATATATAGAATACTGCTGTGGTATATTCACAGGGATAAAAAATACTCCAATAATAAGTCCAATTATCATTCCTAAAATCGGTAACATGTTATACCTCAGCTTTCCGGAGTAAAAACAGGATTGGCACTCGATGAACAATCCAGCTTACCCCTTTCCGTACTTTTAATATTTTGCGTAAATATGGTCTTGGCAGCAGTAATCTTGTAATACAAATCGTCTATTTCCCCAAGGTTAACAATTACTCGTGATTGTAATGAAAACCCTATATTATATGGATCTCCCACATCAACATAGTCAACATGGGGTAAAAGCATGTCCTCCTTTGACCCATCCACCTCACTTATTGTATCAAATACTTTGAATGCTGATAAGAGTATCTTTTCAGAAACACCAATTTTATCCCCCAGCTTCGGCGATTCCAGCTCGATTCCAACTATAACGGGCAATTCAGTGTGGACCATTTCAGTATCAAACTCAAGCAAAAATCCCTCTCTATCAATCAAAACATTTATATCATTCATTCTTACTACCGCAGCAGCAACCCTCTCCTCCACCTCGATAGAAACCGTTGATGGGATGACATACCTCACTATAGCATCTTTCACATATGGGCAGCTATCCTCGATATTGCGCTCCGCAGTTCCGATGCGAAATAGATAAAACTTTCCAGCCCCTGAAAACAAGGTCCGAAATCCGTTACGTCCCTTTTGGATTCTCGAAGCTTCCATCAAATGGTTTTCATCATAATGCAGTGATTTACTAATATCAAATTTTTCAATATTAAAATATGGTGACAATGCAGCATATACGATAGTCATCGCGAATAGAATCGTCACCAGCAAGCACTTAACAAAACGCAGAATCCTTTTAATTTTCCTTTTTCTTTTGTTAATCTTATAAGGAGGTATCTGAACATCCTTTATCCTTCGTACCTTCATGAATATCCCCCTGATTTTCTCCTGTGCAACAGGCTTGAAATACTAAGGAATTCTTTTTATCAACGCCCCAGCCTGTTTTAATTTTTCTTCAATATGGTCATAACCACGGTCAATATGCTTTATATCAGAAATAACCGTTTCACCATCTGCCGCAAGGCCCGCAAGCACCAATGCAGCTCCTCCTCTAAGGTCGCGAGCATAAACATTTGCACCAATTAGCTTTTTTACACCCTTTATTATAGCCACTCGCCCTTCAAGCTTTATATTTGCTCCCATTCTCAGCAATTCGTCCACATGCTTATATCGGTTTTCAAAAACTGTTTCAACCATTATGCTTGTGCCTCTGGCAATCGTAAGCATCGCCACAATCTGTGCCTGCATATCAGTTGGGAATCCTGGGTATGGCAAGGTTCTGACAATGTCTGCCGCCCTCTGTCTGGATGGTCCGGTTACCATCATTGTGCTTCCCCTTATGTTGACCCTACATCCGCTTTCTCTCAAAATAGTAATGATGGAACCAAGATGCTCCGGTATCACGTTTCTCAGTAATAATTGACTCCCTGTAATGCCTGCCGCCACCATATATGTACCTGCCACAATACGGTCTGCAATAATTGTATGCTCTGCATTTCTCAGTTCGTGAGCTCCGCCGCATACTCTTATATTACATGTGCCTGCCCCGGACACATGAACCCCGGTTGCCTGTAAATAGTTCTGGAGATCCAGAATCTCCGGTTCCCTGGCAGCATTTCTAATGATTGTCTCGCCCTCGGCAAACACAGAAGCCAACATGATATTCTCAGTCGCCCCAACGCTTGGGTAATCCAGCAAGACATCACAGCCCTTCAATCTGTCTGCCTCACAGTGTATAAATCCTCGCTGGGCATCCTGCACCTTAACACCCATACTCCTCAATGCTTTCAGGTGCAAGTCTATTGGTCTCGGGCCTATTTCACACCCACCCGGGTGTGTTACCTTACAGTCACACTCGCTTTATCTATTCAATTTTACCATTCAGGAAAAAAGGTATCAACAAATATAAAAATTTCCCCTTCAATTACTTTTACAGTCCAATGCCAGCCTGGCTCCTTATATTATGCTTAAATGCATAGATAGCCGCCTGGGTCCTGTCTGAGACATTTAGTTTTCTGAATATGCTGGAAACATGGTTTTTGACTGTTTTTTCACTAATAAACAGCTGCTTTGCTATTTCCTTATTAATCATACCCTCTGCAATCAGTTCGAGTACTTCAATCTCTCTTGCCGTCAGATTGTTATCCTCATGCCTTGTACTGTCATGCATTGTTACTCTGTTAAATTCTTTAACCAGTTCCTTGGTCATATTCGGCTGTATGAAGGAATTCCCAGCATTCACACTTCTGATTGCCTCTATAAGCACGTCAGGCTCCGCATCCTTAAGGACATAGCCCTCTGCACCCATCTGCAGCGTTTTGAAAAGATATTCACGGTCTTCATGTATGGTCAGGACTATTATTTTTGACGGCAAATGTCTTTCCTTGATTTCACTAATGGCCTGTAATCCGCTTAAGACCGGCATATTGATATCCATCAAAATTACATCAGGCATATGTTCCTGGGCAAATTCGACTGCTTCATTCCCATTCGATGCCTGAGAAACAACAATGATGTCATTTTCAAGTTCAAGAATCTGTTTGAGCCCCTGCCTAAGCATGGAATGGTCATCGGCAATAAGAACTCTAATCTTGTTTTCCATCGATATCCTCCTCTTCTTTTGCAAAAGGTATCATTATATTTAGTCGGGTTCCCCTTCCCGGCTCTGAGCCAATATCCATTTCTCCATTGAGCAGTTCCACACGTTCACGCATACCAATAAGCCCAAAGCCACTGGAAATATCATCAGTCTTTTCTTTAAGTATCCCGGTATCAAAGCCTTCACCATCGTCAATCACAAAAAGCTTGAGCTGCATTGGCATGAATTCAATATGTATAGTTATACAATCTGCTTTTGCATGCTTTGCCACGTTATTCAACGCTTCCTGAATGATCCGTAGTACAGTAACTGATATTTCGGATTTTAGCTCAGGCTGTGTACCCTTGGTTTGAAAAGAAACCGATATGCCTGAATCCTCCTGAAACGTAATAACATACCTTTGAAGCGTCGGAATAAGTCCTAAATCATCAAGAGACATAGGCCTGAGATTGTAAATAATCCTTCGAACATCCTGCAAGCTTTCCCTTACAGTCTTCTTAAGTTCCCTCAGCTCTTCCCTGGCCTTTTCCAAATCGATGTCAATCATTTTCTCGCAAATCTCGGCCTTCAAAACTACGTTTGATAACAGCTGCGCCGGCCCATCGTGAATATCTCTTGCCATGCGCTGCCGCTCCTCCTCTTGGATCCTTATAATTTTCTGCCCAACTAACTGCTTATACTGTAAGCTTTCAAGCTGCTTGCTAACCTTCTGCAAATCGCCTGTAAGATATCCAAGAGCCATGCCAACCTGTGTTATAAGATTTTCAGCCTTCTGAACAGTCCTAATAGCATCCTTTATGCGAATCTCAAGCTCATTTCTGCGCCTAATTAAATTCTGTTCCTGTTCCCTCTTTACAGCCAGCTCCACACGAAGAGTATCGGCTTTTTCATAGGCATTCTTAAGCTCCTGCTGAGTATAATTATCATAGTTCCTGTTAATCACCATCAGCCTACGTTTACTTTCCTTGAGAGCTATCTCTATTATTTCAACCTCCTTAATAAGTCTGGTAACCTGCTGCCTGAGCAATGCCAGCTCCTCCTCAAGTCTTCTGCATTCATTACGTGAAGACTCTGCGATGTCACATATTTCAGTCTTACTATTATTAATTGCTTCAATTGTTTTGCTTATAATTTTGTTTAGCTTTATAACGTTTATTTTATATTCGGCCACAAAACCACCTGCTCAATCCTCATATTTTCATATTAAAGTATTTCTTTAGCGTTTTAAAGTATATTTTAGCGTATTATTTGCACAATTCTACAGCCGCTTTTACTACCGGCTGTATACTAATTCTGCAACTGATATGTTAATTCCTCTGAATTTCTATTTCATTATCACTTTTTTTGGTGTTGACAAACGCGACAGGTTGCTATTATAATAGGAAAGTGCCAAAAAGATACGCGCCATTAGCTCAGTTGGTAGAGCACCTGACTCTTAATCAGGGTGTCCGGGGTTCGAGTCCCCGATGGCGTACCATAAAAAAACATCATCCGATAGGATGGTGTTTTTTTATGCGACAAAGTGAGCTCGAACCCGAGAGGGCACGAGCCGGGAAGGAAATGCATCGCATTTCCGGGCGAGTGCGCGAGGATGATTGGGGAGCTAGTAATCCGAGCGAAGAGCAATGCGAAGCAGTGCGGTCGAGTCCCCGATGGCGTACCAATGTTTATCCGCCTTTAGGCGGTATAAACTACAGATGCTTACTTTTGCAAAGCAAAAGTTTATAAAAAAAACATCATCCAATAGGATGGTGTTTTTTCATGCGACAAAGGGGGCTCTTTTGCTTTATTGCTATTGCTTTGATTCTAGCTCAAACCAAAAGACCGATCCCTTTCCAAGCTCTGATTCCACGCCATAGCCCACGCCGTGAAGCTCAAAAATCTGCTTGACGATAGAAAGCCCAAGCCCCGTTCCAGTTATTGCCCGCTTATGCTTTTTATCAACTTTATAGTATCTGTCCCAAATATAAGGTATGTTTTCTGGCGAAATGCCATCCCCGGAATCATGAACTCCGATTCGCACACTATTTTGCCCCCTTTTTTGTCTCACAATAATATGCCTGTCATCTGTGCTGTAATTGACAGCATTAGTAAGCAGATTGTATAAAGCCTGGGTGATTTTTGCCTCATCCGCCGTGACGTAGACATCTTCAGTATGCTCGAACACAATAGAATAGCCCTCATTCCTCAAAAGCTCCGAAAGCCTTGCAACCGTTTTGTCAATGCTTTCAGTGAGGTTATAGCTGCGCATATGAAGCTCCATTGTGCCGGTTTCTAGCCTGGACACATCTAGAATATCATTCACAAGAGATGAAAGCCTCTTGGTTTCTGACATAATGGTCTGCACCTGTGTAGTTGTTATTTCATCTGGAAAGTCCTGCATCATCTCGGCATAGCTGTAAATTAAGGCAAGAGGTGTTCTCAAATCGTGCGAAATATTAGCAATAAGTTGCCGCCGCAGCTCATCAACCTTCGAAAGCTCGATTGCAGTAGAATTCAGCGTATCGGAAAGCTCCTTTACCTCTAAGTATCCACTTGCGATAAAATCTGCATTGTAGTTACCCTTGGAGAGTTTTTTCGCTCTGTCATTCAGTCCTACAAGCGGCTTTGCAATGACATCTGACAAGACAAGAGCAATCGCAACAGCGGCCAAAATCATTATGGCTGTAATAATATATAGCTGTATTTGCAAGGTCGACACTGTTGCGTTCACAGGCGTAATCATGGCATGGAAGGTAAGTGAAATCACCTGTCCATTTGACAATGTAAACTCCTTCGTTTGCGTAATTGTTTCAGGGCGCGCACCACCAGGTCCACCGTTGGCGGGCATTTGCGGCTTTAAAAAATCTCTGGCAGGAGCGACTATAACGCTTTTATCTGTTTCAAGCTGAAATAAAATTTCACTTAAATCAGGGCTGTCTATGTTTTCCTCAACGAGAGCAATAGCCTGGTGAAGCTCATTGCGCCTTATCATTTTATACATGTCGCTCAAGAATACGGTTTGAAAAAGCCAGAGAATAAGGAGTAAAACACCGCAAAAAGCAAGCAGGAAAATAAAGATTTTCCATTTGAGTTTTAATCTATCCATCGAAACGATACCCCAATCCCCTAAGAGTTGTTATAAAATGCGCATATTTACCCATGTGCCTGCGAAGTAGTTTCATGTGAGTGTCAAGGGTGCGGTCATCGCCAAAATAATCATATCCCCATACCTCCGTAAGTATTTTCTCTCTGGGTATTGCAATATTTTTGCTGCGAATAAGAAAGAACAGAAGATCATATTCTTTTGGTGCCATATTTACCTGTTCCCCGTCAATAAAGACCTTGTATGCAGTTAAATCTGCTAAAAAACCATCTTTTTCAAAAATAATGTGTCCGCCCTCTTCTTTAGGAGTCTTTGCCTTTATGCGTCTGAGAATTGCATTTATCCTAAGCATAATCTCTTTTGATGAAAAGGGTTTTACTACATAGTCGTCAACTCCCACTTCAAAGCCAAAAACCTTGTCGTATTCTTCCCCACGGGCAGAAAGCATAATAACGGGAGTATCAGAGGTTTTGCGAATCTCTTTAACTGCTGAAAAGCCATCGAGCTGTGGCATCATAACATCCATTATAATTATGTCAAAGGCTTGGGCTTTGCATAGCTCTACAGCTTCCATTCCGTCACAGGCTTCGAAGACCTCGTGCCCTTCAAACAAAGCATATCGTTTTATAACAGCTCTTAAGCCTGCCTCATCATCACAAATCAATATCTTTGCCATGGCCAACCCTCCTATCTAAATAAGCAACTTCCTATGACAGGTGCAAAAACTAAACTAGCACAGAAAAATTACCGAAGACTCTATAGACATTTTATCATATAACAAATTTCATTATAACTATTTATAACTCTAGCAAAACACTAGTATATGTGCGCATTTTGCCTTATGCTAATAATTTCTTTTCTTCTTCGCTATAAAGAATGTTAAGAGCAAAACAAGAGCAAACAATCCTGAATAAAACAATAGGCTTTCGATGGTAATAGAAGGGTTGTTTGCTTGTGCTTTGAGAAGCATTGGTGACAATTCTTTGTCTGTGGGTATCTTTTGCATCATAGGCCCACGATCAGGCCAGCTTTCTGGATGGTTTGGCTCGAAGCTTTCGCCACCTTGCTGATTGCCCCACTTAGTCGGTCGTTCTGCTTCATTAGGGTGATTGCCGCCTCCCATCATGCTGCCAAGTGAAGTAAGGTCTAAATTACTGGCTGAAATTAGCTTGTCAGGGTTTTCAGTCTGCGCTGCTGTAGTAGAGGGAACTGTGCCATCAAGCTGTCCCTGTATGCTCTGGTATCGCAGATTACCAAGAGTTTTGAAAGCTTCAACTGCTGCTTTGTATTCTTCAAAAGTACAAAAGGCTGTGCTGTCCTTCTTAACATAATTGGAAATAAGCCCATCAAGCAGGTTAACTTTCTGCTCCCATTTACCGTCCTTGAAGTAGCTTGTCATTAGCTCTTGCAGATAGCCATGGTATGCTTCTAAATACTCCGCATTGGAGAACAGCTTTTCAATCAATGGACGAGAGCTCAATTCCACACCGCTTACGGGAGTATCTATTGGGAAGTTGATAACAGAAGATGCATTCTTGCTTTGAAATCCACCCCATGCCAGATTGTAGTCCCAGGGCAGGATTGTGACCTTACCCTCGTTCTCGTAGAGGTAATAGTTCTGCGCCATGCTCGATGAATAACTATCAAGATTCACCACAATGGTATGAGCTGCCAGATACCGTAATATCTGGTCAACATCTAAATAAGCATCCAGGTTATCTCCCGTAGACAAAGCCTTCAAAGCACTAATAACTCGCCCAAAATCACTTTCATCGCCTTTACCTGCGACATTATTGAAGATTGCACTGTATGAGGAAGCTTCGTCTGTCGAATATTCCAAACTGCCTCCGTTACTTTCTCTGCCCCCCATGAAACCTCCAAAATTTCCGTTGGGCCTCTCCATTTGTCCGCCGCCGATTTGACGGTCGGCCGGCTTTGCTGCAGGAGGTGACGATGGTTGCACATCGCCCATATCCATGCTTTTTACGTTATACATCATACCGTGGGTTGTACCAAATGTCCTTGCTTCATAGCTGTCGCCGTAAGTTTCCACTGCAAGATAAAGCCCCCAGCCGTCGCCATTTACCTTGATATCCGCAAATCCGAAGTATGGCGCATCTACGTCGATTTCCCGCATTAACTCATAGGAAACATACTCCTTCATATAAGTACTATCCCCTAGCATATTGTTGACTACAAAACCATCAAGCCCGAAGCAAGTCTGACCCTTGATGTACTCATCAAATTGCAAGCGAAAACTATATCTGTCGCTTTCGGAGCTTGCCACCTGGGTCAAGCTCGAGTTGCCCTTTGTACGAATACCCACATTTTGAAATTTGCTTCCGTTAACAAGCACATCTACCATAATATATTGCTCGCTTGTGGCATTATCCATCATTTCCTGCCAATCAGCTTCATCTGCAATAATCTCAATAGAAATAATATCAGCGCCGAATATCCTAGTTGCGTACTCAGGTTCAGTATTTGTGTCGCCCTTTTCATTTTGAATATTTCCTATTGCCACCAGAGCAATACTGGCTATCAAGGCAAAAACCACGGCTATTGCAACAATTACATTTATTCTTTTACTCTGTATCATGCCTTCACCTCAAATCTTAGCATGTCTAGCCAGTATATTCGCCGTTATAGCTTACAAGACAGGCATTGTTCACACCGTTTATCTCCAGTAATTCATTAAGAAGCTTTGCAGACATATCTATAAGTCGCACTTCAACTGTAAGCTCTATTCCATTGCTGGAAACTGTTTTTGCCTTGATTAGGCTTTTCTTTGTTTTTGCTTTAATTACTTCCACGCAATCGCTTTCAGCTTTATCATTTTCAAGATTTAGAACCATTATATATGGGGTGTCATTGCTTTTCCTGTTAACAAACACAAGAAGAATGATACCAATGAAAACCGAGCCGATCACCGCAAGAGGGATAAGTCCTGCTCCAACTACAATACCCGCTGAGATTGACCAAAACAAAAAGGCGATATCTAGTGGTTCTTTCACAGCCGTTCTGAAACGAACGATTGACAAGGCACCGACCATGCCAAGTGACAAGACAATGTTTGAAGTGACTGCAAGGATAATGAGTGTGGTAATCATGGACATAGCCATTATGGAAACGCCAAAGGACGCGGAGTACATTACTCCAGCAAATGTCTTTTTGTAAACGTAAGAAATAAATAGTCCAATAGCAAAACTCAATAGCATAGCAATTACCACATCTAGAATAGAAAATTCTGCTGCTTTTTCTAAAAAACTTGATTTGAAAATATCATTAAATGTCATCACAATATACCTCCAATTTATATGATTCTAGTTACTGCGTATTTGGAAAAGGCAGTATTTCTTCTACTGGAAAGAGACACTATACCACGGATTACCTCGGGCAAATAGCTGTCATACTTCACCTCGAGAATATAGACTCCCGAAATTGGTACAGTAACGGTGTCAGGTTTCAAAAAGCCATGGGCCTTGTTGCTTGTGCGAATGTCATAATCCACGGTTACACGCACATTTCCCATTGGGTAGATGAAAGCCTCCCGCTGATAGTCTACGATGCTTTTAGCTCGAAGCTGCTGGTAATGCATTTTAGCGTATAGCTCCCTGCACAGATAGTTCTCGTTTTCTAACATAGCAGAAAGGTCGCCGTCAAGCAGTCGTATACATTCATCTTCCGTTATAATGGCGCTCTCCTTAAAACAAAGACCATTTTTTTTGCTCTTTTTCTCAAGTTTGATTAAGGATGTGTCATCGTTATAAATACGTAAGCGGAACTTTTCTCGCTCATTTACTCCATCAAGCTTTTCTTTTAACGCTTTATCCTTGTAATTGTCAAAGTAGAGGCTCTTAACCCGATAGCCATATCCCACTGCCGCATTCTTGTCGATGCTGGCCACAAATTGAAGCCTTGATCTAAGCTGCAATAAATCGGAATAGCTTATATAGTGCTTAAGCTCATGTCTGCCTCGTGATTCCCTAATATTGATCACTCCTTTTGTTTGGAATAATTTAATTCTAAACCAGTAAACTGAAGTGCAATTGTTTATTATCTGAACTTTAGCTGAAGTAACTTATAAGAATAACCTATGATATTTACAAAAATTACATGATAATTACATGCATCTTGCTTTTTTTTACACTTTTCAAGAACATATTTAGATAGTATACTATATGTATTCGGCAAATTTTTCTTCAAATTTTATTTTTTAGCAAATGTTCACTTAATGTACTGCTTAGTACTCATTATTACCGCACCCCTATTAAGGTAAAGGAAGTGATACAATGCTTTCGATCGCTATTCTTGACGATAATATTAAGTTACTCGAAAATTATGAACAGCTCATACCTGACTGGTTTGACAAGTATAATATAAAAGGTCGAATTGTAATCGCGACAACCGATTACAAGGTATTTTTGCGCGAAGTCCGCGATCAGTTAGCTAATGTGTGCATAATTGATATCAATCTTCAATCTGAGGTAAACGGAATCTATATAGCCAAATGTCTCAGAAGAGAAAAGATTAAGGCTGAAATAATATTCTGTACCGGTATGCTTGAATTCATTCAACAAGCCTTTGATGTAAACGCATATCAATTTATAACGAAGCCTGTTGGCAGGAACCTGGAAAAATGTCTTGTGAAACTTAACAAAGAAATAAAGGAGCGCGAAGATAACAAATGCATTATTGAAATAAAATCCGGATTTCGCATTTTTTATATTCCAATGGGCTTCATTTCTCACATATGCCGTGAAGGAAACAAATCAACTATCTATACAAATAACCGTATTATCGAAGTTTACGATAGTCTGGAATCATTAATTTCACAATTAAATGATTTAAGGTTCATAAGATGCCACAGAGCTGTTATAATTAATAAGGAGTATCTGGACTATATTGACAAAAAGAATAAGAACTTAGTTTTAACCAATGGCTTCAAGTGCAAGCTCGGCTCCACTTTCAACCATCTTATTGAACCATTGAGCATTATGAAAGGAAGTAACACCTTATGATATATGAAATAATTATAAATCTTTCTTCGTCTCTTATTGGAGCTCTGCTGGTTCTCTTTTTCTTCAGTTCTGTAATAGGTCGGCAATTCGAAAGGGATGATAAGCTTATTTTCATAATACTATTTAGTCTCCTTAATGGTCTTGTATCAACATTAATGTCAGCATTGGCATACAAATCTGTTATTCTAGTGATTATGAGTATCTTAATAATTAAAATAATACTCAAGGTTACGCTGCTTCAGTCCTTCATATCTTTCGCGATATATGCAATCGGCCTTGCTATAGGTAACGCGCTAATTGCCTTGTTAGCCAGCATCATTATTGAGGATATTTGGATAAAATTGTTTCATGACAATATTGCGTGGATGATTATAGGAAACTTGGCATCAAGTGTTTTTGCACTTTTATTAATAATAATAATCAAACCTTTTAAACTACTATTTAAGTCTTTGAAGAATAATAGATTCCTGTACATACTAACTGCTATCACTTTGATTATTATTGCCTCTGCCTTCGCTTTACATTACTATATGGATGCCTTCAGCTTCTTTGCCTATGCAATCATTTCAATAACTGTCATGTCCTATTGCATATTCACTATTATAGTATGGTTTAGCACGCTCAAGAAGACAATCGATCAGGAGGAGCTCGCTCAGCAGAAGTTCTACAACGAATCTCTTCGAACTACTCTCTTTGATCTTCGGCGATTTAAGCATGACTGGAGCAACAACATGACCGTCATTTCTTCAATGCTGAAAATGAATAAAATCAAGGAAGTGAATGACTATGTCTCCGAGCTTATCGCACAGAAAAAAGAGATTGCCAATACCGAAATATTTAATATCAAAAATGCCGGTCTCTTCGGAATAATATCATCAAAAATGAGTCAGGCTAGTGAAGCAGGTACAAAAATTGAGCTAAGCGTACTGGGAGTGATTGAGAACATACCCGGCATAAAAATCTCTGAGCTGTGTGAGATTGTCGGTATTTTCATAGACAATGCAATAGAAGAAGCAGCTAAAATAGAGACTAAAGTTGATATTATGGTGCGAAAATCCGAAGACCACGTAGAAATATCGATTTCCAACGGCTATGCCAGCAGTCCGGATCTGAGACTAATCTTTGAGGATGGTTACTCGACAAAGGGTGACAACAGAGGAATGGGGCTTGCTATTGCCAAAAAGATAATAGATAAATACAAAAACATTCTCCATATAGCAAGTATCGAAGATAATGTATTCTCACAAACAATCGAAATAAGGGATGAAGGGGTAGAATAACCCCCTTCTCAATCCTCCCTAATCAGGGATTTAGGACATTCCTTCTGATAGCATGACCATAACCAGCAGCCATATGTGGAAACAGTAGTTGCCAGGAACACACCTATCATTGCTGCGGAGCAAAGAAGAATCTTCAGATAGTTCTTTTTCATACCGAGGCCTCCTCTCTTCCATACTTGCTTCTTGTAATTTTGTAAAGCAATGGTGTCATTAAGACCGCTTGGACAAGGCATGTAAAAAGTATAATGTTTGACCAGGGCTTGTCCAAAAAATAGGCTCCCGCAAAAAGAACAGTCAAGAGTACGAAGCCCCCTATCCTGAGCTGCTTGCGCTGCTTTTTCGAGTTTACAGGCTTCTGGGGCATATCTGCAGGCGCATATTTGTAAGCTATGATATATGAAAACGGTATTATAAGAACTAATAGATAAATCTTATCTATGCTAGATATAAACGATAATGCAACTATCCCAAAAACTATACAGGAGTGCGTTATGATGCAGCCAAGGTGTGTTTTAGCGTGAAGCCCTCCCAGAAAGGTCCTCTGCAAACCATATATGACAATAACTCCAAGCACATAGGGAAGAATATTCAACAAGGCCGCAACGATAACAATGAGCCCAATCTTTACTATTTCAGACAAGGTCATATAAACTCCGTATTCGACGATTTCCCTTCGCTCAGGATTGACATTGGGTAAGGTTTCGTAAATGATGTTTGTAATATACCTACTAATTTTATCAAACATTGTTATCACCTACTTGTATTATATTATTTTTTATATAAAATTTCCATATGTTTGCTGAAATGACGTAATAAGTTATTGAAATCCCTTTTCTTACATTTCGATAAATATAAAAATAATTAGCTTAAGTTAACAAACATAGGCTGAGCGATACTTTCCAAGTAATTATTCAAAACTTATTAATATAATAGTAACACAAAAATGATATTTTTACTATTGTTTGACATTCGTATCAAATAATGATATTTTGATTTCATAAATTTATAGGAGGCAAAGCAATGCAAGCCGGTCTAGCCGAATGTACATTTTTGATGCTAAGTGTTATAAGAAATATGTATAAGCAGGAGAAAATAACCATCGATGAATTCCTAAACTATACGGAAATGAAGATACCCTTTTTGTCACAAAATATCGAGAGCATTTCTTCTGAGAACGATAAGATAAAGGCAAATAGAGTGTTGTGCGAGTGTGCTTCAATTATATGCGAGTACCAGTATTCTCTATGACCTTCATTACTGCTTCTACTCCGTTTTCATATTCATTCTTTGTCATAGCCCCAACATACTTACCAGCCGAAGCCTCCAAATCGTATATTGCCTGAACCAAAGCCTCTTCATCCAAATTCTCTTCCTGCAATACCATGCTAAAGCCCTGCTTCTTGAAGGATTCAGCGTTTAGTATCTGATCGCCTCTGCTCGCAGCTTTTGAAAGAGGGATGAGCAGGTTGGGTTTCTTCAAGGCCAGCAGCTCAAAAAGAACCGTGGATCCGGCCCGTGATACAACCAAATCGGCTAATGCATAAATATGAGACTGCTCTTCGCTAATGTATTCAAACTGCTTATAGCCCTTTTTCCCTTCCAGATCCATGAGAATGTTACCCTTGCCGCATATATGGCATACGTTGAAATCATTCAGTAAAATATCCAGAGCTTCTCTAATGACTTCATTGATTTTCCTAGAACCCTGACTGCCCCCTATAACCATAATAACCGGCTTTGAGTTGGTAAAGCCGCAGATGGTTCTTCCTCTTGACCGATCCCCTTTAAGAAGCTCTCCCCTGATTGGAATGCCGGTTCTAACTCCCTTTTTTGATGGAATATATTGCTCGGATTCGGGAAATGTATAGCAAACCTTTTTAGCAAAGGGCATGGATAGCTTGTTTGTCAAGCCAGGAGTGATGTCTGATTCATGAATAATAACAGGTATTCTTCGTAGCCATGCAGCCCAGACAAGTGGACAAGATACAAATCCCCCCTTGCTGAAGACCAGAGCAGGCTTCAATTTACCTAGCAAGGAATAGGCCTGAAACAATCCGCCTGTTACCCTGAAAGCATCGGAGATATTCTTTAGGTCAAAATACCTGCGTAGTTTTCCGGTGCTGATAGAATAATAGGGAACTGCTTCGTTTTCTATCAACTGCTTTTCAATTCCATCCCGGGACCCTATATAGTGAATACTATATCCAGCCCGCTTCAAAGCAGGCAATAATGCAATATTTGGAGTTACATGGCCCGAGCTTCCCCCACCTGTTAACACTATCGTCTTCATTTTGCTTATTCACTCCATTAATTATGAAGGATTTATTAGGAATTCTTCATTATTACACTCTCGATGGCATTAGCAACATCCTCACAGGAATCGCAGCATTTCTCCAGGTAATGGTAGGTAGTATCCCATGCCGCCAA
>Ga0123334_1001205_pt1 | contig 33331 bp, 31 predicted proteins | sample BiotimSIPDNA_FD_89706 | JGI IMG/M metagenome (GOLD analysis project Ga0123334, IMG submission 89706) | Anaerobic biogas reactor microbial communites from Washington, USA - Biogas_R1 time_0 SIP DNA | ecosystem: Engineered > Bioreactor > Anaerobic > Unclassified | place: Washington, USA...
CATCTTGTCACTGTTTCTCCTGATTTAGATGCTAAAATCAGGTTCGTACCTCCTATCCTTCTGGATAATATCGCTGTACAGCTCGGTGATTGGAGTGGTTACTATCTGCTGGCTTCTCACCGTCAAGGAATTTTTACGAACAGGAATAATTACGAAAAATTCTCCGGTGCAATCGTATCAGATAAATGCTGGATAGATTATGAATGGAACGGCCTGGAAATTTAGCAGCTTTTATCTTCGTAACCTATGTACATAGGGTTCTTTAAAGGCTAAAACACTCCTCGATTTTCGAATCCTCTTGCTTTGTCCGATTAGCTTTCCCACTGCTTCCCCACTGCCTGTTTGCCTTTCCCGACAGAAAGGATAAAATCTGCGGGGACACTAGCATTCATGCGGTAAAGACTTGTAAACAGAGTAAAACGTACTGGTTGGACCCTGATCCATCGCGTTCAAGGAAGCATATCCTAATTGTTTGACCATTTGACCGTAATGGGCGATGACGATAGAATCAGGTTCAGAAAGGGTAAATCCAGTTGTTTCTAAAGAAAACCGCTAACGTTTGGCTTCCAATGCTTATCCTTTTAGCGCTGGTTGGGGCAACTGTGGTCAACCTCCGTCTGGCCTCCACATTTCAGAAACAGGACGATTTCGCACCTCGTTGGGTGGCAGCGCGGGAATGGCTGCGGTCGGGGGCATCCCCTTACAGTGACTCCACCTACCAGGCAACTCTTGATCTGCTGGACGAAAGCGGAAATCAGCCTTCCAGCCTGAATGAGGGGCGTTTTTTGGACCCCGCTTGGTATGTGTTCATTTACCTGCCTATCAGCTTTGTACCGTACCCCATTGCTAGGGCAATCTGGATGACACTGGTCGAACTCTGTCTCGCTTTAAGTGTGCACTTCTCGGTCCGCATCTCGGGGCTGAAGCTAAGCCTGCCGGAAACCCTGATTCTGTCCTTACTAATTCTGATTTTTTATCCGCTTTTCAAATCAGTAATCACTGTAAGCGTCACCGTGCCATATTTCTTTTTGACCATCCTTGCTGTTTACCTGGCGACTAACCGGCAGGGCACGATGGCAGGATTTCTTTTCGCGCTGGCGCTTTGGATGGTACCATTGACCATTTTCCTCGTCATCCTGTTTATGATTTGGTTCGGAGTCCGCAGAGATAACTCCCTGGCTAATGTTTTTGTCAGCGTGCTTGGCTTCTTTGTGGTGATTTCGCTGATCCTTTTTCCAGGATGGGCTGCGGATTGGTTCGCGAACTACCTGCGGGTGTTCCCTGATTTTTCGTGGGTTAACACGCCTCTGATGGTTCTCGGGAAGCTTTTCCCCGGTGCGAGCGCACAGATTGCTATCTTGCTGAACCTGTTGACCTTTGTGGTTATGCTCGTGGAATGGTACGGCATCGGACAAAGGGAGAGCAGAAGCTTCCAATGGAAGTTAATGCTGACCCTGAATTTCCTTTACCTCTTCAATTTGAGATCAGAAGGCGTCTATTTGCTTTGGTTATTTGCACCATTGTTCAATGTTTACAAGTACTTAACCGAAAAATGGCGGGTTTCTGGTAGAATCATTAGTTGGGTAAGCTGCCTGACCTTGATTTTTATACATTGGCGCCGTTTCCAGGTTACTCAGAATTGGCTGCTAGAGGAATCGTCTTTAGTCATCTTGTTGTTGCCCTTGATGACTATGCTAGGCTTACAGTGGTTTAGGCGGTGGGCAACCGTTAGCCCCAAAGCGCTGATCGATTCAATCAAAAATTAATAAGGAGCAAGATATGGCAAAGAAGAGAATTGGCATTTTAACCGGTGGCGGTGATGTTCCTGGTTTGAATATCGCTATTAAATCGGTGTTGTTGAACAGTCTGGATGGAGATTACGAGATTGTTGGCATTCGCCGGGGATGGCTCGGGCTTTTGGGTTATGACATCGATGACCCTGCTACCCACGAACTCTATATCCGGGATCTGGACGAGGCTGCAGTCCGCCGAGTGGACCGCACGGGCGGTACCTTTTTGCACACCTCGCGCACCAATCCTTCCAAAGTACGCGTGAAAGATACCCCCGCTTTTTTGCTCGACAGTAAATGGGGTAAGGTCATTGACGAGGCTGAAGGGGTCAAAGATTACACAGATTACATTCTGACAGTTATTGACCACCTTAACCTGGATTCCCTGATCACGATCGGTGGGGATGATACCCTCAGCTATTCTGCCCGCCTGGTAAAGGAAGGTGTCAAACTGAACGCGATCCCGAAGACGATGGATAACGACGTGCTGGGCACGGAATACTGCATCGGATTCTCGACTGCGATCACTCAGGCTGTCAAACTCATCACCAATTTCCGCACTTCGATTGGTTCTCACGAACGCATCGGTGTCGTGGAGCTCTTTGGACGCAACTCCGGCGAAACCGCGCTGATCACGGGTTATCTGAGTTACGCGGACCGCACGATCATCTGCGAAGTACCTTTCAATATGCAGACTGTTGCAGAGATGCTGGCGGAGGATAAACGCAACTGCAATTCGCACTACTCTTTCTGCGTCATTTCCGAAGGCGCTCATACCGAAGGCGGAGAGATCGTCCAAACAGGAGAAGCGGACGCATACGGGCACCGCAAACTCGGAGGCATAGGCGAAGTGCTCTCGGATCAAATCAAAGCCCTTACCGGCAACAATACGATGTATCAAAAACTCGGTTACTTGGTGCGCAGCGGCGCAGCCGACATGCTCGACCGCATGGTCGCAATGAACTATGGCGCACTGGCGATGCAAATGACCAGCAGAGGCGTATTCGGCATGATGGTCGGAATCATTGACGGCAACTACTCCGTGGTGCCGGTTGATACGGTCATCAGCGCTAAACGGCATGTGGACGTGGACTTGTACTACGACAAGGTCAATTACAAGCCCAAGATCAAGAACGTGCTTGGTTTGCCGATGTTCCTGCACTAAAAGGAAATACGGAGCCCGCTATTTCGCGCGGGCTCCGCGCATTTGAAATGGGAGTTGAATCACAAGGTGTCTGCAATCAGCGATATTCTCTGATTCCGAGAGTCTTAATATTTCCAGTCAACGAGAGCGGAGAGGTTCTCTTACTGGAAGGCGCCCGCGATAAAAAAATCTGGGCAGGATACTGGAATGGCTTGGGCGGGCATGTGGAGCAAGGGGAGTCGGCGCTCAACGCCGCGCAACGCGAACTGCTCGAGGAGAGTGGTCTAACAGCAGAGAAGTTGATCTATTGCGGACAGGTGGCTGTGGATACTGGTCAGATTCCTGGCATTATTTTCTTCGTTTTTAAAGCAAAACAATTGAGCGGGCAGGTCTGCGCTTCGAAAGAGGGCAGGCTGGAATGGCATTCGCTCCAAAGCGCCTTGGAATTAAAATTGGTTGAAGACCTTTATACGCTCCTGCCGCTTGTCATGCGCCAGCGCACCAGCGGCAAACCATTTTGGGGGCGTTACCATTACGATGATCAGGGTCAGTTGGTTATGTCATTCAGGCATTGATTTTTCAAGAAAGACCAGGAGGGTGTCCCCGTATTTCCTCAAATCGAAGACCTGTAAATTCGCATAGGTTTTTTCAACCCATTCCAATGGGTTGATTTGGACGATAATTTGACCATTATCGCTGATGACGCGCGGATTGAGGTCAATCAGATCGACTGCTTTTTCCCACATCCCTTTGTATTGAGGCGGAGCGACGTAGACGAGGTCGAACTGCGGATCGGTTTGGCTGGCGAGCCAATTGAACGCGTCTGCCTGGAACACGCTGGCGCGGTCGCTGAAACGGGTGGAGGCAAGGTTTTCGCGAATCGTCTTTACCGCCAGTCGGCTGGTATCCAAGAATGTCACTTCCCTCGCGCCGCGGCTGAGCGCTTCGATGCCTACCGCGCCGGTGCCTCCGAAGAGGTCGAGCATGCGCACATCCAGGATTTCACCTCCAAGGATGTTGAAAAGAGCCTCTTTTACCAGGTCAGTGATAGGGCGGGTGGTATCCCCGGGCACGTGTTTGAGCCTGAGTCCTTTGGCGGAGCCACCGATGACGCGCAGCATTCCCATGCGGTGCTTATCCCTGCCCGGCGTCCAAGCCCAGTTTTTGGCGCATATAGTCGATCGTCATGTTCAAACCGTCGCGGATTGCCACGCGCGGTTCCCAATCCAGGACCGTCTTCGCACGCGTGATATCCGGCTGCCGGCGTTGGGGGTCATCGCCGAGAGTGTCGGCGTAGCGGGTGATGATTCCGGCAGAGTTATGACAGAGCTCGTTGATTATGAGCGCGAAATCTTTGATCGAAGTTTCGATCGGATTTCCGATGTTGACCGGCATATGCTCATCGGTCATCATCAGGCGGTAAATGCCGTCAATCAGGTCGCTCACGTAGCAAAAACTGCGGGTCTGTTCGCCTGTGCCATAAACAGTAAGCGGCTCTCCGCGCAGAGCTTGCTGGATAAAATTTGGCACGACCCTGCCGTCATCCAGGCGCATGCGCGGTCCGAAGGTATTGAAGATTCTCACGATATGTGTTTGCAGATGATGAACGTTGTGATACGCCATGGTCAGGGCTTCGGCAAAGCGTTTGGCTTCATCGTAAACCGACCTCGGACCGATGGGGTCGCAATTTCCCCAATAGTCTTCACTTTGCGGGTGGACGGTTGGGTCGCCATAAACTTCGCTGGTGGATGCCAGAAGGAAGCGGGCTTTGTGGGCTTTAGCCAAACCGAGGCTGTTATAGGTGCCGAGCGCGCCGGCTTTGAGCGTTTGAATGGGCAGGTTCGGATAGCCCAGGGGCGAAGCAGGGTTCGGGCTCGCCGGAGAAGCAAAGTGGAGGATGTAATCGAGGGGTTCATCCACGCGGATAAACGCGGAAACGTCCTGTTCCATCAAGCGGAAGTTAGGGTTGCCCTCGAGGTGTTTTAGATTCGCGCGGTCGCCGGTGACAAAGTTATCGAGCCCGATGACCTGATGTCCTTCCGCCAACAGGCGGTCGGTCAGGTGGGATCCAAGAAATCCAGCGGCGCCAGTAAGTAAAATGAGCATAGTCAGCCTTTCAGTTTTTCTCAGGGTTTCGGGTATAATCATGACCCTGAACAAGTGAGAATTATAGCATGCCCGAACACGACTCCACCCATCTTTTGAGCCCCACATCAAAAGCGCTTGAAGCGTTGCTTTTTGCCGCGCCAGGTCTGAGCTCTGTTGAACAATTGAGCCAGGCATTGAACGTTTCAAAGTCGGAGATTGAGAAATCTCTCGAAGCTCTTTCAATCCATCTTGCCGCGGAGCACGGTCTGCGTTTACAGAAGATCAAAAACCAATACCAGATGGTCACGGCTCCCGAGCACGCTGAGTTGATCGAGAAATTCCTCGGTCTGGAGGTCACCTCCCGTCTGACTCAAGCCGCGCTTGAAGTTCTGGCAATCGTTGCTTATAAACAACCCACTACCAGACCCGAGATCGACTCGATTCGCGGCGTCAACAGCGACGGCGTTGTGAAGAGCCTGCTGGCAAAGGGTCTGATCGAGGAGTTGGGGCGTTCAGAAGCGATTGGCAGACCGATCCTGTACGGCGTGACCAACGAGTTCTTCCAACACTTCGGTCTGGAATCGCTGGATCAACTACCGGAGGTGGACCTGGAGGGGCTGCTGGCAGCTTCACAGTCGGCTGAAAATGAAGAAATGAGGCTGCTGAAAGACTGATGGAAGAACGCGTTCAAAAGATCATGGCGTTCGCGGGCTTGGGTTCGCGGCGCGCCTGTGAAAAACTGATCGAGGCTGGGCGGGTGAAGGTCAATGGCAAGGTTATCCACCTCGGCGATAAAGCCGACCCCGCGAAGGATGCGATCAGCATTGACGGCAAGCTGCTGCGCGTTACAGCGGAGCGGATTTACATAGCTCTGAACAAACCGCGGGGTTATCTTTCGGACATTGATGACACCCATCCAAAGCCGACCGTAAACGACCTTATCGGCATCTCGGACCCGCTTTTCGCGGTTGGGCGTCTGGACCTCGACAGCGAAGGTTTGATATTGATGACCAACGACGGGGAGCTTGCCAACCGGCTCACACACCCGCGCTACCACCACGAGAAAGAATACGAAGTCTTTGTCATCAAGACCCCGGATCAGGAACAGCTTGAGATCTGGCGCAGAGGAGTTGTGCTCGAGGACGGCACGCGCACACTGCCGGCGCAGGTGGAAATAATGGGCAGCTACAGCAACGGCGCCTGGCTGCGGATCATCATGCACGAAGGCAAGAAGCGCCAGATCCGCAAGGTCGGCGCGCGCATTGGGCTGCCTGTTTCGCAGATCAAGCGCGTGCGCATCGGTAATTTACGCCTGGGCAAGCTCAAATCTGGCGAATGGCGGTACCTCAGCCCGCGCGAAGTCACCCAATTGCGGAAATATGCCGGTCTGATAAAAAACGAATCGGAATAAACAGTATACAAAAAAAACAAAATAGCGCGTTTCCGCGCTATTTTGTTTAATCGGAATAAGAATTCAAGGAACCAATGATCCCGGGCTTACTCTGCAGTGCCGGCGACAGCCTCGGCGAACCCATTCGACAGGGCGGTGTGGATTTTTTCCGCCAGTTCCGGACTGATTGGATCGGCGCATTCCTCTCGGTCCATGCGGCGGATATAGCGTTTCAGCTCTTCTAACTCCACCACGGGGTACGGTGACGCGGAAACATCTCCGAGCTGGGTTTCTTTAAGATAAACGACCATGATGGGTTTCAGTTCGGGCTGAGAATCCGCCGGAATGCCCTTTTCGGTCAGGTATTTGATGAGCGAGGCGGAAGCATCGGCGACTTCCCTGTCGGGTTTGCCGACAGTATCCTGGCCCATGAATTTTTGGATGAAATTCCGGGTCTTGTGCACCCATTTTCCATCCTTGTAGCTGATCTCACCCGTTGCGTTGACCGGAATGGGCAGCCAAATGCGGCAGGGTCCCAACAGGAGCATGGGTACAGGCGCGGTGTAGACATAATAGGTGTATTCGTGGCGCAGTTTCTCGAATGCCGCGCCGACGATCTCGTCGTAGCGCGGTGATCTTCCGTAGCGGTTGACGAAATTCAGACCGATCTGTGTCAGAAGAAAACCCGCAATCAGGCAGGCGTAAGAGTAAAGGATCATTGACATTTCCTTTTTGAAGGCGAAGTACAGACCGAGGCCCAAGACGCTCAGGCTCGCGAAAGTCAGGACCTTGCCGATTGTTTTGCCGCGATTAATGCTTTTTTCGTTTCTGACCAGTTTCATTTTGATTCTCCATTTTCTGAGATTGTTTTCTTTAAATCTTGCAATAGACCCGCGTCGAGCGCACGTACTGCCTGGGCGACGGCGCTTACCATCGCTTTCGCGTCTGAGCGCCCATGCCCTACAAAGACCAATTCATTCAATCCGAGCAAGGGAGCGGAACCAGTCTCGGAGTGATCAAGCAGCGAGCGTACTTTGTTGAAGGCGGGTTTCGCCAGCAGAGCGCCGAGCTTTGTGCGCGTGCTGCCCAGCAACTCTTCTTTGAGGGTGCTCATGATGAGCTTGGCGACGGCTTCGGTCGATTTCAGGAGCACATTCCCTGTGAAACCGTCCGTTACCGCCACGTCTGCCGCTCCGCCGAAGAGTTCCTTACCTTCGATGTTGCCCACGAAGCCCGGCACTTGCTCTCGCAGCAGCGGATGGGCAGCCTTCACGAGTTCGTTACCCTTGCCTTCTTCTTCTCCGTTGGCGATGAGACCCACGCGCGGCTGGGCGTTGCCGACCATCAGGCGCGAGTAGACAGCCCCCATCCGCGCAAATTGGACCAAAAATTCGGGTCTGCAGTCAGCGTTCGCTCCGATATCCAACAGTACGCATTTTCCGCCTTTTACAGGAAATGTCGCGCACAAACAAGGGCGGACGAGCCCTGGAATCAGACCAAAAATTTTGGTGCCGTAGTACATCGCCATTCCGGTGTTCCCTGCCGTGACGAAAGCTTCAGCGCTGCCTTCTTTGACCAACTGCATGCCGACCGCCATCGTATTTTGCTTTTTGGAGCGGGCTTCTTGAATATGGTCGGTCATGTCCAGCCATTCAGGCGCGTGTACCACACGCACTCCCGAAAGGTCGCGGTTATGGCTTTTCAGTTCAGAGGTCAGCTTTTCTTCATCCCCGACCAGGATGACGTTGATGTCGAATTCCTTACTGGCGACTACCGCGGCTTCCAGTTCGGGGAAAGGGCGGTTATCACTGCCCATCGCGTCTAATGCAATTGTTTTCTTCAACTTAGCCTCGTTCTGACCCCGTGTTCTTGACAAAGAACACGGAATCGTTATAATTCAATCTCACGTTTGCGCTGGTGCTGGAATTGGCAGACAGGCGTGGTTGAGGGCCACGTGCCGCAAGGCGTGAGGGTTCAACTCCCTCTCAGCGCACACAAAAAGAGCAAAAATATGCTCTTTTTTGTTTAAGGAAATTCCCGGCGCAGCCAGGTCAGCGGATTGACCGGCGTGCCTTGAATATCCACTTCAAAGTGCAGGTGCGGACCGGTCGAACGACCAGTCGTCCCGATAATACCAATTAACTGCCCGATATCTACGACCTCACCCTGCGAGACCAGGATCTCCTCGAGGTGCATGTAGATCGTATACACACCCAGACCATGATCAATCACGATGGTGTTTCCGCGCACCACCTGGTCTGGGAAGACTCCGACGACTGTGCCTCGAGCAGCGGCGTAAACGTCGGTTCCTTTGCACCAACCCAGGTCCAATCCGGTATGGTAAAAAACGCGCGGATCATCGTTGTAGGTGCGGCGGCTGCCGAATGCCGAGATGATGCAGTCCGCGTCCTGCGCGGGCGAATACCACAACCCGCTCCACTGTTGGGTGGTTGTGATCGGCTCAACGATGCTCTTGAAGACGGCGTTTTCAGCCTTTTCCGCCTCGGTGCCGATCGAGTTGGGGTCCACCTCGAGAGGTTCGTCTGTGGGGAATCTACTGGAATTGATCATCACCAATTGGTCGAAATTGTAAGTGACGCCGTCGGGATAGGTCACCTTCATGTTAAGCGGGTAGACGCCAGGCTCAGTCAGAGCGTTAATGCCGCCATACGCCATCTGCACACCGCCAAGGTCAACGAAAACAGGTTGGATGGAAGCCAAGTCCGCCTGAACCGTCACCGGCTGATCGCTCTCGACCTTGATCAGGAAGGTTTCGCCCTGGCGGAGGGGAAGGTTGTCGAGGACGATGCTGCGGATGCCAGGCAGCGCTAAATTGCTGGCGTTGGCTTCGGCGGAGGGCATATAGTAGGTATCCATTGGCATTGCCATGTTTGGGCTGGGAAGGCGGTTGAGTTCTGCCAGCAGCCAGGTGTTTTTGCCGCTGAGCATGCTTGCTTCGAGCAGGGATTGCCCGGGCTTGATCGCCGGCATGGTGGTCATGTTGGCGCTGTTTTCCTGGACGGTCATGATGATCTCGCGTCCGATGAAAAGCTCAGAGGGGCTGGTAAGGCGGTTGGCTCTGACCAGCACTGCCGTGTCGGTCTGGCTGCGCCGGCTCAGGCTCGTCAGGCTCGATCCGAGCGCGACAAATTCTGTGGTCAGAATTCCCCGCATGCCCTGCAGGCTCGGGATGAGCAGTTTGTCCCCGGGACGCAGGACGTTATCCGGCTGGATGTTATTGAGCGCCATCAATTCTTCGAGTGTGGTGTCAAAACGCTGCGCGATCCACGAGAGCGTATCGCCATATTCCACGACATAGCTCGGGTAGCTTGCCTGCGCCTGCGCGGGGCGCGCGCCGAAAAACAGGGGCAAAACCAGAAGGAAAGCCAGTAACGCGCGTTTGGTAAAAGCCCTGTTCAAGAGGTTATAATCGGTCATAACAAATATTTAGTTTACCATAGCCTTCGAAAGGGTGCGCGATAATGAGAATTACAACCTGGAATGTCAATGGGATCCGTGCGGTGGTCAATAAGGATGGTTTCGCCTGGCTGGATGAGATCAAACCCGATGTCCTCGGGCTGCAGGAGATCAAAGCCAAGCCCGATCAGGTGCCGGAGTTGATCCGCAGCCATCCGGAGTACCGCAGCTTCTGGCATTCCGCTGAAAGACCGGGCTACAGCGGTACGGCGGTGCTCTACCGCAAGGAGCCCCTCAGCATTAAGACCGGGCTCGGGGTCGAGGCTTTCGACAACGAAGGGCGCACCATCCGCATGGAGTATCCGGATTTCTTCCTCTACGCGATCTACTTCCCCAATGGCGGGCAGGAAAACAAGCGCGTACCTTTCAAGCTGGACTTTTACGCCCGCCTGCTTGAGATATGCGACGCGCACCACGCGCGGGGGGAGAAGGTGATCCTCACCGGCGACTTCAACACCGCACACAACGAGATCGACCTGGCAAATCCGAAGGAAAACGAAAAAAACACCGGTTTTCTGCCGGAGGAACGCGTTTGGATCACCAGGTATCTGGAACACGGATTTGTGGATGCCTACCGCGCGCTTTATCCCGACAAAGTGGAATATACCTGGTGGACCTACCGGACGAACGCAAGGGCGCGGAATATTGGCTGGCGCCTGGATTATTTCCTCGTCAGCGAGGGGCTGATGGAGCGGGTGGAGGATGTGGAGATCCACGGCGAGGTGATGGGCTCTGACCATTGCCCGGTGAGCCTGATTCTGCGGGATTAAGGGCGCGATCCTTTAATGGATATATCAAGAGGGGGACTATGAGTGAATCGAAGGGCGAGTTGTGCGCAAGAATAAAACATCCCCTTTAAGTCCCCTTCCAAAGAGGGGGTGACCAGTTCATTGGGATAGGAAATGAATAAAATCCAAAGCCCCGCATGCGGGCAGGTTTAGCGGATTCATCACGTCTTGCTTTATAATAAAACCAATTGCCGACCACGAATGCCCAGGAGGCATATGACCGCGCCAGAAATCATCCACAATCTCGTCACCCGCTTCCGCGACTCGCGGGAGCTCTACCGCTCCGGGCATTACAACGAAGCCCAACTCCGCCAGGAATTCCTCAATCCTTTCTTCGAAGCGCTCGGCTGGGATATGACCAACCGCTCCAACTTTGCCCCGCAGTACCGCGAGGTGATTCACGAAGACTCCATTGAAGATCAGGGCTCGGTCAAAGCGCCGGATTACGCTTTCCGCATTGGCACCACGCGCAAATTCTTCGTCGAAGCCAAAAAACCGCACGTGGACATCCGCTACGACATCGACCCTGCCTACCAACTGCGCCGCTATGCCTGGAACGCCCACCTGCCGCTCTCCATCCTGACCGATTTTGAGGAGCTGGCGGTCTACGACTGCCGCACCCGCCCCGACCCCAAAGACAGTGCCGCCACAGGGCGCGTTTTGCTCTTCTCATACGAAGAATACCCCGAGCGTTGGGAGGAGCTGGCGCGGATTTTTTCCAAGGAAGCGGTCTGGAACGGGTCCTTTGACCGCTTCGCGGAGAGCAGCAAAGGCAAACGCGGCACCACCGAGGTGGACGAGGAATTCCTCAAAGAAATCGAGCAGTGGCGCATCCTGCTGGCTCGCAATATCGCGCTGCGCAACTTCCGCCCGGCGGCGCAGGCGGCGGAGACCCCGCCAAACCTTCCGCGCGCCGAGCGCCAGCTCAACTATGCCGTCCCAGCAATTCTCAGTATGAATGATACTAAAAAGGTAGTAATAAGCTCTTATGTAACCTGCGAACTGTAATAGAGCCTCTGAAATCGCCAAAAACCGCTTAAAGGGTTCTGAAAATCATATTTTTTCGCGTTTACGTGCAAAACACCATGTATCTGAAGCAGACATTATGCTGATTTTTCTTTATGGTTCTTGAAAAAAATGTTAAATCTCCTCATTTTGGAATGAAATCATATCAGTATTTTCCATAATGAGAATTGCTGATGCCGTCCAGGCGACGATTGACCGCATCCTCTTTTTGCGCATCTGCGAAGACAGGCAGATCGAACCGACCGATCAACTGCTCGAAATTGCTGAAAAGAACGATATCTACGCCAATTTGCAGTTGCTCTTTCAAAAAGCCGACCAGAAATACAATTCCGGGCTCTTCCACTTCCGAAAGGAAAAAGATCAGACCAGCGAGCCCGACACCTTCACGCCCAGCCTGCAAATCGATGATAAGGTGCTGCGCCAGATCATCAAGAGCACCTACTATCCCTGCCCCTACATTTTCAATGAGATTCCGGTTGAGATCCTCGGGCAGGTTTACGAGCAGTTCCTCGGCAGCGTGATTCGCCTGACGCCCGGCGGGCAGGCGAAGGTCGAAGAAAAGCCCGAAGTGCGCAAAGCTGGCGGGGTCTACTACACCCCGCGCTACATCGTTGACTATATCGTCCAAAACACGCTTGGGCGATTGCTGAACCCCGCCGAAAATGAACTATCCGGTCAGAGCAGCCCCGAAGGAGGCGCCGGCGCGAACGAGCCCGCATCCACCCAGCCCGCCAGCAGTGGGCTCACGCCCGACCAGGCTCTGAAACTGCGCGTGGTGGACCCCGCCTGCGGCTCCGGATCATTCCTGCTCGGCGCCTATCAGTACCTTCTGGATTGGCACCTGCGCTATTACCTCAGCCACGACCCGCAGTCCCACACGCGCGGCAAGAACCCGCCCCTGATAGCGGCGGAGGGGGGCGAATACCGCCTGACGACGGACGCCAAAAAACGCATTTTGACCTCCTGCGTGTACGGGGTGGACATCGACACGCAGGCGGTGGAAGTGACGAAGCTTTCGCTGCTGCTCAAGCTGCTGGAAGGCGAGACCGGTCAGCTTACGCTCGGGTTTGAGCGCGTTTTGCCTGATCTGGGTCAGAATATCCGCTGCGGCAACTCGCTGATCGATTGGGACTACTTCAAGGGGCAGATCTTCCCGGACGAGGAGGAAATCCAGCGCGTCAACCCCTTCGACTGGAAGCGGGCATTTCCGCATGTCTTCGCGGAAGGCGGCTTCGACGCGGTCATCGGCAACCCGCCGTATATCCGTCAGGAGCTGCTGGGCGATGATAAACGCTACTACCAGAACACCTACGAGGTTTTTACCGGAACGGCGGATATTTACAGCTATTTCATTGAGAAGGGCGTCAGGTTGCTTGCGCCTGGAGGGCAGTTCAGTTACATTGTCGCCAACAAGTGGATGCGCGCTAATTACGGTTTCAAATTGCGCGAATGGCTCAAAAACAGGTGCATTGAAGAGATCACCGACTTTGACGATCTGCCGGTCTTCACCGGAGCCACCACATATCCGCTCATTTTGCGCGTCAGCAACCGCGAACCGCACAACAGACCCTGGGTGACCACCGTAAAGACGCTAGAATTCCCCTCACTGCAGGAATACGTTGATCAAAACGGCTCAATTGCCGACCAGACCCGCTTTGAGGATGGCGGTTGGTCGCTGGCAGGGATCAAGACCCAAAAACTGATGGAAAAGATCCGCCAAAACTCAATTTCACTGGATGAATATGTTCAGGGCAAAATTTATCGGGGAGTGTTGACGGGTCTTAATGAAGCCTTCGTCATTGACCAGACAACCCGAGACCGCCTCATCGCCGAAGACCCCAAAAGCGCTGAAATTATTAAACCATTTTTGCTTGGTCGAGAAATCAAGCAATATGAAACGCCAAAGCATACTAATTACCTTATCTTTACCCGTAGAGGCATCAATATTAAAGAATATCCTGCAGTCCTGAATTACTTGTCACAATTCAGAACGAGGTTGGAACCAAGACCAAAAGGATGGAAAGGTAAAGAATGGAAAGGGCGGAAGCCAGGGAACTATTCCTGGTATGAAATTCAAGACACGATTGATTATTATAAGGAATTTGAAAAGGTAAAAATCATCTACCCCAATATATGTAAAAAACCTGAATTTACATTGGATAGAAATGGATTGTATGCAAACCAAAAAACCTTCATTATCTCAACAGATGATTTATTCTTATTGGGAATCCTAAACAGTTCTGTAATGATGTTGTATTTTGAAAACGTGATCCCAAAACTTCGCGGAGATTTCTATGAACCAGGCTTTGTATTCATGAAAGACTTCCCTGTTGCAATTGTTGATAATTCAAGTGATATAAAAGAAGAGATCGTGGCTTTGGTTAATCAAATGTTGTCTATACAAGCCGCAGTTGCTTACACACCACAAGAAAAGCATCTAAAAGAACAAGAAAGAGAAAGATTGTATAATTTGATAGATACAAAGATAAAATCTGTTTATGAAATGTGACAAGTGTGTCTAATTATTAATGGATCATTTAAATAATTTGGAAAATTTTTCTCTAATTAGAGAAAGCATAAAAAAAAGAGAGTTAAAAAATAGATAAAAAATGATGAAGAAAACTCAAAAGCTTTGGTTTCCCCCTTTGCTTTCTTATCAAACATACATTGAGACTTTAAAAGAATTAAATTCTGACGAGGTTTTTGAAGGTTTATTGGGATATGGTCTTTTTGCGGAAGTACTTCCACCTATTTTTACTTCCGAGTTGTTTCTTGATTTTTGCTTGATGAATAAGCCTATATTTACCCAAGAAAAAGCAGACTATATTAAATACGAATCTATTAGAAATAATAATTCAGTCAGGTTGTTTGGCATTCCAACGCCTTTTACATACTATAACCTCTGCACAAAGATTCGCGACAAATGGACCGATATTTTGAAGCACTTCGAGAAAATGACTGTTGGACAAAAACATAAAATAAGTCGGTTGCATGTCAGAAAACTTTACCAGAGCAAGTCCTTGTTTCAGATGAATTATCAAAATTGGTGGAAAGATGAAACTCCATCAACTGATTTGTCTATTGGTGCAAGATTTTTAGTCAGAGCTGATATTTCGACATGTTTCCCAAGTATATACACACACGCAATTGCTTGGGCATTAATGACTAAGCAAACTGCTAAGCAGACTATGAAGGTTAAAGCAACAAGGCATTGGGAGCACCATCTTGATAAACTAGTTAGATCCACTACAAATCTTCAAACACAGGGAATTCTGATTGGTCCACATGCTTCCAATATTATTTCGGAGATAATTTTAACAGCAGTTGACAAAGAGCTTTATAAAAGAGGATTTTCGTATATTCGATTTATCGATGATTATGAATGCTATGTAAGTTCATATGAAGAAGCTGAAGAATTTTTACGCGCCCTTAGAGGAGAGCTTAGGGAATATGAGTTATTGATTAATGATAAAAAGACAAAAATAATTCCTTTACCAATTTCTAAAGAATATCATTGGACAAATAGATTAAACCAAGAAGAACCTATTCCAATCAATGGCGTAATCAACTACAAGCAAATCAAACGATTCCTAGATCTCGCGATTAGCCTTGTAGAGTCAAATGATGATGACCTTTCAATTCTAAAATATGCATTGAAAATGGTTTCGGAATTTAAGCTTAGTCATAATGCACGAGTTCTTGCTCAAAAGCATTATTTACATCTTGCAATAATCTATCCATATCTTGTTAGAGTACTTGAAAAGTATGTTTTTGAATCATTAAAAACTGATCCCAATGTCATTTCAGATTGGAGTAATGAATTTTTCCCAATCTTTTTGAAACAAGGAAATTATGAGGCTGCCGCTTATTTAATTTACTTTGCAATTAAATATAATTTCGAGATTAAAGACCTTTCGGAAGAAAATATCATTGATACTACAGATTGTATAGTCAAGGCCCTTGGTTCAATCTATTTTCTTAATCGTGGCTCCAAGAAATATATAGATATTTACAATGATGCCTTAAGACTTTCCCAAGATACTATCCAAAGTGAGCAGCAATGGTTATATTGGTATACGACGTTGGAAGAAAAAGACTTAACAGGAGACTGGAAGGATATAAAAAGGGCTGGTATATCATTTGTCAATTGAAGCCCTTATTTGGCAATCCTAAAAAATGTTGACAAAGAAAGGTGTGATCGATGGGGCAACTATCCTTTGATGACGCTATCAGAATTGATCAATTATCACAGGAACCTAATCGGATAGCATATATAGATGAAAGTGGCAATTTTGGTTTTGATTTTGATAAACAAGGAACATCGAAATTCTTTATCCTTTGTGCAGTTATTGTCAAAGACACGGATATTCCTCGAATTACAAATGAAATTGAAATAGTAAAAAATAATAATGGAATTCAAAATAATGAATTGAAATCTAGTTCAATAGGCGGAAAGGATGGGCGAAGAAGAAAAATATTAGATGAATTGTTACAAATAGATTTTCAAGTTATGTTGTTGATTGTAAATAAACAGGAACTGTTTAAAGGCTCTCCATTAACAACTTATAAAGAATCTTTTTTGAAAAATATCCATCAGCAACTTTATTCCTTAATGTATCAAGCATATCCTAAGCTTAAAATTATTGAAGATCAGACGGGAAGAACGGAGTTTCAAATTTCTTTTCGCAAATATGTAGAAAACCATCGTCCAACTTTAAATCTTTTTAATGAATACGATTTCGATTTTATTGATAGTAAAGATTCTATACTTATTCAACTCGCTGATTTTATTGCGGGATCAATAAGCAGAACGTTGAACGGAACAGAGTCTTATAACTATATTCAATTGTTAAAGGGAAAAATAATGAGGCTTGAAAATTTCCCTAAAATCAATGAACCGTTCTATACACCATCTTCAGACCAAGTTGATTTTGACAAATCTATATTTAGATTATCATTACATACGGCCAACAATTTCATCGATGAATTTCAGAGTGATAAATCTCAGGAAAAACAATTACAGAGAGAAGTTCTAATAATTTTGATTTTTTATGTATTAAATATAAACTCAACAAAATTTGTTTCATCTGCCCAATTAATTAAAAACCTTGAAAACTATCCTGGAAAAAGAATTACTAATAATTATTTATATCGTAGAATTATAGCTCCACTCCGTGATTCTGGTGTGATATTAGCAAGTTCACCAGATGGGTATAAAATACCCGTATCAAAAAGAGATATTCAAACTTACTTGTTACAAACACACAATGTGGTAAGCCCAATGCTACACAGAATTGAACTTTGCAGGAATTTAGTCAAACTAAATACGGATAATAAACTTGATGTTCTTGATCATCCTGACTTTGTCCGATATAAAAAATACTTCGATTAGCTCTTTAAATAATTCCTACTTATATGTTGGGTGCTACGCAAAAAACACCATAAAAGCAAAAATCCTCGATGTAAATTACAAGCAGGTTGTGCGTTTAGGGGTACGCAAAATATAGCGTATAACCGCACAACCCCATACTTGCACATATGCAAAGGCAGGCAATCTCAGCTTTTACCACATGCGGTTCTTTGGGAAATCAAGCGCTGCCGGGGAGGGGCAGACCCCCGTGTCTGCCCCTCCAAGGGATAAAACACAGAAACAAAAAGGGTTTCAGAGCTTCCATAAATTCGCGGATTTATTGTAGTTCTCATTTTTATACCTTAGACACTCATTTGACATATCTAATAGATAGGTTAAAATCCTGTACGTATCTGATAGATATATCGTCATGGGTCTCCCCGGAACGGGCGGGCATCGCATGGCTACACAAAAGAATAAAAAGAATTTAAGAATTGAGGAAATTTGATGAAAAAGAAAAAAGTGTACCGTGTCTTACTCATCGCGGTTTTGGCTGTGGTCGCGCTCGCCGTGGTCTTATTCGCAATGCAGAGGAAAAAAGCGGCTGAGAACGCTCATTTAACGCCGACAGAAAGAATTGAGGCATTATTGACGGAGCATGCCAAAAAGACCAAGACCTTGCAGTTTGCCATGAACGTGCCTGCATCGGGGATTCATTATTCATTTTCGAGCACCGTGCCAAATCAACGGTTCCATAGTGCCAGCGCAGGTAAACTGATGACGTCCACGCTGATTTTTATGGCTATCGATCAGGGAAAACTTGCGCTCAATACACCGATCAGCAGTATTTTAGGACATGAGCTATTAAACGGACTGTTTGTTTATCAGGATACCGACTATCAGGATCAGGTGACTGTCCGACACCTGCTCGGTCATACCTCCGGTGTGAACGACTATTACGAAAGCGAGACCTTTGACGGCTCCACATTTACCACGGATATGATCAACAATCCCGATACCTTGTGGACGCCGTTAGAACTTATCGCCTACACGCGCGACAACCAAAATGCCGTCGGCAAGCCCGGGGAGAAGTTTTTGTATTCCGACACCGGCTATATCCTCCTGGGGCTCATTATTGAAGAAATCTACGGGATGCCGTTTCACGAGGCGCTGCAGACCTATATTTTTGACCCGGCAGATATGCGGGAGACGCATTTGTGTTTCTACAGCGACGGCTTCGACCAGGAGGCATTGGCGCCTTTGTATATCAACGGGGTCGATGTGCATCTGTTTCGCAGCATCAGCGCCGACTTTTCAGGCGGCGGATTGTCCATTACGGCTGAAGATTTACTGAAATTTCTGGACGCTTTGCAAAGTGAGCGCTTTGTCAGCCAACAGTCATTGGATATGATGGCAACCTTTGAACACAAATATATCAAAGGCATCCACTATGGACTGGGCATGATGCAGGTGCGCTTTGAAGAGTTTTTCTTTCTCCTGAAAGGTCTCCCGCGCTTACAGGGACACCTGGGTGTCACCGGCGTACATGCCTGGTATGACCCGGATACACAGGCGAGCTTTGTCCTCAATGTGGGCAACACGAAAGATATGGGTGACAGTTTCAGACTGTTAATCCAAATTATTCAGATACTGTATCAATCATAAGGAGGGTCTGTGTCTACAAAATATGCCTTATTGGGTTTACTGAATATAAGAAAAATGTCCGCTTATGATTTGGCAAAGTTCGCAAAAGAATCTATAGGCTATTTCTGGAATGAATCTTACAGCAACGTTCACCGAACTTTAAAAATTCTGGCTGAAGAGAAACTTGTAAGAAAAATGCCCGGAAAAGGAAGCAGAAACAAGAACCTTTTTGAAATTACGGATCTCGGAAAAGAGGCTTTATCCGAATGGCTGTCAAACCATGAACACTCAGAAGTCTATAGAAATGAGCTGCTGCTAAAGCTGTTTGTCAGTAAAAAGAAGGATTATCCGTCCATCTTGCAGGATTTAAAAAGGGTTCTAGGTGAGCTGCTTATGCAGCGTGAAGTTTATTACGAACTACAAGAGTTTGTTTCAACTAAACAGGACAATCTCTCATACGACCTCGTTTTAGATTATGGCATCGTAGAAAATGAGGCAACAATAAAATGGCTTGAAAAAGCAATCAAACGAATCGAGGAAGAATTATGAAAAAAGCTTACATCAATCTTATGATTACTATTTTGGTGGTCGCATTAATGATAGCCGCCATTCTCTATCTTATGAACAATTCGCTGTTCACCTTCAATTTGCTGAGTACAAATTATCTCAACAAAACCTTCGTCTATCAGGCAACCACGCTTGGTTTGAGCCTGGTGATTGTATTGATAACCGCCTTACAAACCAGGTTCCAATCTCTCAAGTTGTTATCAATAAAGAATATTGACGGAGAAGTTATTCCCGAACCTTGGATCGGTATTACAAAAAAGAATAAAGATTCCTGGAAAACACTCGGTCGAAACTTCACAATAATTATAAGTGTTGTGACAGCAGTGGCCATATATTTTCAAGTTTACCGAAACGGGGTAATCCAAACTCTCACAGTACCAATTTTTATACTGATTGTGTTATTTGCTCTCGTGAACAGTTTTGTTGAGGAGGTCACGTTTCGCCACACTTTTACAAGCATCGTCGAATACCATAACCTCAGCCCGTTTATTTCTAAAACTTTGTCGATGATTATCTTTGGGGGCGTACATTATCTTGGCACGCCTGGAAAAATTCCGGGTGTTATATTGGCTGGATTTTTAGCCTGGTTTTTGGCTAAAAGTATTCACGAAACAAAGGGCTTCTTTTGGGCATGGCTGATTCATTTTATGCAAGATGTAATCATCATGACCGCCCTGTATCTGACACTGACGTAAACAGCGATAAGCCGGACTCCTTCATTCCGACTTTAGGGTCCGGCTTTGTCCGCCCTGCGGGCTGAAAAATGTGGATTGGCGCTGCTGAGCTCCGATCAAAGACACAAAAGAGGCTGACCCAAAAGTCAAACATGAATTTACCCCCTACTTCCAGGTTTTTTCAGTCAATAATTAGGGATTGCACCATTAATTTACGGTGAAGTCTGATCCTTACCCCCACTTTTAGAACTTTTTTCTGAAATTTCGGGCTTTTGGGTCAGTTTCAAAATAGTTTTTGGTTCCCTGTTTACATGCAATCGATCTTTTGAATGTTATTGACATATGTCGGAAACTGTGTATAATAGGGATTAATGACATTTGTCAATAACTAAAAGGAGGTGAATTGTATGCCTAGAGGAGATGGAACTGGACCCTTGGGAGCAGGGGCAAGGACAGGAAGAGGTTTTGGAAACTGTGATGGTGAGCAAACCCCGGCGCAACGCCCTGGTTTTGGACGAGGCGTTGGACGCGGTCTTGCCTGCAGACGCGGTTTTGGCAGAGGTTTTTTAGTCAACCAGGCGCCCTCAAAAACAAAAAAAGAGCTGCTCAGTGAACAGAAAAAACTCCTGCAGGATCAACTGGACGTTATAGATAAGCAATTAGAGAATCTATAACAGAATTCGTGAGTAGCCGGTGGATATCCCCGGTTACTCCTATCAAGATTGAGGTGATGACTGATGGCGCGACCGATGAAATGGAGGACGGTTTGTTGTTTGCCTGAGAGAAATAAATTCGGACCTCTTGATTCGCCCGTATATGCAGAGAACCGTGTAAGGATGACTATTGATGAGTATGAAGCCATAAGGTTAATTGACTTGGAAGGCTTTACGCAAGAAGAGTGTGCCAAGCAAATGAACGTGGCTCGAACTACGATTCAAGGAATATATAGTGAAGCCAGAAAAAAAATAGCTGAATTGCTGGTTGAGGGGAAGATGCTTTCCATTGAGGGTGGTGAGTATCGGCTTTGCGAAGGTCAGGGCAAAGGATGTGGTCGTGGCTGCCACAGGCGTAAACGTGGTCGCCATTTTATAGATAATGAGAAACGAGGACAGAAAGGAGATTTGTTGTGAAGATTGCAATTCCGGTAGATGGGAAAGACTTAGAATCAAGTGTGGGTGTTGCCTTTGGACGATCACCGTACTTTTTGATTTATGATACAGAAACCAAGGAAGAAAATTTGGTTGTTAACAGCGCGTCGGAAAGTACAGGAGGCGCGGGGATCAAAGCCGCACAAATTATCGTAGATCACAAAGCAAATGCTTTACTCACTCCACGATTAGGAGGAAATGCCGCCGAAGTGTTAAAAACCGCCAAGGTCGATATCCATAAAACGATAGCCGGCTCTGTTAAAGATAATATTGATGCGTTTATGGCAGGGAAACTTCCTTTGCTGGATGAAATCCATGAGGGGCGTCACGGAAAAACAGACCGCTAATATGATGATAGCTGTTCTGAGCGGCAAAGGGGGCGCGGGGAAAACGCTGGTATCGGTAAATCTGGCTTCGGCTGCAGAAACATCTACATACATAGACTGCGATGTCGAAGAACCCAATGGACATCTGTTTTTTAAGCCGGAAGAGGTGCAGGAGGAAAAAGTATCGGTACTGATTCCGCAAGTGGATAAAGAACGATGCGATAGGTGTCGAAAATGTATAGATTTTTGCCGGTTCAATGCTCTTGCCTATATTAATAAAATACCAATTCTCTTTGACGAAGTCTGTCATTCATGCGGCGGCTGTATTCTGGTTTGCCCTAAAATGGCGCTAACGGAAAAAAAAAGAGTCATTGGCAAAGTTCAAAAGGGGAAATCAGATCAAGTAACAGTATATACAGGCATATTAAATACTGGTGAGGCTTCAGGCGTTCCGATTATTAAAAGACTGCTTTCCGAGAATAGTCCGGAAGGAAACAAGCTGACTATCGTTGATTGTCCTCCGGGAAGCTCTTGCGTTGTAATGGAAAGCATTGAAGACGCGGATTATTGTTTACTGGTAGCTGAACCTACTATATTTGGCGTGCACAACCTAAACATGGTTTATGAATTGGTCAATTTGTTTCATAAGCCGTTCGGGGTGATCCTCAATAAATGTTTAGAGGATGATAATCCTGCGGAAACGTTCTGCATAGAAAATAGCATCAAGATTTTAGGACGAATTCCATTTGACACGACCCTCGGTTCATTAAACTCAGACGCAAAGATTGCTGTTAGAGAAAATGAACAATACCGGGAAATGTTTACTTCTCTGCTAAACACGGTGAGAAAAGAGGTGCTGCATAAAACAATTATTAATCCTTAGCGGTAAGGGCGGTACCGGAAAGACAACAATAGCTAGCGCCTTTATAAAGCTAGCCAACGCCAAGGCATGCGCAGATTGCGATGTGGATGCTCCTAATCTGCACCTGATAAATACCTGGAGTACAAAACCGAAAAAAACGGACTATTACGGTCTGCCAAAAGCGAGGATAAACCCGGATTTATGCATAGGATGCGATCAGTGCAGGATAAACTGCCGATTTGATGCCATATCGCTAGATGAAGAATACAAAGTGGTCTCCTATGCGTGTGAAGGTTGTGGTGTTTGCGAGTATGTCTGCCCTGCGGGAGCGATCACTATGGAACCGGCAGTGGCTGGAGATCTGATGCTGTATTCGGATGGAGAAAAAGTTTTTTCAACCGCACAACTTAAAATGGGCAGTGGAAATTCCGGGATGCTCGTCACGGAAGTGAAAAAACAAATGAAATCAGCTAAGGTGAATACCGAGTTAGCTATTATTGATGGTTCTCCCGGAATAGGTTGCCCTGTAATTGCATCACTTAGCGGCGTGGATATGGTTCTGATTGTTGCTGAACCTTCCTTATCCGGTATCAGCGATATGGAGCGGGTTGTAAACACGGCAGCGAATTTTAGGTCAAAGATAGCCTTATGTATCAATAAATACGATACCAATGTTATCAACACAGAAACGATAGAAACTTTTTGCAAAAACCGAGGACTGCCCTTTGTTGGCAGGATACCCTTTGATGCCAGTGCAGTAAGAGCTATTAATTCTGGTCAAACCATTGTCGATATAGACTGTATATCGGGAGACTCGGTTAGAGAGATTTATCAAAAGACAATGGAACTGCTCTTTGAAGAAGATGGTGGCTAAAGTCATGCATGTAAAGGCTTTGCTTGAAACCAGAGCGATATCAAAAGATTTTGCCGACCAGCCTGCTATTGAAATGGAGTGAGATGATGAGCGAGAATTGCGATCAATATCGCTGGAATTGCTCGGAAGAATGAACTGAAAAACGAGAGCCTAAAATAGACTTCTCAAACGCAAAATATACAATAAGTAAGAAGGAGATTAAATGATGAGAATTGCTGTAGCAAGTGATAATGAGATGGTGACCGAACATTTCGGGCACTGTGAAAGGTTTATCCTTTTCGATGCGGAAAACGACAAGGTCGAAAAAAGCGAAACCATTGCCAATCCCGGACATAGACCTGGATTTTTACCTAACTTTCTGGCTGATCGTGGCGTAAATGTTATTATCAGCGGAGGAATGGGCGGAGGCGCAGTCGATATTTTTAATCAAAGGAACATCGAGGTTATTGTTGGAGCAAAAGGAAATGCCAGGGATGCTGTGGAAGCATATCTGAAAGGCTCTTTAAAATCGACGGGTACCATATGCCATCAACATCAACATCATGGTGAATGTGGAGAATAGATTACCGCTTGTAATCGAAGCATTTATCCCATTTAACAATTCCTAATGCGGTCTGAAAACTGCTCCTGCGGTGTAAAAGGAAAGCCGGGAGGGCTTGATTGTTTATAATTCTAAGGTGAATGGACGACTTGTAACAATTTACGGGCAAATTCACAAATAACTATTGACATCCGCGGAATGCGGTGCTATCTTTACGGGGAAATTTTATACACAAAACCGTTGATGCGGAGATAAGGGCAATGATGCCTTGACAGAGAGCCTGCGGCGCTGAGAGTCAGGTAAGAAACAAGTTGTCAAATGGACCGCGGAGGGTGCAGTCAAATGGGAGCATCCCAGAGTATTCTGCAACGTGTTGGCATACGTCAGTTGCCGGGGATATGTTGGCATCCTGCCAAGCGCACAGGTCATGCTGTGAATCAAGGTGGCACCGCGGATAGTAACTTAATGAATAAGTACCTGTTCGTCCTTGACAGAGAATGAATTTCTGTCAGGGACTTTTTTGTATAACTCCTCTGACTGGAAATAGAAAATAATTGGAGCTTTTTCCTGATTAAAGGAGGTAAAGGCAATGCTGTTGACAAGACATTGGTGGCGCGCCGCGCGCCGAAACGAAAAATTAAACGGGTATTTGATGTTAAAAGAACCAACTTAACTTTTTCTATTGAAGGAAAACACTATGAGAATTAACGATATTGAATTCAATACCTACTATAAAAAATATCCTGACGCAAACGGCTGCTTCGGCAAATACGGCGGCTCCTACATCCCGCCGGAACTGCAGGCTGCCATGGACGAAATCACCGCGGCTTATCAGACCATTTGCAAATCCAGAAAGTTCATCAGTGAACTGCGTAGAATCCGTAAGGAATTTCAGGGCAGACCGACCCCGATCTCCCATTTTGAAAGGCTTTCGGATAAGATCGGCACGGGCGTGCAGCTCTACGGCAAGCGTGAGGACCTGAACCATACTGGCGCGCACAAGCTCAATCACTGTATGGGTGAGGCGTTGCTTGCCAAATATATGGGCAAGAAGAAGGTCATCGCGGAAACCGGCGCGGGGCAGCACGGGGTTGCCCTTGCCACCGCCGCCGCGTACTTCGGGCTGGAGTGCGACGTTTATATGGGCGCGGTTGACATTAAAAAGCAGGCTCCTAACGTCGCAAGGATGAAAATCCTCGGCGCTAGGGTCATCGAAGTCAGGGATGGTCTCGCGACGCTGAAAGAGGCGGTTGACGCGGCTTTTGCCGCATACCGTGAGGAGCACAAAGACGCCATCTACTGCATCGGCTCTGTCGTGGGACCGCATCCGTTCCCGATGATGGTGCGGGATTTCCAGATGGTTGTCGGGATGGAAGCGCGCGCGCAGTTTATCGTCATGACGGGAGAACTTCCCGACGCGGTTGTTGCCTGCGTTGGCGGCGGCTCTAACGCGATAGGGCTGTTCTCCGGCTTCCTGAATGACCCTGTTGACATTTATGGCGTAGAGTCTCTCGGCAGGGGCGATAAGATCGGCGATCACGCCGCAAGCCTGACATATGGCGAGGAAGGCATCATGCACGGATTCAAGAGCATCATGCTCAAGGATGAAAACGGCGAACCCGCTCCGGTCTATTCGGTTGCGTCCGGATTGGATTACCCGTCCTGCGGGCCCGAACACGCCTTCCTGCACGACCTCGGCAGAGTGAAATATGATGCGGTAACGGACGATGAGACGATTGACGCTTTCTTTGAATTGTCCAGAATGGAAGGCATCATTCCGGCGATCGAAAGCGCGCATGCCGTCGCATACGCCATGAAGCTCGCCAAGTCGATGGGCAAAGGAGCTGTTCTTATCAACCTTTCAGGCAGAGGCGATAAGGATTTGGACTATGTCATCGAGAAGTACGGAATCAGATGAATAAGCGCATGGTGAGGATGGATCTGTTCATTTTTATGCGTTAAAACGGCGTTAAGCGGGCGGTGATCCGAACTGAAAAAAGAGGCTGTCTGGTTTCCCGGGCAGCCTCCTGGTGTAAAAAGGGTGGTTTACGGCTTTGTTCAGCGCTTAATTTTCCCACTCTCCCACCGGGTAGCAGCAGAAGACGAGGTCTTTGGCAGCTTTGAGCTCGTCGCAGCGGCGCACGGGGGTATTGTGCGGGGCGTTCTTGAGCAATTCCGGTTGGGTGCGGGCTTCTTCGGCGATCTTGAGCATCGTGTCGGCAAAGCGGTCGAGCGTCTCGATGTCCTCGGTTTCGGTCGGCTCAATCATCAGCGCTTCGTGAACGATCAGCGGGAAGTAGTTCGTCGGCGGGTGGAAATCGTAATCCATGAGTCGCTTGGCGATATCCAGGGCGTGGATATCCGGCACATCCTTCCAGAAACCCTCGAGCACGAATTCATGCATGCAGGAACGGTCATAGGGCAGGATGTAGGCGCCTTTCAGTTTTTCCTGCAGGTAATTGGCGTTGAGGACGGCTTTTTCGGCAACATCCCGCAGACCTTCCTGCCCAAGCATGGCGATATAGGTGAAGGCGCGGACGAGGACGCCGAAGTGCCCATGGAAGGCTTTGACGCGCCCGATGCTCTTTTCGGGGCGAGCGAAGCCGTAGGTGGGCGGGGTCTCATCATCGCCCGGATCGGTCATGATGACATGCGGGTCGGGGAGGTAATCGACCAGTTTCTCGCAGACCATGACCGGACCGCTGCCGGGACCTCCGCCGCCGTGGGGGGTGGAGAAGGTTTTGTGGAGGTTGTAGTGCATGACGTCAATGCCGCACTCGCCGGGCTTGAACACGCCAAGCAGGGCGTTCATGTTGGCGCCGTCGCCATAGACCAGACCGCCAGCTTCGTGGACAATGCGGATGACTTCGGTGGTGTTCTCGTCGAATAAGCCGAGCGTGTTGGGGTTGGTGAACATCAAGCCGGCAAGCGTGTCATCACAGAGCGCTTTGAGGGCTTCGAGATCCACATTGCCGCGCTCATCCGAAGGTAGTTGGATAGGGTCAAACCCGAGCATTGCCGAGGAGGCGGGGTTGGTGCCGTGGGCGGAATCGGGGATGAGGATGCGCGTGCGTTGGTGGTCTCCGCGGTCGCGGTGGTATTTGTGGATGATCATCGTGCCGACCAGCTCGCCCTGGGCTCCGGCTGCGGGCTCGAGGGTGGCATCAGCGAAGCCGCCAATCTCCGCCAGCCATTGTTGCAGGGTGTACATCAGATAGAGGTTGCCCTGGACGGTATCTTCAGGCTGGAGAGGGTGGGTGTTGGCGAAGCCAGGATAGCGGCAGGTGACTTCGTTGATCTTTGGGTTGTACTTCATGGTACAGGAGCCCAGAGGGTACAGACCGAGGTCAACGGCATAATTTTTCTGGGAGAGGCGGGTGAAGTGGCGCACAACGCCCATCTCGGAAATTTCAGGGAAGGGCAGCCTAGCGCGCGCAAATTCCTGCGGGAGTTCGGTCAGCGGAACTTCCGGTTCGGGGAAGGTAACGCCGGTGCGTCCGGTGGAAGAAAGCTCAAAAATGGTCGGCTCACGCATGCTGCACCTCGCTTAGTACTTCGGTCAGATAGTCGATATCCTCGCGAGAGATCATTTCGGTCACTGCCATGAGCAGGCAACCTTTGAGCTCGGGATAGGCTTCGCCGAGGTCGTAACCGCCGAGGATGCCGTGGTCTTCCAGGTGGCTCAGGAGCTCAGGAAGGTTTTGGTCTGCCCGGACAACGAATTCATGGAAGAAGGGCGTGTTTTTGAAGGGCAGTGAGAAGCCCGGGACGGCTTCAACCGCACTGGCAGTGTAGTGGGTATTTTGGTAGCAGAGGTTTGCGACTTGTTGGAAGCCGGTCTTGCCGAGCAGGGTCATGTAGATCGCCGCTGCAAGGGTCATCAGACCCTGGTTGGAGCAGATATTGGAGGAGGCTTTTTCACGGCGGATGTGCTGCTCGCGCGCGGTGAGGGTCAGAACGTATGCCAGTTCGCCCTGGACGTCAACAGTCTCTCCGACCAATCGCCCGGAAATCTTGCGCAGAAGCGCGTTCTTGACCGCAAAGAAACCGAGGTAGGGACCGCCATAGGAGAGCGGAATGCCCAGCGGCTGACCTTCGCCCACCACGATATCCGCGCCGAGTTCGCCGGGAGGGGTCAGGAGGGCTAAAGCCGTGGGATTCGCCACGACCGCCACGAGGGCTCCCTGGGCGTGGGCAGCTTCGATGAGGGGCTTGTAGTCGATGATCCTGCCGAAAAAGTCAGGATATTGGACCATCACAAGCGAGGTATCGAGGTCGATCTGGTCGATGAACTTCCGCAGATCGGGGTCGATGCCAGTTTCGGGGTCATCACCGGTGATCTGGATTTCGGTGTTTGCCTGCATGTAAGCGCGGATGACCTCGCGGTATTGGGGATTGACCGCGCGGGAGAGCAGAACCTTGCGGCGTTTGCCGCGGAAGTGGTTGTTTGCTAGGATGACGGCTTCGGCGGCAGCCGTGGCGCCGTCGTAGTGGGAGGCGTTGCTGACGTCCATGCCGGTGAGGAGGCTGATCAGGCTCTGGAATTCGAAAATTGCCTGAAGCGTGCCCTGGGAAATCTCGGGTTGGTAGGGAGTGTAGGCAGTGTAGAACTCACCGCGCTGCAGGAGGTTATCGATCGCGGCGGGGATGTAGTGTTGGTAAGCGCCGGCACCCAGGAAGGAGATAAAGTCGCGGGTGGTGGCGTTGGCTGAGGCGATGCCCTCCAATTCTTCCGCCGCCTGCATTTCTGTGAGCGGCGCTGGCAAATTCAGGTCTGGAAAACGGTATTTTTCAGGGACCACTTTAAAGAGGTCCTCGACCTTTCCGACCCCGATGGTTTTGAGCATTGCCTCCACATCAGCTTTTGTGTGTGGAGTGAACATGATCTTAGCGGTCCTTGCAGTAGGTTTCGTAGGCAGCCGCGTCCATCAGTTTTTCGAGTTCGGACTCATCGCTGACCTGGACTTTGGCGAGCCAGCCGCCTGTGTAGGGCTCGGAGTTGAGCAGCTCGGGGGTATCCGTGAGTTGCTGGTTGACCTCGAGGACCTTACCGCTGACGGGGAAGTTAACTTCTGCCGCTGCTTTGACGGATTCGATCGTCGCCAAGCTGTCGCCAACGCTGACCTCATCGTCGGGATCGATGGCAAATTCAACAAAAACGACATCGGAGAGGGAATCCTGCGCGTAATCGGTGATGCCGATGATGGCTATACCGTTCTCGATCTTGACCCACTCGTCTGTTTTCTGATATTTCAGTTCTTCTGGTACTAACATTTTGTCTCCTTTATAGTGTTATGAACAGAGGCACATCTTTGTGCCCCTGTTATCATTGATTTCAGGGGTTGTAAGGGTTTGTTTACCTGAGAGTTTCACCATAACGGCTTGCCCCTTCGGTGCCTGCTTGGACAGGACTCTTCCCTAATGGACAAGTCAATTTTAGCGTTTTGTGGGGAATAGTCAAGCAGATTTTTATAGACGTTTTTTATAAACGTTTTTTTAGACAGATTATTATTTAAGGTTAAAGCTCAGAAGACATATGAATAGTATTTTTAATCTATCAAAACCTTTATTGATTATAGATGTATAAGTTAAATTTAACACTGGTATCTGTAACAAATTCTATAAATTTTTTTTGATGCCCTTGACAGCATGCTTCTCGCTTACACATTGCGTCCACTGCAACAACAACCTTAGGGCTCCTCACATGCAGGTGAAATAAAATAAATGCCGCTACTTATCAAGCTTAAAAAACTGGATTTCCATATTATGTTAATAAGTTAAGGGATATTATAATAAATTGACTTAAAACACCTAGCATGCTATAATCCCGCCAGAAATCCGACGGAAAAACAGGAAATAATGGCGAAATTAGAGATAAGAAACCTCTTTGTTGAAGTCGAAGGGAAGGAGATTCTCAAGGACTTCAATTTAATCATGCAGCAGGGGGAGATCCACGCCCTGATGGGACCTAATGGAACCGGCAAATCGACGCTTTCCAATGCCATCATGGGTCACCCGCGTTATAAGGTCACTTCGGGCGATATTTTGTTGGATGGGGAAAGTATTTTAGACCTCACTACGGATCAACGGGCAAACAGGGGACTCTTTCTGGCTTTTCAATACCCGGTCTCGATTACCGGCGTGACTTTGGCAAATTTTTTGCGCGTGGCTATAAATTCAAAATTAAAAGCTTCGGATCCGGATTCCAAGGGCTTGTCGCTGGTTGCCTTCAGGAAAGCGATGAAGTCGAAGATGGATTTCCTGGGAATGGATTATTCCTTTGCCGCGCGCTACCTGAACGAGGGCTTTTCTGGTGGGGAGAAGAAACGCGCTGAAATCCTGCAGTTGGCAATGCTGGAGCCCAAGTTCGCGGTTCTTGACGAGACCGACAGCGGTTTGGATATCGACGCGGTTCGAATCGTTTCGGAGGGAGTCAATTCACTGGTGGGTGAGAACCTCGGTGTTCTGGTCATTACGCACTATCAGCGCATGTTGAACTTCCTCAAACCGGACTTTGTGCATATCATGTACCAGGGAAAGATCGTTGAAACGGGTCAGGCAGAACTGGCGCTCAGGCTTGAAGAAAGCGGTTACGACTGGATCCGCGAGGTCTACGGAGAGTCTGGAAGCAGCAATGAGTGAAGCCAGTGGCAGCGACTTCCTGAACGATCTGGGCAGGGAGTATCAGTACGGGTTCCATGATCCGGAAAGGTCCGCGTATAAAAGCCAAAAAGGCTTATCCGAAGCGGTAGTTCGGCAAATCTCAGCGTATAAAGAAGAGCCGGAGTGGATGCTCGAATTCCGCCTGAAGGCGTACCGCCATTACATTCAGCGTCCGATGCCCACATGGGGACCGGACCTGAGCGGTTTGGACCTGGAAAGCATCTACTATTACGTTCGTCCCGAGGAGATTGACCAGAAATCCTGGGAGGACGTGCCGGACACGATCAAATCAACGTTCGATAAACTGGGTATTCCCGAAGCTGAGCAGAAGTATCTCGCCGGTGTTGGCGCGCAGTATGATTCGGAGATGGTCTACCACAACATACAGGAAGCTCTTGCGAAGCAAGGTGTCATCTTCCTTAGCATCGAAAACGGGCTCAAGCAGCATCCGGACCTCTTCCGGGAATACTTTTCCACCGTTGTTCCGATCCAGGATAACAAATTCGCCGCCCTCAACAGCGCGGTGTGGTCGGGTGGTTCTTTTGTTTACGTCCCCAAAGGCGTCAAGGTTGACCTGCCGCTGCAGGCATATTTCCGCCTGAACAACGCCAGTATGGGGCAGTTTGAGCGCTCGCTGATCATCGCCGATGAAGGCTCCCAGGTTCATTACGTGGAGGGCTGTACTGCGCCGACCTATACCACGGAATCTTTCCACAGCGGCGTGATCGAGATCATCGTCAAGAAAGGCGCCAGGGTGCGCTACACGACCATCCAAAATTGGTCTTCGAATGTCTATAACCTGGTGACTCAACGCGCGTCGGTCTGGGAGAACGGGACGATGGAATGGGTGGATGCCAATCTGGGCTCGAAGGTGACCATGAAGTACCCAGCCTGTTACCTGCGCGGAGAAGGCGCTCGCGGCGAGATGCTTTCGGTGGCTTTCGCGGGCTCGGGGCAGGTTCAGGATGCTGGCGCGAAGATGGTCCACTTTGCCGATAACACCAGCAGCAAAATCACATCCAAGTCGATTTCGCGAGGGAACGGGCAGAGCTCTTACCGGGGACTGGTGAAAGTGGCTCGCGGACTTAAGAACATCAAGTCGAACGTTGTTTGCGACGCGCTCCTGCTCGACCCGCAATCGCGTTCGGATACTTACCCGACCATCGACAGCGGCTCGAAAGATGTGAACATCGGGCATGAAGCCACGGTCAGCAAAATTGGCGAAGAACAGCTTTTTTACCTCAACAGCCGCGGACTCAGTAACGAAGAAGCAACGACGATGGTCGTTTCAGGCTTCATTGAGCCTTTGGTGAAAGAACTACCAATGGAATACGCGGTCGAGATGAACCGCCTGGTTCAATTGCAGATGGTTGGATCGGTAGGGTAGACGCATGCATGATCCGCAAGTGACTTACCGTTCCATTTTCGGCATCGACCAGGATCCTCCTCAGTGGAAGTCAGCATTTGAAGAGGCGAACGCGGGGCTGCCTTCCGGACTGGCGGAAGCCTTTGAAAGGGCATGGCAAAACGCGCAATCCCTGCCTCTGCCGCATGTCAAAGCTGAAAAGTGGCGTTGGCTGGACTTCTCGCAACTTAGGCTGGCTGACGCGCGGGTTTGCACTCGTCCAGCTCTGAAACTGGATGTGGCATCTCAGCCGGACGAGGGAGAACTGCCGGGGGCTTGCGCGATTCCGAGGGGATTGATCATTACCACGCTCAGCGAAGCCATCGAGCAGCATCCGGATCTGGTAGCGCGTTTGTTGGAACACGCCAACAAGCACAGCCCTGAGAAATTTCAGGCGCTGACTGGAGCTTTGGCAAGAGAAGGCTTGTTTGTTTATGTTCCCAAGGGCGTAAAAGCGGGCAAAACCCTTACGGCAGCCTTGCGAAGCGCGATTGAACCAGGAATGAGCCTCTCGCGCGCCATTATTTGGCTCGAGTCCGGCGCGGAGCTGGACCTCGTAGCCGGTTGGCAGGGCGAGACACACAGCAAGGACCCGTCTTTTCACCTGGCGAGGACAGACCTGATCCTCGAAGAAGACTCACACCTGCGTTTTACGGACCTCGCAACTTTCAACCAGGAGGTGGCGCCGCTCCGCTACAATACCGCTGAGCTGAGCCGGGGCGCAAAACTCGATTGGATTTATGCGGCGGTTTCGACCTCGCTCGGCAAGCACAGCCTTGAAGTGAACCTTGTTGGCGAAGGGGCTGAGGCGGAGGTGAGCGGGATCTACTTCCCTGCCAGCGGACAAAAAATCAGCGTGGACACCGTTCAGAACCATCTCGCTCCGCGTACCAGAAGCAACCTGCTATTCAGGGGCGCCGCGGTTGGTGATGGCGAAGCGATTTGGCGGGGGATGATTTATGTGGACCCCATCGCGCAGAAATCCAACGGCTATCAACTTGATCAGAACCTGATGTTGGGAGAGAAGGCGGATATCAAATCCATCCCAGGGCTGGAGATCTGCGCGGATGACGTGAGCTGTTCGCACGGCGCCACGGTGGGGAGCATTGATGCGACCGAATTGTTTTACCTCCAGACGCGTGGAATTCCTCTGGCGGAGGCGGAACGATTGATTGTGGAAGGGTTCTTTGCTGAAATTATCGAGCAAATTCCTGATGAGGAAACAAGAAGCAGATTGGGCGAACGTCTGTCGAAAAAGTTCGCGGAAAAATGAGTGTGTAGAAAAAGAAGGAGCTGAGAATGATAGATAGTGGAAGCTACATGCGTCCTCCGGAAGAGGAAAAAGTATATGAAGTGGGCGATCGCGTGGAAGTTAATTGCGATCATGAGGACAAAGCCTGTCAGCGAATCCGCGGCTGGCTGAAAGGGACCGTGGTCCAGGTGGACAACAAACTCCTGGCGGTGCAGTTCAGGGAAAACATCTATCTGACCGATGGGTGGATGGTGCCGGATAAGATTCTATGGTTCCCATTCGATTCTCCCAACGTGCGTCCGTACAAATCCCCGCGTTCAAG
>Ga0123334_1001208_pt1 | contig 33292 bp, 28 predicted proteins | sample BiotimSIPDNA_FD_89706 | JGI IMG/M metagenome (GOLD analysis project Ga0123334, IMG submission 89706) | Anaerobic biogas reactor microbial communites from Washington, USA - Biogas_R1 time_0 SIP DNA | ecosystem: Engineered > Bioreactor > Anaerobic > Unclassified | place: Washington, USA...
CACAGCAATTTATCCTCAGACCTGTTAATCCTGGTTTGGTGGACAGCCTTTATTACATTATCCAGGATGAAGGGTATCGTTACATGCGCAAGGTGCCTTCCAGTGGTTGGAGTGTTGATTTCGGTACCGCTTCACAGGAAGCTATCTGGAAAATTTCTCCGATTTCTGAAAACAGCGATACAGTTGGTTTGATCAATACTGTCACCAAAAAGTACCTGGGAGCTGACGGTTTGGGCGCAGAAAGCAACCTGTATGATGATAAGGCTTGGGTAGAAAATCCCAAAACAGCCCCATATACCCAATGGGTGATCAAGGAAGCTTCTCAGGAAGCCATTCCGGAAATCTATGAACAACCCATCGGCTTGGGCTTTAACCTGGAAATTGAAAGCAATTACCAATCGTATCCGTTCCGCTTTAAGACGTCTGGTATCAAGGAAACGATCCACATTGTTCCTACAACCGGTTTTACTGTTGACAAATCGAGCTTTACTCCTGAAGAAGTGAAAGCGTTGGAAGGCAAGGTGACGGTTCGTATCAGCACCAAACTTGAAAGTGGTATGGATGGCAATCTTTACGTGTCCAAGGGTGCAACCGCTGGTGAAACCATGCTGGATACCGTTAATCTGTTGTCAGTGAGCGTACACCCAAGGTTCCAGATTCTCAATGGCGCCAGTGAAACACTGGTATTGGGCAGTCACCCTGACGACTCCAATCCTGCACTGACCATCAACAAGGATACCATCACCCAACTATTCATTGTTTGTAAGGCTGATGTTCAATTGCCCGACAGTTTGTCATCCTTGACGGATAGCCTGTACTTTATTGTTCAGGACGGTGATTACCGGATGTTGGCCAAAGATGCTGCCAATTATTGGGGTACCCTCTGGGGAGTTCCCTCCAATGAAGCCTTGTGGTTCTTGCACCCACAGGATGGTGGTATTTACAACATCGTGAATTTCGTTTCCGGGAATTCGTTGGGTTGCGACGCTATCTCTGAACTGGGTGGCGACTACCTGTATTGCGACAAGATTTTCACACCTGCTCCTACTGCCAAACCATTCTGCGAATGGAAGCTCGTGTCTCACGCATTGGGTATGCCTGCGGTTAGCAGTAGCAAACTGGTTATTACAAATAATGCGGGTCAACTTACCTTGCATGGAACCAAGACCGGTGAACGGGTACTGGTGTACAACTTATCAGGTCGTTGCGTCCGTCAGCTGACTGCTGCGTCTTCGGAAACAGCTTTGAATCTGACGCCTGGTTTCTACCTGGTTAAAGTGAATAATACTGTCCTGAAAGTAGTACTCTAAGGGGTTCACGACCTGCCATAATATGGTGCCTCAGAAGCAAACGCTTTTGAGGCACTTTTTTTGTCTCTTTTTTCTTCGATTCCGCTTCCCTTTGGGTGGGAATCTCTTTTTCACTTCGATTCCGCTCCCCTTAGGGCGGAGTCGGGTACTGGAGACAATACCCAATCCCGTCAGGGGAGCGGCCTCAAAGGAGGGAAAAGAAGAGCCGCTCCCGTAAGGGGGACGGCTTAGAAGGGAAAAGAAGCAAACATAAAAGGCATTGTTATTTTCTGGAAGGATTTTTGGGGAATCGCCCTTCTGCTACCCGTTTTTCCTGTTCAAACATTTCCTTGATGGACCAAAAACAGGAAAAGCCAAAAACCCCAAGTAAGGCCGACCATATGGTATTGGCGATGAAAAGCGAGGCCGCCGTGGCCAGAATACCGACGACCAGGAAGACTATCCAGAATTTGACTCCGAAATAGTATTCCGCTTTGATGACCAAGGGGTGGAAAAGGCCGATGATTACAAAGGTGGCCAGTCCGAGCAGTAAGCCATTATAATACATAGGCTGTTTTATAGGTAGGGAACGATGGATTCCAGGTGATTGCCCCTTGATCCTTTGATTAAAATGGTGTAGCCTTCCAACGGTTGTTCCTTGAGGTAGTCGATGAAGTGGTCGGCATCGGTAAACAGGGGATAGTCGCTGTTGGCTTGTTTGAATTCCTCGCCCACTAAGAAGACCCTGTCGAAGTTGGCTTCGGCAATGTGGTAGGCCAGTCGTTTGTGTTCTTCCTCACTTACGTTGCCCAACTCCTTCATGCTACCAAGGATGACGGCCTTGCGGGGAGCCTCATAATCCTTAAAGTTGCGCAGGGCAGCAGCCATGCTGGTGGGATTGGCGTTGTAGGCATCTATGACTAGGCTGTTTTGCTCGGTTTGATGAAACTGGGAGCGGTTATTGCTGGGTACATACTGTTCCAGGGCTTCAATGATGGCCTCGTCGGATACGTCAAAGTGGAGGCCGACACAGATGGCCGCCAGAACGTTTTCCAGGTTGTAGGAACCAATCAGGTGGGTGTTGGCTTCATGGCCCTGGTCGCTGTATTGCTTAAACCAACGGAGCTTGAGAAAAGGAGAGCAGGAGAGGGCTTCACCCCAGAGTGGGTGTCCGGGACTGGTGGCGTATGGAATGTGTTCGATGTCTCTGGCTATGCTTTCCAGGTAAGGATTTTCCATGTTGATAAAGATGTGGCCACCTTTGGTACGAAGGTGATCGTAGAGTTCACCCTTGGTTCTGAGAACCCCTTCAAAAGAACCAAAGCCTTCAAGGTGAGCCATGCCCACGTTGGTGATGAGACCGTAATCGGGGTCTGCAATGGTACATAGGTCTTTGATTTCACCGGGGTGGTTGGCCCCCATTTCAATAACGGCTAATTGATGCGCCTTTGTCAGTCTGAGTAAGGTCAGCGGTACTCCGATATGGTTGTTGAAGTTGCCTTGCGTGTACAAAATGTTGTAACGACGACTCAGGATGGCGGCCATCAATTCTTTGGTTGTGGTTTTGCCATTGGTACCTGTGATGCCGATGACGGGTATGCCACAAACCTTCCGGTGGTGGTTGGCTAAGGACTGGAGCGTTTCCAGTACATTGTCAACCAATAGACATCTATCGTTGACGACAGCGTCTGCTTCATCTACAATGGCGTAGCTGCTGCCGGCCTTTAAGGCTTGAGACGCAAAATGATTGCCGTTGAAAGAAGCCCCTTTGAGGGCGAAAAACAAAGATCCTGCCGGAATGTTGCGGCTGTCGGTGGTCACGTGAGGATGGCGCAGGAAAAGGTCGTACAGGGTTTCGATGGACGTCATGGTTGCTGGGATTGGTGTAACAAGGTTTACCTGGCTGAATGAACAGTAAAAGTACCATTTTTTTTTCAAAGCCGTTGGTTTTCGGATTTTCAATTTACCTTTGTAGAAAGCCGGTTGATTGCCGACCCTCAAGATCAGACACCCTATGAATCCGACCACTAGCTCCTTCTCCCTCAATCTCAACGGAAAACTGATGTCGCTTGCTACGCCCAAGGTCATGGGCATCCTCAATGTTACCCCTGACTCTTTCTTTTCCACCAGCAGGTATATGTCTGAAGAGGGCATTTTGCGCCGGGCCGGAGAGATGATTGATGAAGGGGTGGACATCATTGATGTGGGTGGTTGTTCAACCAGGCCTGGCATTGACTTGGTCTCTGAGGAAGAGGAACTTTTACGTATCCGCCTGGCGTTGCACTTGATACGGAAGCGCTGGCCTGACATACCCCTTTCCATCGATACCTTCAGGGCGTCTGTGGCCGCTAGTGCTGTCAGCGAATATGGGGTTGACATAATCAACGATGTGTCGGGTGGAACCATGGATAAGGCCATGTTTTCCACTGTGGCGGCATTGAAGGTGCCTTATATCCTTATGCACATGAAAGGTACACCGACAACCATGCAGAAGAATCCCCACTACGATGACCTCATGGTTGAGATTGCCCGGTATTTTTCTCAAAAGATTCAACAATTAAGGCAACTTGGTGTTAATGATATTATACTGGATCCTGGTTTTGGTTTTGGGAAAACGGTAGAACACAATTATGAACTCTTGAGACGCTTGACGGATTTTCAGGTTTTTGATGTACCTTTGCTCGTAGGAGTGTCTCGCAAGTCGATGATATATAAGCCTTTGAATAAGACGCCAGACGAATCCCTGCACGGAACCATCGTCCTTAACACCCTGGCATTGTCGAAGGGTGCGCACATCCTGAGGGTGCACGACGTGGCTGCTGCCAGGGAATGTGTACAACTGGTACAAACCTGCCAAAACGCCGGATTATGTTAAACGTGCCCATCATGCCCACCATCATCGATGTGATCGACATCGTTTTTGTTGCCCTGTTGCTATATGGGACCTACAAGTTGATGAAGAGCTCCGGCGGTCTCTCTGTCTTTCTGGGCGTTATCTCCTTTGTTGCTCTCTGGGTATTGGTATCCTACGTTTTTGAGATGAAGTTGATGGGTGCCATCATGGATAAATTCATCAGTGTGGGCGCCATTGCCTTGATTGTCTTGTTTCAGAATGAAATCAAGCGTTTCCTGGTGATGCTTGGTTCCAGGCGCCGTTGGCAACCCATGACCAGCCTTTTTTCCAGCCGCAAGCAGGATGCTTCCAAGACTGATCATTGGGTGATGCAAATTGTACTGGCGTGCCAGGATATGTCCAAGCAGAAGACTGGGGCGTTGATTGTCTTGGAAAACAAGGTGGTGCTGGACGATTACGTCAAATCTGGTGAGATACTGGATGCCACCATCAGCGGTCGTCTGCTGAAGAACATTTTTTTTAAAAACAGCCCTCTTCACGATGGTGCTGTCATTATTTGTAAGGACCGCATTAAGGCGGCTGCCTGCGTCTTGCCCGTGGCCCACGACGAAAACCTGCCCAAGGAATTGGGTTTACGCCACAGGGCTGCGCTTGGATTGGCTCAAGTAACAGATGCTAAGGTAATTGTAGTCTCTGAAGAAACCGGACGGATAAGTCTGGCGTTCAAGGGTGCCATCAATCAAAAACTCAGCATTGAAGATCTGGAGCGATTATTGACCGAAGTTCATTGAGCCTTATCGGCCCCTTTTTTCGCTATTTTTTTGGCGATTTTGCTAAGTCTATGTTGCAAAAAGTCCGTATATTTGCACTGCTCAATCCCCCATACATGGACATACTAGACAACATGCTTGCCCGCGCCCAAGCGAAACCCAGGCGCATCGTCCTCCCCGAAGGGACAGAAATTCGTACGTTGACCGCGGCTGACAAAATTTTGGCTGATAAAGCGGCTGAAATCATCCTGATTGGTCAGCCCGAAGAAATCCGCACATTGGCCGACAGTCATGGCTTAAAACATATTGTAAACGCCACCTTGGTTGATCCCAAGCAACATCCCATGAAGGAGGCGTACACCAAACTCCTGCTTGATTTGCGTCAGAGCAAAGGTGTCACGCCTGAACAAGCGGCCAAGTTCGTGGAAGACCCCCTCTATCTGGCTTGTTTGATGATCAAACATGGCGATGCAGACGGTGAAGTAGCCGGTGCCCGCAACACCACTGGCAATGTTTTGCGTCCTGCCTTCCAGATCGTCAAAACTCAACCCGGCATCAGTGTGGTGTCTGGTGCTTTCCTGATGTTTTTGTCTACCGAACAATATGGTGAAAACGGTTTGATGGTGTTTGCTGATTGTGCCGTACACCCTGAACCCAATGCTGAAGAATTAGCCCAAATTGCTGTAAGTACGGCAGGGACAGCCAGGAACCTGGCTGGTTTTGAACCCCGTGTCGCCATGTTGAGCTTTTCCACCAAAGGCAGTGCCAAGCATGAGCGGGTAGATAAGGTGACCGAGGCGACCCGACTGGCCAAGATCATGGCCCCTGAATTGCTGATTGATGGAGAATTGCAGGCTGATGCTGCTTTGGTGCTCGATGTGGCATCAAGCAAGGCTCCAGGTAGTCCAGTGGCTGGTAAAGCTAACGTATTGGTATTCCCCTCGCTTGAAGTTGGGAATATCGCTTATAAACTGGTGCAACGCTTGGGTAACGCAGAAGCCGTCGGCCCCATCTTGCAAGGTATGGCAGCGCCCATCAACGACTTGTCCAGAGGTTGTTCAGTGGACGATGTCTACAAGATGATTGTCATTACATCCAATCAAGCCCTCGGTTTGAAGCATTAAACCGCCTTTTGGCGTACAGGTAAAATAGAAAAAAATGATCGTATTAGTTCTTAATTGCGGAAGCTCTTCCATCAAGTATAAATTGCTTGATATGCAGACCAGCAGTACGTTGGCTCAGGGTGGTATTGAAAAAATTGGTCTTGAAGGCTCCTTTTTGAAGTTGACCTTGCCAGATGACCAGAAAGTGGTCATCAACAAATCCATCCCCGAACATCAAACTGGTGTTGAGTTGATCTTGTCTGTGCTCACCAGCAAGGAGTATGGGTGTATCAAAGACTTGTCTGAAATTGAAGCCGTCGGCCACCGTATGGTACACGGGGGTGAGAAGTTTAACGCCAGTGTGTTGATCACACAGGAAGTGATTGAAAAGGTGGAAGAATGCATCGATCTTGCGCCACTTCATAATCCTTCAAACTTGATCGGTGTTCGTGCTGTGGAAAAACTCATGCCGAAAACCCCGCAAGTGGCTGTCTTTGATACAGCGTTTCATCAAACCATGCCTCCCAAAGCCTATATTTATGGCTTACCCTATAGCTATTATCTAAAATACGGTATCCGTCGTTATGGATTCCACGGCACCTCACACCGTTATGTCTCCAAGCGTGCCTGTGAAATACTGGGCGTGCCCTACGAACACCAACGCATTATCACCGCTCACATTGGCAACGGTGCTTCCATCACTGCCATTAAAAACGGAAAGTCCATTGATACCTCCATGGGTATGACCCCTGTTGATGGTTTGTTGATGGGTACCAGAGCTGGTGAGATTGACCCGGGTGTGTTGACCTTCATCTCTACCAAGGAAAATATGAGGGCCTCCGAAATCAGCGATTTATTGAACAAACAAAGTGGTGTGCTGGGTGTGTCCGGTGTTTCCTCAGACATGAGGGAATTGGGCGTAGCTGTTCAGTCTGGCAACGAGCGGGCTATTTTAGCGCAGGAAATGTATGATTACCGCATCAAGAAATTTGTAGGCTCCTACGCAGCGGTGCTGGGTGGTGTCGACCTGCTCGTCTTTACAGGCGGGGTAGGGGAAAACCAATGGACTACCCGTTCCAATGTTTGTGCCAATATGGAATTTATGGGCATAAAACTGGATGAGTCCAAAAATATCGGATTGCGTGGCCAGGAAATGGTGATTTCGGCACCAGATTCCAAGGTGACTGTGATGGTGGTGCCCACCGATGAGGAGTACATGATTGCCAAGGATACCGTCGATATCCTTTGCAAGGATTGTCATCAATCGTAAAGCGTCCTCAATTCAAATCCCTGTTCATCCATCACACCGTAAGAGTAATGGTAAAACCATTCTCCCAGGATGATGATGCGTGAGGAAGAAGACAGGGATAGGTCAAGCAAAATATGTCGATGTCCAAAAATATAAAGGTCGGGGGCTTTGTCTCCGGCCTTTTTTGTATGTTCCTTGGCAAATTGCACCAGGTGTTCCTTGTCCTCTCCGAGATAGATTTCAGGGCCTGGCCCTCTTTTTAAGCGACTGTGTTTGGCCCAATTCAAACCGAAGCCCATACCCAACCATGGATGGATGGTCTTGAACAACTTTTGGCAAGTCTTGTTGTGAAAGATGGAGCGTAAGAGTGCGAAGGAACGCGAAGGATCGCCGAGGCCGTCTCCGTGAGCCATAAGGACGTGTTGGCCGTAAAGTGTGGTTTCATGTATGCCATTGATGACGGTCACACCCAATTCTTCCTGTACATAGCTGAACAACCAAATGTCATGATTGCCGGTGAACCAGTAAACAGGGATACCGCTGTCGGTAAAGTCTGCCAATCGGCCGAAGAAACGGACGTAGCCTCTGGGTACAACGTACTTGTACTCGTACCAGAAGTCAATCATGTCCCCCAACATGTAGAGGGCTTCGCAGTCGGCTCTGATGGTGTCCAGCCAATCGACCAGTTTCTGTTCCCTGGCTTTGTCGCCTTCGAAAGCCAGACTGCCCAGGTGGGTGTCGGAAATAAAGTAGGTTTTCACGTTGGTGCAGTTACATAAAACCCAACTCCAGTTTGGCTTCCTCCGACATCATATCCTTGTCCCAGGCCGGTTCGAAAACCAGGTTGAGTGTGAGGCTTTTCACGCCCTCGATGCTTTCCACCTTCATGCGTACATCTTCCAGGATAAAGTCGGCCATGGGACAGGCTGGTGCTGTCATGGTCATATCGATGGTCACCTGGCCGTCTTCTTGCGTATCGATGCGGTAGATCAATCCCAGGTCATAGACGTTGACAGGAATTTCAGGGTCATAAACCGTTTTCAGCATTTTTACAATGGCTTCTTCAAGGGCCAGAAAGGGTGTCGCTTCCATAGGGTTGTTTTCAGCAAAAGTACCTTTTTTCACCAGAATTGGCAAGTCTCTACAGTTTGCCCTCATCGGCATAACTGAAGTAGATCCCTTCGCTGACGATGATGTGGTCGGTTAGCTGAATATCCAGGTTGACGCAGGCCATCTTGAGCTTGTGGGTGATTTTGTCGTCGGCTGTGCTGGGTTTGGGATTGCCCGATGGATGGTTGTGGCAAAGGACTATGCTGGAAGCCAGTTTGTCCAAAGCGTGCTTGAGGACGATTTTTGGATCGACAGTGGTTTCTGAAACCCCACCATGGCTGATGCGGAGGCTCTCAATGATCCTGTGTTGGTTGTTCATCAGCAACAACCAGCATTCTTCATGGGGGAGGTCGGCCAACTTGGGATGAAAAAGGTTATAGATATCTCTGCTGTTATGGATCTGATGTTTGGAGAGGACATCGGACGAACGCCGTCGACGGCCCAGTTCGAGAGCTGCCGACAGCACAACGGCTTTGACAGGCCCAACACCTTTGAATTCCCGACATAAGGTCTTCAGGTTGAGTTTGCCCAATTCAATCAGGTTGTTGTTGGCTGCGTTCAGTATGCGCTTGGCCAGGTCCAGGGCCGACTCTGTCCGGCTGCCTGAACCCAACAAGATAGCAATCAGTTCGGCGTTGCTAAGGTTGCCGGCTCCCTGGTTGAGGAGCTTCTCTCTCGGTCTGTCTTCTACCGCCCATTCCTTGATGCTAAACCGTTGTGGTTCTTTTGTTTTTGATGTGCGTGTTTCCTGTGTATCGTTTTTCATGATATATAAATAAGTGCACAAAGTAAACACAAAAGAAACATAAAAGCAATACGATAAAACAAAAAAATCATCCAGGCTGGCCGGATGATTCATTATTCGTTCCTTGAGAAAGGCTTATTGGCGTACGCGTTCTGCGTAGGAACCATCTCTGGTGTCAACCTTAATCAGTTCTCCGGTTTCGATGAACAAGGGTACGCGAACGGTGGCACCGGTTTCTACTGTGGCTGGTTTCAGCGTGTTGGTGGCTGTATCGCCCCTCAAGCCTGGTTCCGTATAGGTGACTTCCAGGATGACGTGGGTGGGCATATCGGCGTAAAGTACTGTTTCTGATTCGGCGTGCGTGACCACTTCGAGGATGTCGCCTTCTTTCATAAAGTCGATACCGTTGATGTTCTCCTTTGCGATGGTGATTTGTTCGTAGGTCTCGTTGTTCATGAAATTGTAGCCCATATCGTCCTGATATAAGTACTGGTATTGTCTGCGTTCGATACGCACTTCGTCAAGTTTGACGCCTGCATTGAAAGTCCGTTCCAGGACGCGTCCGGTAACGACATTCTTCATTTTAGTGCGCACAAAGGCGGCACCTTTGCCTGGTTTTACATGGAGAAATTCGACGACAAAGAAGTATTGTCCATCGATGTCGAGGCACATGCCATTACGGATGTCTGCGGTTGTTGCCATTAGTTGATGATCTGAAATATTGATAATTAACGGATTGTCGTTTTATAAACGGAGGTGCAAATATCGCTATTCTTCGGGAATCTCGCAAATCTTAAACGCGTTGAATCTGCTGGCCTCTCTCTTTGTCACCACTGTGGTCAGCATCAAGCCATACTGATGGTTAGCTTCAGTGGGGTCCTGTGAAAAAAAGGCAGGAAAGGACACTCAAAAAAGGAAAAAGAAATTTGAAAGTCTGAAAAAAAGGCTTACTTTTGCAGGCCATTAGTGAAATAACCAACCAACAAGATAGCTTTATGAAAAGGACATTTCAGCCTTCAAACAGGAAACGTGCCAATAAGCATGGGTTCCGCTCAAGAATGGCCACGGCCAACGGTCGCCGCGTACTGGCCAACCGTCGGGCTCATGGTCGCAAGAAATTAACCGTTTCTGACGAAGAACGCATTAAGGGTTAAGGCTTCTACCGCCCATTCATGAGAAAGTAAGGATTGCAAAGTCTTTACTTTTTTTGTTTTTATACCAGGCCTGGATGCGATTTTTTGTACATTTGAAGGCCAAAAGGCGGATCTCCTGCCTATCCAGTTACCCAAACGAACCTCTGACATGGATCCTGCATTAAAAACATTACTCAAGCATATGGCTGCCTTTGCCGGGGTAGTAGCTGTCTTGATTGTTGCCGTGCTGTTTGCACTTAAGGCATACACGCACCACAGTGAAGTCATTGCTGTTCCTGATGTACAGACCTTGACGCCCGAGCAAGCCGCCGTTTTTCTTGAAAAGAAAGGACTTCGTTATAAGGTAGTGGATTCTGTTTACGTGAAGAGTAAACTGAAGGGTTCCATTGTCGATCAAAAGCCAGCACCCGGATCGCCTGTCAAGATTAACCGCATCATTTTCCTGACCATCAACGCCAGAGCCAGTGAAACGGTCAACTTGCCTGATGTGAGGGATTTTTCTCAACGTCAAGCCGTTGCCACACTGGAAGGAATGGAAATCAGGGTCGCCGGCATCGATTACGTACCTTCAGAATACAGGGACCTGGTACTTGATGTCAGGTATAACGGTCGTAGTATACCTTCCGGTTACAACCTGAGCAAAGGCAGCAGCGTTACCCTGACGGTAGGACAGGGGGGCGGTTCGGCCGAATTGGTTACGCCAGATCTCACCGGCCTGGATATGGCCAAAGCCATTGATGCTGTACACGCTCAGAGTTTGAACCTGGGTGATGTGCATTATGATGTGACGCCTGCCGATGCTGATGATGCCAAACATTACAAGATTTACAGACAGCAACCCCTACCCGGCTTGCCAACGACAATGGGCAAGAAGGTTACGGTGTGGATGACGACCGATGAATCCTTGATTCAAAGCAACACCGACGATGCCGAAGGATTGTTCATTGAATAAGGGGCCTGAAAAACAGGCAGGTGATACGATTTTCTCCAACGCCTTGAATCAGGCATCTGTCCTTGCGGATGAGCCTGAGGGGTGGGATCTGCTTGAAGAGGATCCCGATGAGGGGGGTGAGCAGGTTGAACAAGAAGGTCTGTTTGAAAAATACCGTTTTAAGGCCGATCCTGGACAAACCCTGCTGAGAGTCGATAAGTTCTTGGTTGACCGTATTCAACACGTTTCCAGAAACCGCATTCAGGACGCAGCCGACGCTGGTTGCATCCAGGTGAACGGTCAGTCCGTCAAATCCAATTACCGGGTGAAACCCCTGGATGAAGTGGTGGTGATGGTGACAACGCCACCCAGGGATAATGTGCTCATACCAGAGGATATACCCTTGGACATTGTCTATGAAGATGAGGTCTTGCTGGTCGTAAACAAGCCAGCCGGCATGGTGGTGCATCCTGGCCATGGCAATTTTTCCGGCACCCTGGTCAATGGCCTGGCCTGGCATTTCAGAAACCACCCTGTGTTTCCTATCGATGATCCAAGGCCTGGGCTGGTACACCGCATTGATAAAAACACATCGGGTTTGCTGGTGGTTGCCAAAGATCCTGAAACCAAGGCTTTTCTTGGTTGGCAGTTTTTCCACAAAACAACGCAGCGTCTCTATGAAGCACTGGCTTGGGGTCAGTTCGATCATGACACGGGTACGGTGGAAGGCCACATCGGCCGTAATCCCAGAGACCGTCAGCAAATGACCGTTTTCCCTGACGGGAGCAGCGGCAAACCAGCTGTGACCCACTATCGGGTGCTCGAACGATTGGGGTATGTAACCCTGCTGGAATGCAGGCTTGAAACAGGCAGAACCCATCAGATCAGAGCCCACATGAAACACATCGGTCATCCCTTGTTCAATGACGAACGCTACGGCGGACACGAAATACTTAAGGGGACGACTTACGCCAAATATACCCAGTTTGTCCGCAATTGCTTCGAGTTGTGTCCGCGGCAAGCCTTGCATGCCAGGACTTTAGGCTTTACACATCCCAACGGTGAACACCTGCATTTTGAAGCGCCCCTGCCTTCGGACATGACAGCGTTGATTGATAAATGGCGTCAGTACACCGCATCAAGAACCATTTAAATACGTATCTTAGCAACATGAAACGAACGATTGCCATCGTATGTGGAGGGGATTCCTCCGAAATGGGTGTCTCACTCAAGAGTGCCCAGGGGCTGTATGGATTCATCGACAAGCATCGCTACAATCCTTTTATTGTCGTACTCAGCAAAGCCTCCTGGAAGGCCATGTTGGATGATGGCGCGGAAGAAGTCATAGATCGTAATGATTTTAGTTTTCAGGATAAGACCGGCCGTCGTGTCAGGTTTGACTTTGCTTGGATCACCATACACGGTACACCGGGCGAGGATGGCCTCCTGCAGGGGTATTTTGAACTGATTGGCCTGCCCTACAGTTGTTGCGGGGTATTAGCCGCCGCCATTACCTTCAATAAGTTTACCTGCAACCAATACCTGAAAGGGTTTGGGGTGAAGGTGGCCGATTCTTTGTTGCTCAGGAAGGGACAAACCATTTCAACGGACGACCTGGTTGCCCGATTAGGTTTGCCCTGCTTCGTTAAATCGAACGTGGGTGGTTCCAGTTTTGGTGTTAGCAAGGTGACGACGCCTGATGACGTTCAACCTGCCATCGAACGGGCATTTAGTGAGGGACCTGAGGTGGTGGCTGAAGCCTTTCTGAAGGGCACCGAACTTACTTGTGGTTGTTTTAAAACCAAGCAGGAAACCAGGGTGCTGCCTGTGACAGAAGTGGTGCCTCAGAATGATTTTTTCGATTACGATGCCAAGTATAATGGTCAGGTTCAGGAAATTACACCAGCCCGTATCAGTGAGGAATTGACCAAACGCGTTCAACAGATTACCTCATTGATTTACGATATCCTTGGCTGCAAGGGTATCATCAGAGTCGATTATATTATAACAGAAGAGGGTATCAACCTTCTTGAGGTAAATACCACACCGGGGATGACGGCGACAAGTTTCATTCCTCAACAAGTAGCTGCAGCTGGTCTGACCATGACCGATGTCATGACCACTGTGATTGAAGACAGTTTTGACGCTTAATACATTAAACCATGGAAGCCAAACGATTTGATGAGATTCGCTCCTTTTACGACAAGGAAGTCCCCGAAGTAGTGCAACGACTTCTGGATGATCCATCCTTTTGCGAGGCCTTGAAACGCCTTTTCCCTACTATCCCTTTGATTGAACACGCCGACGCTATGCGCTCCTGTAAGAATGTCGGCGAATTCCAGCGTAGAATCATTTACCCGGTAATCAGAAATCTTGCCGACAAGACCACGGCTGCTCTTGATTTGTCGGGGTTCAAATACCTGGACAAAAGTCAATCATACACCTTCATCACCAACCATAGGGATATTATCCTTGATTCGGCGTTCCTGGATATACTCTTGATTGAAAAGGGTTTGGATACTTTCGAAATCGCCATTGGCGATAACCTGCTGGCTTTTCCCTGGATAAAGGACATTGTACGGCTCAATAAGAGTTTTCTGGTGAAGCGCAATTTGTCCGTGAGACAACAATTGATGGCATCATTGGAGTTGTCCTCCTACATCCAACATGTGCTGCACGACAAGAATCAATCTATTTGGATAGCACAGCGGGAGGGCCGTGCCAAGGATTCAGACGATCGCACCCAGGAAAGTGTCTTGAAAATGTTAAATCTGTGTGGTACCGGTAGCGTTTTGGAAAATCTTGCGTCTATTCAATTAGTACCGGTTTCCATATCGTACGAGTATGATCCGTGTGATTACCTCAAAGCGATGGAAATGCAGCTCAAGCGCGACAATCCGTCTTACGTCAAGACAAGAGGCGATGACTTATTGAACATGCAAACCGGACTGATGGGATTTAAGGGACGTGTCTTCTACAAAGTCACGCCTTGTATTTCAAAAGAACTAACCGAAATGGAGGCAAGCGGTATGCACAAGAATGAATTGTTTGAGAACGTTGCCAAGTTGATTGACCACAGGATACACATGAATTATCATTTGTACCCAGGCAACTATGTGGCTGCCGATATGTTGGACGGCTTGAATCAGTTTGCTCACAGCTATTCGGCCAAGGAAAAGGAACAGTTTGCGTCCTACCTCAAACAGCAACTGGATAAAATCGACTTGCCCAACAAAGATGAAGATTTTCTCAGAAAGCGTATGCTGGAAATGTATGCCAACCCTTTAAAAAACAAAAAGCAAGCTGATGCTGTCATGCGTTAACACATGATGATTCCTATGAAAAAGCTACTCCCCTTGTTTGCCGTCTTTATGTTGACGGTTAGTGTTACATCTTGTTTGGATTGGGATAATGAAGAGGAACTCTCGTACCTGACTTGGGCGACGGTGACTTCCAATGAAAAAGCACCAACCTTAAGGGCCGACAATGGAATGATCCTGGAGGTCTTGAACAATGTCTTGACAGACACCACGTTCTACGAGATCGGTGACAGGGTTTACCTTCAATATACGTATGGGGACACCTCCCAGGCAAACGGTACCCATTATCCCATCTATTTGTCCAACTACATGAAGATGGTGACTAAATCGTATGTGACCGTGGCCAATGATACGGACGATGTGTATCTGTCCAAGCCTTTTTCAAGGGTTAATTCAGCCATTCTATCGGGTGGTTATCTAAATTGCATCCTACAGACATTTGCCTCCTACGCTACCCTCAATACGGTTGAATTGGTGCGTTACAAGGTGGAAGAACAAAACCTGCCCACGGATACCCTGCCTGTTATTCTGATGACGTTGAAACACAATGCGACGTCGGTTGATTATAATTATGTGCAGATGAGGGGACTGAGCTATAGTTTGGATTCCCTTGCCACTGAGTTTCCCCAGGCGAAGACGTTCAAACTGCGCTTATCCTGGACGGACGACAGCAAATTCAACACCTTCGACTTGCTATACTCCCCTTCCTCCAATACCCCGTAACCGCACATGGTCAAGCGTCTTAGGATTCTGTTGGTCGGATTGACCGTCGTCGCTCTGCTGAGTGTCGGCTGCTCCGATGAATACAAGGATATGACGACGTCCTTTCAGACAGATCTATGTGTGATTGCGCAATCACACACAAATCAGTCTCTAAGTTTGATTACAGACCTTGGAGCGTTACTGTTCCCTGCTGCTGAATTGGATAGTCAATACTATAAGGTCGGTGACCGTTACCTGGTGACGTACATCCCCATGGACTCTACGGGGACCACTCCCGGTAAACTATTGGCCGTTAGTGGCAGGCCTGTTCGTGTGTTGGAAATGCAACCGGTGTTGGTCAAGCCCATCCTTGATCCATCCGATTCAACAGGGGCGTTGGGTGACGACCCCGTTAAATTGATCACTTTTCCCTGGCTGGGTGGCGGTTTTCTGAATATGGAATTCAAACTTCGTTACCACAACGAAACCATCAAACATGGTGTTTTTCTGATGGCTGATTCAACCGTCGCTCGACAGGATGGAACAACGATTTACTTGACGTTCAAGCACAATGCCAATGGCGATGGGGCTAATTTGCAAGCCACCTCATTGGTATCCTTCTCATTGTCTTCTCTTCCCGATGTCGCGCTGGCTGACAGCCTGGTGGTCAGTCTGCTTGAGTGGACGGATAATGGCAACATTATTAATAGCTACAGGTTGCCCAATCGGGTGAATAAATGACCTTTCGGTCGTTAGGAATCCAAGGTGTTTTCTTCGTTTGCAGGGGCCTCTTCTTCGGTAGGGTGCTTGTCGTTGCTGGCAATTTGTTCCCAGCGGCTATCCGGGTCAAGTACCAGCTTTTCAATCATGGCTCCTTTGATGACAAAACGACGGTAATAGGAGATCATGAGGGTCGTGACCGGTAGGGCCAGAATCATGCCCACCATGCCGAACAAGGCCCCCCAAATGGAAAGTGACAGCAAGATGATGGCTGGATTCAGTCCTGTGGCTTTACCCATGATGTTGGGGGTAAGCAGCACTTCCTCGATGATTTGGACGATGGCAAATACGGCTAGAATGGACACGGCTACCCAGAAAAAGTTCTGATCGTACTCGGCTGCCTTAATGGCGCCCAGCAAGAGACCTGGCAAAATGGCGACCGTTTGCAGGTAGGGCACCATGTTCATTAAGCCGGCTGTCAAACCAAATATGATGCCCATGGGTAGGTTAATGATGCTGAAGCCGATGGCAAACAGGATACCCACAATAAAGGCAATCAAGGCCTGTCCCCTGAAATACTTGTTCATGCCTTCTTTAAGGTCTTCGCCCACTTGCAGGATGAAAGGTCTGTAATGCTTGGGAATCAGCTCAATCCAGTTGGTGGAAATGTGCTCATAATCCTTGAGGATGAAGATGAGGTACAACAAGACCATAAAGGATAATACGACATTGATGATAACACTGCCAGCCTTGGTGAAAACAGTCCAGAGATGGGGCAGTATGGCCTTAAACAGGCTCTCCAGATTATCAAAAGAGAGGGTGGATGTATCAAAACTTCCCAAAAACTGTTGAATGGTTGCCAGGATGGCAGGAGGTACCTCAATCCCCAGTGTATTGTCAGCAATCATGCGGTTGACAATCTCCATGGCTTTCTTGGTTTCTTCAATGACAGGTGGGATGAGTAGATAGGCCATTAAAAAGAGTACACCAAATACTGTCAACAAGGTAACGGTGATGGCAAGGATGCGGTTTTTCAACCTGAGTTTGTATTGAAAAAAGTGCATCAGGGGGTACATAAGGTAGGCCAGTAGCCAAGCCAGCAAGAAGGGGAGGAGTACGTCGCTCAATCGGTTGACCAACAGACCTGTGGCCACTAGGATGATGACCCCTATGATGATGCGTACGATGCGGTCCAGGGTAAAGGGCTTTCTGGTGTTCGGGCTCATGGTTGATTGGTTTATGTACGGATGGCGGTCACCGCAAATATAGGTAAGAATTGCGGTGGATTGAATGCCAAGTCGTACATTTGTTAAAAATTGACGCATGAAACTGTCTTTGCTCTCTTTGTTGATGATCTGCGGATTGGCCTTCAACATGAAGGCTGAGGAGACGCCCGTTGTTGGTAAGCGTCAACCGCTGTCCGGGCATGTGGAAAGCATATCATGCGATTTGACTGGTCCCCGTTACCGTCAATCCCTGGTGGCTCTTGCAACATTGGATGCGTCATCTGGCCAGGTGATAACAGCGTACAACAGCGATTTACCTTTGGTTCCAGCCTCCGTCCTGAAATTAGTGACGACAGCCACGGCGCTTGAGTTGCTGGGACCTGAACACCGCTTCGAGACAGGATTGGACTATGTGGGCACCTTAAAAAATGGTGTTTTGGAGGGTGACCTGGTTATCAGGGGCGGTGGCGATCCGACCTTAGGCTCCAAACATCTTGGCGAAAACAGTGATGCTTACTTGTCAACGTTGATTTCCCAAGTGAAAGCCGCCGGCATCAAGGCGGTCAAGGGACGGGTAGTCGGTGATGCTGGCCTTTTTGATGAGGAACCCCTTTCGCCCTATTGGTTGTGGGAAGACATAGGCAACTATTACGCCGCCGGGATCTGCGGTTTAGGCGTGAGGGATAACAGCTATACGTTGAACTTGCGTTCAGGGGCTCCAGGTAGCAACCCCGATGTCTTAGGCACTGAACCTCCATTGCCGCGCTTGCAGATTGACAATCATCTGGTGGCGGCTCCCAACAATAAGGACAGTGCTTACCTCTATGGGCAGCCCTATGATTGGCATCGCAGCCTGCATGGCACCATGCCGGCCAATAAAGCATTCTTCAGTATCAAGGGTGATCTGCCCGATCCTCCCTTGTATGCGGCTTCAGCCTTGCGTGATGCCTTGGTAAAGAACGGAATCACGGTAGATAAGGCACCGGCAACTCTACGGACATACTCCCTGCCTAAGGCCAAATGCGTTCGCTTGGGAGTCGTGAAATCACCCCCGCTCAAACAGATTATCACCATTATTCATCATCACAGTGACAATATCTATGCTGAATATTTGTTGCGCCAGTTAGCGGGGGTGCAGTATGCGCCTCCCTATACGGCCAGGCAAGGTTTGTCTGTCATTTACGATTACTGGCAACGCAAAGGACTGGATACCGATGGTTTGTTGATGGTCGATGGGTCGGGTTTGTCACCGGTCAACCGCTTGTCTGCTCGTTTTTTAGGTGACTTGTTGGCCTTCATGAGCAGTCGTAGCAACTATGGCGAGGTTTTTGAGGCAACGTTGCCCAAGGCTGGTATGGAAGGTACGGTGGCTTCCTTTCTGAAAGGGACATCCCTGGCTGGCAAGTTCAGGCTGAAAAGTGGATCCAACCAGTATACCACGGCCTATGCCGGTTATGGTTCCCTCAATGGGACAAAGCAGGTGGTTGTGATGTTGGTGAATCATACAAACTTGTCCCCATGGCAGATACGTAAGGATATGGCTGATTTCTTGCTTGGACGTTGATTTTTTTCTACTTTTGTGCGCTGAAAACGAACGTCTCATGAATGCCGATGCGCTTATTGTACAGGAAGTCCAGGAACTGCGGTTGCTGGTTAAGGGACTGAGCAGGATAGAGGCGTTTCCTGCTGAGCTACTGGAACTGATGGTGGCAAAACTGGATCGCCTGGAAAATCTGTTGGCTTCGGATTCAGAGGAGATGAGCTTCGCTTCCGAAGAACAATTGGTTCAACCTACCACCTCCGACGAACAACAGGTTCAACCCACCGTACAAGAAATCCATGAGCCTCTACCCGAGGTGGCTCCCTCCGTTTCTGAAGGACGCCTCGAACACATAAAGGTCTCGCTGACATTGAACGATAGGTTCCTTTTTCAACGAGAGCTATTTGGCAATAATCCTCAGCGCATGGCCGCCTTCTTTAGCGAGTTGAGCCAATTATCTTCCCTACCGGAGGCCAGTACCTTGCTTAAGACCTACTGCCCCGATTCCGGGCAGACGGAAGGACATGCCGCGCTGACGGCCCTTATGGAACAATGGTTTCCCGCCCCTACGGGCTTAGAGTAATCCGACATGGCAACCTTAACCATCGTGCCCACACCGGTGGGTAATCTGGAAGACATCACGCTGAGAGCATTGACAGTCTTGAAAAGTTGTGATGTGATTCTGGCCGAAGACACCAGGACGACGGGTGTGCTGCTCAAACACTATGGGATTACAACACCCATGCTTTCTCACCATAAGTTTAATGAACACAAAACCGTGGAAAACCTGGTCAAACGTCTGCAAGGCGGTGAGTCCATGGCTTTGGTCTCTGATGCTGGCACGCCTTGCATCTCTGATCCCGGTTTTTTATTGGTTAGACAATGTGTTGCAGAAGGCGTGACGGTCGAATGCCTGCCCGGCGCAACAGCGATGGTCCCTGCCTTGGTCGTTTCAGGTTTGCCCTCCGACCGCTTCCATTTTGAAGGCTTCCTGCCCGTCAAAAAAGGTAGGCAAACCCGTCTGAAACAACTTGCAGTCTTGCCTGTGACAGTTGTGTTGTATGAATCACCTTATAGGGTGTTAAAAACATTGACTCAGTTGGCTGAGTTCTTTGGTGCTGAACGACAAGCTTCTGCCTCCAGAGAAATCAGTAAACACTTTGAAGAAACCGTGAGGGGATCACTCTCCGAATTGGTTGACCATTTTACAGCCCACGAGCCCAGGGGGGAGTTCGTGTTGGTCATTGCCGGTACCCCTGAATAACTATCCATTAATTCATTGATAAAAATGAAACGTATCATGTTGGCCGGAAGCACCTTGTTGCTTCCATTGTTGTTTGTCATTCTGCTCTTACCGGCTTGCAACCGCACTTCCGATGCGTACAAAGCCCTCGAACAGGAAAAGGACTCCCTCTTGCTGGAGGAACAGAAGAAATCGGCTGAACTTAATCAGATGCTGTCTGTCATCAATATGATTGAGGAAAACTTCAATCAAATCAAGGAGGCAGAAAACTATGTCACCTTTCAGGCCGGTCAACAGGAAATTGCTCAAGACAGTATTGGGCGCATTGTCAACGACATTGAACTGATCAGGCGGACCTTGGTAGAGAATAAGAGTCAGATTGCCAGTTTGAAGAATCAGTTGGCAGCCAGTCGTAACGCTTCCGGGGAAATGAAACGGATGCTTGCCCGCCTCACCGCTCAGATTGAAGAACATGCCAAAACCATCACTTCCCTGCAAGAACAGTTGGCGCTTAAGGACATCCGTATTCAGGAACTGGATGAACTCGTTCTGACGCTTGGTGATTCCATCTCGTCCTTGCGTACCAATGTGGCCGGTAAAGAAACGCAACTGGCTCAGAAAGAAGCAGAAATCAACAAGGTCTGGTTTGTGTTTGGAACCCGCAAGGAACTCAAGCAGCAGGAGATCTTCACGCGCAACGGTTTGCTCGTAGAAGGGTTCAACAAAGACTACTTCCTCGAAGAGGACGCCAGGACATTGACCGAGATACCATTGTATTCCAAAAAGGCCAAATTGTTGACAAATCACCCTGTCAGCAGCTATCAGTTAGAGAAGGTGAACGATTTTGTCGTACTTCATATTACAGACCCGAAGAAATTCTGGGAAATTTCTCACTATTTGGTTATTGAAGTGGATTAAACCAACAAACTGTTGCCCTACGATGGGCGGCTCCGTGTAACACCAAGTCAGTTTCTAAGCTGATTTGGTGTTTTTTTTTCATTTAAAACGCCCCTTTTTGACCACATTTATACGCATGTTGAATAAACATTCATTATATGTAAGTTACTTTTCGATTAATTATATAGCCAAAAAAGTAACTGGATTGAAATATTGTGCAATGGAAAATAGTTGAATATATACGGCTTAAATATTTCTCATAGTGTTGATTGATAGTTAAATAGACGAAAATGTTGACCGCCAACTCTCTGTTGGGGTTCATCCATAAAAGACAGCCTGAACCTATGCATAAGGTTCTTTTACCTTTTGCGCAGGAGTATTCACCGGTTAAAACAGATGAAAAAGTGTTTATATTTGTAATGTTCGTTAAATACCGTTAATAACCATGACACATGCGGGGTCACCTGAAGCGTCATTGGTTGTTTTTTGTGGTACAATTAACCGGCAAACACCATAACGCAACAACAAGAGTGATGATTAACAACTTAAACGTTCAATTATGAGAAAACTGACTTTCTTACTGGCTTGCTTCTTTATGGCAAGCCTGGGTATGGTTCATGCTCAGTCGACTACAGCGTCCGGCAAGGTGGTTTACGCCGCCGACGGTGAGCCAGTCATTGGGGCATCCATATTGGTAAAAGGAACCAATTCTGGCGCGATTACTGATGTCAACGGGCAATTTATGGTCAATATGCCTGGCTCCTCCAGGACCTTGGTCATTACGTACCTTGGTATGAAAAAAACTGAGGTCGAAGGAAAAGCCAACATGGTCATCGAGCTTGAACCTGCCTCTTCCGAGCTGGAAGAAGTCATTGTAACCGGTTACGGTACACCCAAGAAAAGTTCTTTCTCGGGATCTGCCGCTACCATCAAAGGGGAAAAGTTGGAAAAAATTCAAACGTCCAACCTATCAAAATCCCTGGAAGGAGCTGTGGCTGGTTTGCAAACCACCTCTGGCTCCGGTCAGCCCGGTGCATCAGCTGCTCTATTGATTCGTGGTTTGGGTTCTGTCAGTGCCAGTCAGGCTCCCCTCATCGTGCTTGATGGGGTACCTTACGAAGGTTCATTGAACACCATTTCCACCCAGGATGTTGAATCCTATACCGTTTTGAAAGATGCGGCCGCCAACTCCTTGTACGGTGCGCGTGGTTCCAACGGTGTCATAATCATCACTACCAAACGCGGGAAAAGTGGTAAAACAACCGTCAACTTTGATGCCCGCATGGGTTTCAACAGCCGTGGTGTATCACCCTATGACGTGATAACCGATCCAGGTGATTTTTATGAAATGTACTGGGAATCCATGAGGAATGCCAATTTGGCCGACGGTATGAGCTTTTTGGAGGCCAATGCAGCCGCCAGTGCCGGTTTGATCCCCAACCTTCGCTATAACGTTTACAAGAACGTACCCGATGCTGAATTGATTGATCCTGCCACGGGTAAATTGAACGCGGCTGCCAAAAGTCTGAAATGGAACGACAGTTGGCTCAACGATCCAGCTGTCAACGGACTGCGTCAGGAATACAACGTGAACATTTCACAAGGCACGGACATGTCGAACATCTACGCTTCGCTGTCTTACCTGGATGACAAAGGTTACGTATCCAATTCCGATTTCAAGCGTATGTCTGCTCGATTGAAAGCCGAACAGAAAATAGGTGACAATATCAAGATTAACGGTGCCGTCAACTACACGAACACAGCCACCAATAATGTGGGATCAGGGACAAGTAACTACAGCAACATCTTCATGTTTGGTCAGCAAATTGCTCCCATTTACCCCATTTACCTCTACGACAAAACCACAGGGCAACCCTTGCTGGATAACCATGGCAACAAACGCTATGACTTTGGTACGACCTACGCTCGTCCCTACGCTTCGGAACAAAACCCCATGGCTACCCTTAATGCCAACATCAACAAGATAATCTTTGATGTTTTCACCACCAGGGGATCTTTTGAACTCAAATTCTTGGACGACTTTACGTTCACGACAAATGCAGCGTTGGATGTATTCTCCTCCGTTACAAACGATTTTGCCACACCGATTGGCGGTGACGCTGCAAATGTCGGTGGTAGGGGCGAAAAGCAAACCCTTCGCTACTCGGCCTTGACTGTTCAAGAAATGTTGCAATATAAGAAGTTGTTGGGTGACCACAGCATTGACGGTTTGTTGGTGCATGAAATCAAGCGCGACAATTCAAATTCGTTGTATGGTCACATGACCAATTTCGTTGACCCCACCAACCCTGAATTTACCAATGCCGCCAGGTACGAAGACCTGTCTTCGGCTGAACAAATGTATTCGTTGGAAGGTTTCCTGGGTAAGGTCGATTACAACTTTGCCGAAAAATACTACTTGACCGCCAGCCTTAGGTTTGATGGTTCTTCCAAGTTTCATCCCGATAACCGTTGGGGTAGTTTCTGGGCTCTGGGCGGATCCTGGCGCCTCACTCACGAAGATTTCATGAGTGATCTCTCCTTCTTCGATGAATTGAAATTGAAAGCTAGCTACGGTACCCAGGGCAACGACAACATCGGGACCTGGTATGCCTACAAAAACCTGTACGATGTCAACCGCATCGATGGTGAACCTTCCACTTCCTTGGCTTTCCGCGGCAACCCTGATTTGTCCTGGGAAAAGAGTACCAACTTCAATGCCGGTTTCGAGATGCAGGGTTGGAACAAACGACTGGTCTTGAACGCCGACTTTTTCATCAAGGAAACCAAGGATTTGCTGTATGCCAAGCCATTGGCCGTCAGTGAAGGATTGCCCGGTACGATTTTTGTCAACGACCTTGATATGAAGAACACCGGTTTCGAAGTTGAAGTGGCACTGGATGTCGTAAAGATGAGAGACCTGCAATGGAACGTCAACCTCAACCTGACCCATTATAAAAACGCCCTGACCCGTCTTCCCTCCGACAAAGCTGAATTGATTGCTAGAGACGGAGGTTACCAAGCAGGCAGTTACTGGCGTAAAGAAGGCGGCAGTTTATACGACTTCTACACGTATGAATATAAGGGCGTAGATGAAGTATCCGGTAAGGCGCTTTACGGTGTTTATGCCAAGAAATTGGACGACAACGGCGATGTGATTTATAAAAATGGCGAACCGGTTTGGGAGGAAAAAACGCCAACCACGATCAGTTCCAATGCAACCCTCATGCAAACAGGCAAATCGGCTGTTCCTGACCTCTACGGTGGTTTGGGTACTACTTTAGAATACAAGGGCATTGACTTTTCCTTGCAGACAGCTTTCCAGCTAGGCGGTTATGTGATGGACGGTGTGTATCAAGGCTTCATGACGCCAGGTGAAAGTGGTAACAACTTTCACAAAGACATGTTTGCTCGATGGACACCTGAAAACACCAACACTAACGTGCCTCTGTTGCTTTATGAAGACCAAGATCAGAATGCTTCTTCAGACCGTTGGCTGACCAAAGCGTCTTACTTCAGCATCCGTAACATGACAGTCGGGTACACCTTACCCAAGAAATGGTTGTCCAATCTGAAGATAGAAAAGCTGCGTGTTTACGGTGTTGCCGACAATGTTTGGTACACCTCCGCCCGAAAGGGCCTTGATGTCCGTCAATCCTTCTCTGGATCGGTGAGCTACGTCTATTCGCCCATCCGCACGGTATCGGTCGGTGTACAGATTGGTCTTTAATCATAACCAGAAATAAGTTCAACTATGAAAACAATTAAATATAGTATCATTGCTCTTGCCGCTTTGACGTTGACGGCTTGCGGCGAGGATTTTCTGACCAACGATTACCGTTCTGGTCTTGATGCCGATGCGGTTGAGAAGTTGCTGGATGAAAGCCCCGACGCTGTCATCAACTCCTATGTTAATGGCATGTATTCTTACATGGTGGAAGGTTATTCCTTTGACAACGATGCTCACGACATCTTTACGTTTGCTTCCATCTTACATGTGGCTGATATGACCGGTCAGGATATGGTACAGGAAAAGTCTCACTGGTTCAATTATGACTACGACTGGGACAACCGCATGTTCAACTACCGTCGTACCCGCTCTCACTGGAGTACGCTGTACACCATGATTGCCAAAGCAAACACCATCATCAACTTGTTCCCGGAAGAACCTGCTGAAGACAACGTGGTGGCACGTGCCGGTTTGGGACAAGCCCTGGCTGTTCGTGGATTGGCCTATTATTATCTGATTCAATTGTATCAACAATCAGCTACCAGCGACTCCTCAATCATTACGTTGTTGCCCGGTGTCCCCTTGAAGTTTGCAGAAACTGAAGCGGTAGAAAACAGAGACTCCTTGAATGGGAGGAATACGGTAGGTCGTGTTCACCAACAAATTGAAAGTGACTTGAGTAGAGCGGTGGCTTTATTGGAAGGTTACGAACGTCCGGTGAAGTACTTTATCGACCAGTCGGTGGCTTATGGCATCCAGGCTCGTTACTTTCTGTTGAAAGGCAAATGGCAGGCTGCCGCTGATGCCGCAATTTCCGCTCAGGAACTGGCTGCAGATAACGGATTGGCTATCATGGAACCCAGCCTATTGCACGATGGATTTATGGATATCTCCAACAAAGAATGGATGTGGGGTTTCGATCACTCAACAGAAACACAGACAACCTATGCTTCCTGGTTTTCCATGGTTTCCAACATGGCTCCCGGTTATGCTGGTTTGAATTATGCTCCCCGCTTGATTGACAAAGCCCTTTATGACCAGATTTCCAAGAGCGACGAACGCAAAACCCTGTTCAATGACGGTGTTGGAGTCCCCAACGCTGATGGTGAGTTTGCCGCAGCCAAAGACCTGCCTTATGCCAACTTGAAGTTTGGCGACAAGGGTGATTGGACAATGGATTATGTCTATATGCGTGTGGCAGAAATGGTGCTGATTGAAGCTGAAGCCAAAGCTCAAATGGGTAATAACGCTGAGGCTGCCACTGCCTTGAAGAAACTCATGGTCAACCGCGATCCGAAATGGAACAAGGCCTCTGTAACGGTTGACGATGTCTTCGTTCAACGCCGCATTGAGTTGTGGGGTGAAGGATTCAACTTCTTCGACTTCAAACGGTTGAACAAGGTTGTTGACAGGCGGTACAAGGATTCCAACCACCGCACAAAAGTGTATGCCCATCACGGTGCCGATTACATCAATCTTGATCCCAAGGGCAACCCCTATTCCTGGGAAAAGCTTGCTAAAGATTGGACCTACCAGATTCCAGTTACGGAAATGAATGAGAATCCAAGGATTCTTGGTTCGGAACAGAATCCGTAAGTTGCTGTTAAATAACTGACTTCAAAACTCAAAAGTATAAGAGTATGAAAAATATCATTCGTAGTGGCGTATTACTGTTGGGCGTGCTCAGCTTAGCGGTATTCAATTCATGTACCGAGGATTTGGTCAAATCCGACTTTGACTACAACCCCAACAAAGCGGTCACCTTGGCGTCTTTGCAATTCGATTCCCTTGTCAAGGTGTCCGATGAAGCCGTCAAGTTACAAGCAACCTTGCTTGATACCGGTGAAAGTAAAATTTACGACCAAGGGTTTATTTATTCAACATCGGAAGCCTTTGCAACTTACTCGGCTGTGTCTGTAGAATTTACTGACACTTTGACAGATGGTAGCATCGTGTTTGAGATGGAAGAGTTCAAACTAGCCCAGGGCAAGGATTTTTATTTTAAGGCCTTCGTATTGACCAAAGATGGAATGAGCATCAGCGAAGCTGTCAAAACCATCAATCTACCCGTCACATGGGAAACAATTGGCTCTGTAAACTTGACTGACAAGACCTTTACAAATGAATCTTACTCGGTTGACTTGCAGAAATTCAAGGGAAGGAATGAATACCGTCTGGTTGATCCCTTCCGATCGGGTGATGAGCAGTACCTGTCATTCTTCCTGGATGACGATGCCAACGCCCTGCAAAGCCAGTTCAAGCCAGGAGCCCAAAACGTTGGCGCTGATGGTATGGTATTCTATTGGCATCCAAGCTATGTTGGATCCTATTGTGTCTTTACCAATAAGGCCAACGTCTATACCATTGGTTTCCTATTATTGGAAGGCTCTTCGCTGTACCTAGGTGGTGAAATCATCTTTGAGTGGGTTGATGGCTATCCAGGCGAAATTCCTGAAGTCATTGATTACAACAAAATGGCCGTTGAACCTATAGTGGGGGCTGTCAGTGAATTTACTTCTGCCGCCTTCTATAACAAGAGTTGGGCACAAGTGCTGTCAAAAGCCATCGACATCAAGAAAGACAAGCTAGACAGTCCCTACAAGAATCTGTATTATTTCTCTGACTTGTATGCTGAACGATTTGGTTTAGCCTTCTACTACAATGGTGATACTGTCATCATTCCTGGAAACCAGAAAACGGGTGCCAAGTACCGCGACAAAGACTTGTATGTTTCACCGTGTGAAGATCATAAGTCGTTTGTCAAGACCTACCCGAACGGTGTTTCAATTTACACGTTTGGCTTGGAATTCCACTTGGAAGATGGCACCAGCGTGGGTGATTTCGTAGAAACGTTTACCTATTCAAAGAATCCCATCACCTATGAGGCTGCCGATTTCTTTGGAAGCTACCTGATGACAGGTTCCAGCCAGTTCGGTAGCTCGAATCCTGATGCTGCCATGCCTGTAACCATCGCTGCTGGTGCTACCGCCGACACCTTCCTGATTACAGGGATTGATTATGTAACCAGCGTGAAGGCCCATTTCGATGCAGCCACGAGCGTGATGTCCATTGCTCCCCAAACATTACCCGATTATGTAGGCACTAGCGCTACCTTCGATATGACCTGGTTTAATACCACACCTGAAGGTGATGTGAGTGACGAAGCTGCCATGAGCTTCACAAAGACATTGAGCGGTGACCTTGTATTATCCTCCACGTCAGCTGCTGATGGGTATATCCTGAATAGTGTTGCTGCAGGTGGTTATGTGGATGGCTACTATGGGGTGGCTTTTACACCTCAAGCCCAACCGGCCGGCGCCAAGCTCATGAAGGTGAAATCCACAAAAACACCCTCCTTTGGAGTTAAAGGTGATTTGTTCAGGTCTTCTATCCGTTTCGCTGAAGGCGATTTCGCTGTGAAACCATTCGAAAAATCATTTCGCCAAGTAACGATTGCCCCCATCCGTTGATTGGTTGGCCCTTTATAAAATCCGCCCGGGAAGTACGCTTTTCGGGCGGTTTTTTTTGTGATTACACTGCATGTTTATGTAATCCTTTTTGATACCTTTGTCGAAATGTTATCAAAACAACGCTTTATGAAAAGACAATGTTTGCTGATGCTGAGCTTGTTGTTGCTAAGCTTGGGTGTCGCCTCCGCTCAAGGATTTTCGTCCTACAAGCTTCAAAATGGTCTGACGGTCTATTTGTGGGAGGATTCCAATCTACCCACTGTTTACGGATCTGTTATGGTAAGAGCCGGTGCTGTGGATGAACCGGGCGACTATACTGGCTTGGCTCACTACCTGGAGCACGTTATGTTTAAGGGTACACAAACCATTGGTGCTCTGGACTGGGAAAAAGAAAAGCCCTTGTATGAAGAAATCATACGCTTGTACGATGAGTATTCAGACACTCAGGATCCTGTAAAACGGACTGAGCTGGAGAAACGCATCAATGAGGTTTCCCTGGAAGCAGCTCAATACGGCTCGACCAATGAATTTTCCAACCTTGTGCAAAGTCTTGGTGGAGAGGGTTTGAATGCTGGAACCAGCTATGACCAAACGGTTTATTTCAATGAATTCCCTTCGTTAATGATGGAAAAATGGTTGGCACTCAGCTCCGAACGCTTTCTGAATCCTGTATTCAGAACGTTTCAGGCTGAGTTGGAAAATGTCTACGAAGAATACAACATGTATGAGGATCAGAATTCCACTCATTTGAAAAATTTTATTTATAGTCATTTGTACGAAGGACATCCCTACAGTAGGGACGTAATCGGTTTTGCTGATCACTTGAAGAATCCCAGGTTGAGTAAGTTGATTGATTATTACAACACGTGGTATGTGCCCAACAATATGGCGTTGGTCTTGATTGGCAATTTTAATGCTGAAAAGGCAAAGCCCTTGATTGCCGACTATTTTGGCCGTTTGCAAACCAAACCGTTACCCGAAAGACCCAAGTATCCTGATACCGATTTCTCTCAACATCCTACGTTCAAGGCCAAGATTGGCTTGCAACCAACCGTTGTTTGGGCTTACAAAGGCGTGGGTATGGACAGTGAGGATCATCTGATACTCGATTTTTGCTCCAACCTGTTGAGTAATTCTATGAATACAGGTTTGTTGGATAAAATCACCATGGATGGTGATGTGCAATTTGCCTATTCTGGTGTGGATGCCAGACGTGACAGGGGACGGTTTATCATCCAGGCTGTTCCTTACTACGACGTCAATCAACGCTTGTATGAATCGGACAAAGCCACCGAGAAAGTCGTCATGGAGCAAGTGAACAAGTTGAAGTCGGGCGAGCTGGATGAATGGCTGATTGAGTCGGTCAAGAATGAACAGTTGCGCAACTTTGTCATGATGTCAGAAAATGCGAACGGCAAGTCCGCGATGTTGAGAAATATCTTTTCTTATCAGCTGCCTGATGATTATTACGAGAAAGCTTTGGCAACCATCAAGGCGGTCACCAAGGAAGATGTCATGCGTGTGGCCAAAAAATACATTACAGATAGCTACATGACCTTGTCTATTGATGAGGGTAAGCCCCATAAGGACAAATTGAAAAAGCCGGCCATAGAGCCCATAAAGGCCCCTGAAGGTAAAAAGTCGGCTTATTGGGATCAATTGGCAAAAATACCCACTGATTCATTCTCTGTTACCTACAACGATTTCACCTCCGTGGCCACGGCTTCACTTTATGATGGGGTGCGACTACACCACACAAACAATCCACTCAACAATTATTTTTCACTCACACTCAAGTATGGTGTCGGGACAGAAAAAATGCCGAAATTGAGCTACGCCACCGAAATGATGAACGCAGTTGGAATCATGCCCAGCGACGATCCTCAATCGGTACGTCGTCAACTAAGTGAATTGAATGCCAGTTGTAGTTTTGAAGTGACCGATGACTATTTCTACATAACGATCATCGGATCTGACGACAACTTGAAGGACATTTGTACCCTGGTTACCCGGATGATTCTCCTGCCCAAGGTGGAAGAAAAACAACTGAACCGTGTGGTCGGTGCCGAATTATCTCAACGGTTGATGGTGGAGAAAAATACCCCCGACATTTTGGCTGATGCCCTGCTCAAATATGCGCAGTATAAGGAAAAATCGTCTTACATAGACCGTCTTGGTTTATCCGATGTCTATAACCTTAAGCAATCGGATTTGGCTGGTACCATCATCCGTGCTACCAATTACGAATTGGATATCCATTACGTGGGCAAACTCCCATTTGACGAAGCCAAAGCCGTGCTCAGCGCCAACCTGCCTTTGAAGGAAGGGGTCATGAAGAGTGAATCGCCCTTTGTCAAGCCCAGGATAAGCTACGACAAGACAAACCTTTACTTCCTGCCCAATAAGGATAGCAAGCAAGCTCAGATTTATTTTTATTTTGAAGGAGAGCCCTACGATACAGCTGATGAAGTGACGTACAGAGCCTTCAATGAATACTTCAACGGGGGGTTCAGCGGTATTGTCATGCAGGAGGTCAGAGAGAAGCGCTCCATGGCTTACACGGCTGGTGGGTCGTTCGTGAGGCCCCCTCTGAATGGCAAGAACACTTACTTCCTTGGTTACATTGGCACGCAGCCCGATAAGGCAGCGGATGCCGTGGATGTGTTCATGGGGCTGTTAAAAGACATGCCTGCCTATCCTGAACGCATGGACGACCTGAAAGTCTACTTGAAACAATCGTACTTGTCGGAAAAGCCCTCCTTCAGAAGGCGTAGTCAACAGTTCTCCTATTGGAAGCAATTAGGCTACACCGAAGACCCGGCTAAAGCCAACGCCGCCAAGATCGATGCCATCAGCTTTGATGATGTGCTGAAGTTTTATGAAAAGCATGTGAAAGGAAAGCCCGTCACCGTGGTTATCATGGGTGATCCAAAGATGATCAACCAAAAGCAATTGCAAGCCACGTATGGCAAACTGACCAAAATGAACGCGAACAAATTGTTCAGCCCTGACGTCTTCTAAAGGGAAATCATCCAACAAACTTGAGCCGACTCATTGATTCGCACTGTCCGAATCGCCGTGAGTCGGCTCTTTTTTTTGGGTTACTTTTTTTCCTTGATGAGCACGGATGCCAGAATAGAAAGTGTCAGCAAACCAACAATGACGCTCAATGAAACGATGTTGGAGATGTGGAATTGGTAACCCATCTCATGCGTAAACTCGTTGATGCACATCTTGAAACCGATAAAGGTCAAAATACCAGCCAATGCCAGCTTCAGGAAGCGGAAATACTGCATGATGCCGCTGAGGGCGAAATACAGGGATCGCAAGCCTAGGATGGCGAAAATGTTGGAGGTATATACGATAAAGACGTCTTTCGACACGGAGAGTACGGCCGGTATGGAGTCAACGGCAAACACCAGGTCGGAGGCTTCAATGAAGAGCAACGCCAAAAAATAGGTAGTGGCGTAGGTCTTGCCGTTGATCTTGGTGAAGAAAGTATGTGAAGACCTGTCGTCGGTCACTGGCATCAGCTTGCGGAAGGTCTTGATGACGAAGTTGTCATTGGGATTGAAGTCGGACGTTTCCTTGTGATCGACCAGCATTTTGACACCGGTGTAGAGCAGGAAGGCACCAAAGACGTACATGATCCAGTCGAAGCGGTTCAGTAGCGCAACACCGGCAAAGATGAAGATGGCCCTCATCACAATGGCGCCAATGATACCCCAGAACAACACCTTGTGCTGATATTCGGGCTCGATTTTAAAGAAGCTGAAAATAAGGATGAAAACGAAAAGGTTGTCGATGCTCAACGACTCTTCGACCAGGTAGGCCGTGAAAAATTCCAGGGCTGCCGTTTGGCCGAGCACAAAATATACACCAATGTTGAACAAGATGGCCAATCCAATCCAGAAGGCACTCCACAACAGGGATTCCTTGATGCTGGGTATGTGGTCTTTTTTGTGAAAGACGAACAAATCGAGGGCCAACATGATGATGACGAAGGCAAAAAAGCCTATCCAGAATCCGATACCTATTTCCATGAATGTGTTTGTTTAAACGTGCCCTACTGTTGTTTTAATAGCGGCAGCAAGGGAAGGCAAAAATACAAAAAAAACAGACAGTTTGTGCTATCTTTGCATCAAAGAAGAACCCTTTATGATAGAACGCGTCAACTTACAGTCTGAAGCTGAAAAAACCATCCTGGTAGGTCTCATCACCAACGACCAACCGGAAGATAAAGCCATTGAGTACCTGGAAGAGTTGGCCTTCCTGGCAGATACGGCCGGGGCTGAGCCTGTAAAGACCTTTTTGCAGCGCCTGGATTACCCCAATCCAAAGACGTTTGTGGGCTCAGGCCGTCTGGAAGAAATCAAGGCTTATGTAGAAGAGGAGGAGATCGGTATGGCCATTTTTGATGATGAGCTCACCTCGAAACAAGTTAAGAACTTAGAGCAAGAGCTTAAAATCAAAGTGCTGGACAGAACCAACCTTATCCTTGACATCTTTGCCAGGCGGGCGCAAACAGCCCATGCCAAAACCCAGGTAGAGTTGGCCCAGTACAAATACCTCTTGCCCCGTTTGACCCGTATGTGGACTCACCTGGAGCGCCAACGAGGGGGTATTGGTATGCGTGGTCCTGGCGAAACCCAGATTGAGACCGACCGCCGCATCATCCTCGACAAAATAGCCCGTCTCAAAGAAGAACTCAAGCACATCGATAAACAAAAAGCCACTCAGCGCAAGAATCGGGGAAAGATGGTGAGGGTCGCTTTGGTTGGCTACACCAACGTGGGAAAATCCACACTGATGAACGTGTTGAGCAAATCGGAGGTGTTTGCCGAAAACAAACTGTTCGCAACGTTGGATACCACCGTCCGCAAGGTCATCATCGAAAACCTACCCTTTCTGCTCACCGATACGGTTGGATTCATCCGTAAACTGCCCCACGACCTGGTGGAGTCCTTTAAATCAACCCTGGATGAAGTGAGGGAAGCCGACTTGCTGTTGCATGTGGTGGATATCTCACATCCCGGCTTTGAAGAACAGATTGAGGTGGTCAATAAAACGCTGGCTGAACTGGATGCGGCTTCCAAACCGACCATTCTGGTCTTTAATAAGATTGACGCTTATCAACACGTTGAGAAGGATGCCGATGATCTGACGCCCCGCACCAAGGAAAATCAAACCCTGATCGAACTTGAGCAGAGTTGGATGGCCAGGATGGGGGATGATTGTA
>Ga0123334_1001215_pt1 | contig 33091 bp, 29 predicted proteins | sample BiotimSIPDNA_FD_89706 | JGI IMG/M metagenome (GOLD analysis project Ga0123334, IMG submission 89706) | Anaerobic biogas reactor microbial communites from Washington, USA - Biogas_R1 time_0 SIP DNA | ecosystem: Engineered > Bioreactor > Anaerobic > Unclassified | place: Washington, USA...
CGGCCTTTAGAGGACGCACGATGGGCGGCGCGTCTGGCTCATGCTGAGGGAGCAGGATGCACGAAGTGGCGGAGGGTGAGGGACTCGAACCCCCAAGCCCGAAGGCGCCGGTTTTCAAGACCGACAGGAGTGGTTTGGTCTGGATAGGTCTGGGTAGTTTTTCCTTGGTTCTATTGGGTTTAGCGAACCTTCAGGATTGGTCCTGATGGGTCTGCATTGGCTCTTTTCGGTCTTGGCATGCACAATTTATGCACAATTTGGACCCCTTCCATTTGGCCTATCCCCGATGACCTGCCTTCGACCGTTCAGGTGTTTCGCCAGGCGGTTGAAGAGCCGTTCGAGTTGGCGTTCTTCTTAAAGATCGTACTTCACTGAAACGGTCGGTTCTCCGTCTTTTGCGGATCCAGCCTGCCGCCTTCTTGTTTGTCCCGTTTCTTCCTATCCTCCGTTGCACTCTTTACCGCTTTCTGCTTCCGAACCTTGTTCTTGTCCTTCTGACTCTTGTCTCCCATCCAGCGTCTCCTTGTGATCGCGCGGGGAATAAGAACCGGCATCCCGGACAGGAACCGCCGCGCAATCGGACCTTCAAAACTCTCACGAAGTTAAACACCATCCGTGGCCTTGACGCTACTCCCCCAATGCGTCTTGACGTACAGGTCGCCACCGCAAGGCCCAACGCCGCCAGCCCGGGCGCAGCGACAGGAAAAGTCGCCAATGTCCTCCGCGAAAAAGGATTTCAGTTGCCCATTACAGCGCACTCCATCTCGCGCATCGTGCCCTTCCGGCACCGTCATTCAAGTATGCCTCGGTTACATGAAGTGCGGGTAAAGCACGGGCAAAAGCTTGGTAAACGCGGTTGTTTAGCCGACGCTGCGGGCAAGGGCTGTAAACGCCGGTCGAGACGTGTAGCGGGTACGGGAGCGGTCGAGAAGTGAAGCACTCCTGGCAGATCACTGGTTTTCCGAGGCATGGGGCCTTGGGCAACCGGGGAGGGAGCGAAGGCGTGTTTCGCATGATGGAACAGTGGTGTCGGATTCATCAGCGGGTGCTTCGCGAGGGCGGAGCATCCGTCAGATTCAGCGGGAAACGGCGCCTCATTTCACGCCCATCAAGAAGATTCTGGCCCAATCTTCCCCGCCGGAATCCCAGTGTCCCGACCGGCCCCAGCCCAAGATCGGCCCGCATCTGGAGCGGATTCGGGAGATTCTGGAAACGGACGAGATTCTTCCGAAGAAGCAGCGCCACACGGCCAGGCGCATCCTGGAACGCATCCGTGAAGAGGGCTGCCTGGGAAGTCACAGCCAGGTCAAGAAGGCGGTGCGTGGCAATGCCGGCCGACCCCTTCGACGCGTCCTGGAACTCCCCCACCGCGGCGGCCCAGCTTTTCCTGGTGCGCTTCGACCTTAACGACGATTCCGCGCCGGTGCGCTTCGCCCACCCGGTCCACTTTTAACCCGCCCCGCACAGACTCACGACTGAGGCGCGCGGGGCGGAGTTGCCCGAGAAAAGCCATGGCGACGGAACTCGGAATTCCCACCTTCCGAGGACTTCCTACCCGCCGGTTCAGCGACGTCCGCCAAGGCTTTCTACACGCAAAGAAGTGCTTCTATGGGCCGTCCTTCCAGCACCATTGGGCACATTGTAGCAGGCTACCGATCGATGTATACTGGGAAAAGTGCTATGGAGAAAGGAGGCCGTAACGCAAGTAACGCGGCGTGCCAAGTCAGAGGCTGCTGAACCGATGAAGATCGTCAAATCCATCCTGATGGCACTCTCTGAGCCAGTCCTTGTCTTGGACAGCTCGCTCCGTGCGGTGCTCGTAAACCCGGCCTTTTGCGAGGTCTTGAGGATCGCCCCAAGTCAGTTGGAAGGGGAGTCGATCCAGAAGCTTGCCGTTGAGAAGAACACCCCACCGGGTTTGAGTGCGATTATCGAGGCCGTAGTGGGCCATAAAGGCAACATGAACGACGTCGAAATCGTGTGCACTGTATCTTCACGCACGCGAAAAGTCTTGTCCGTCAGCACCAGGCGTTTTACCGCCGGAAAGAACTCGGCCGAGATGATCCTCGTAGAACTCCGTGACATCACACGTGAAAAAGAGGCCGAGCGTAGAGTCCAAAAGCTGAACGACGCCCTTAAGCGACACGGAGCCGATCTTGAGAAGATAAACAGGGACCTTGAATCGTACACGCAATCTGTGTCTCATGACCTGAGAACGCCTTTGCGGCTCACAAACAAGGTCGCGCACCTGCTGCTGGAGGACCACGGCGCGCAGCTCCCTGCCAACGCTGTTGACAAGATTCACATGATTTTGAACAGCACGCAGCAATTGGCCCAACTCATCGAGGATCTTCTCGTGCTTTCGCGTTTAAGCCGCGAGCCCATAAGGAAGCGGCGCGTGGACACTGGGCGGCTGGTTCGCGAGGTGCTTGCGGAAATGTGGGATGTTTACGCGGGTCGCAACGTGGAAGCTGTGATTGAAGAGCTGCCTGCATGCCGGGCCGATCGGGCGCTTCTGAAGCAGGTCTTCGTGAACTTGCTGGGGAATGCCCTGAAGTTTACCCAGCAACGGGAACGGACGGAGGTCGGCGTGGGCTTCATGGAAACCAACAACGAGACCGTTTACTTTATCCGCGACAACGGCATTGGTTTTGACACGAGCGAATCGGAATCCCTCTTCTTACCCTTTCATCGGCTCACGAACGCTCGCGATTTCGAGGGATCGGGAATTGGTCTGGCACTCGCGAAACGTATCATCGAGCGCCACGATGGCCGCATCTGGGTGGAGAGTATGAAGGATCGCGGAACAACATTCTGTTTTACGCTTGGCACCTAATTGGCGGGGTAGGCGCCGGCCACTACAAGGAGATCGCGTTCTTGGCAAAGATTCCAAAGAGCAAGATCATGATAGTTGACGACGACGCAAGAGTATGTCAGGAGGTAAAGTCTCATCTTGAAGGCCTGGGCTATGACATAGTAACCGCACCAGATGGGCCTGCCGCGCTGGCGCTCGCGGAATCTGCGGAGTTCGACCTTGTGGTGCTCGACATCAACTTTCCGAATGTTAAGGCAAACAGTGATCGTTCAATGGACGGGATTGAAATACTCCGCCGCCTGCGCGATTTGGGAAGTTTTCCCATACTCATGCTGAGTGCCACGAACATCTCGGCGGTAAAGGTCATGACCCTGGCGATAGGCGCGGACGATTACGTGCCGAAGCCGTTTGACCTTCAGGAACTCAGCGCCCGCGTTGCGGCAATTCTGCGCCGGTTCAGAGGCGAGTCCGTGCAGGACCAGATCTTGAGTTTTCGTCGCTTGCGTTTGGACCCCGGTGAACGGCGCGTCTGGAAAGACGGCGAACTTGTTGAACTCACCGAAATGGAGTTTGACATTCTCTATGCGCTTGCCCGGCGCCCGCAATACGTGTTCACCCGCGAAAATCTCCTCGCGCATGCTGGAAAAGGCGACCGTTGCTGTGTTCCAAAGGCGGTGGACGTCCATATCGGCCACATTCGAAAGAAAATAGAGGACGACCCCCTCCGCCCGTCTCTCATGGTTACCGTCCGCGGGATCGGTTATCGATTTGAAGACGTGCCCGAATAATGGGTTGCGCCCATGACGAAGCCAACGTATGTGCTCAATGAGTCGGTGTCTCGAGGGCATGCCTGGCCCGCTGTTGATCTTCCGCACGAACAAGAATCTCGGTGGAACCCAGGCCCGGAAAAAGACCGTGGACCGCTTCGTCTTTCATCCACGATTTGATCCCGGCACTCTCGACCGTAGCGCGCCACCGCGGCACTGTTCGCGTCGTCCTCGAAAACTGTTACCAGGTTTTCGTATTCCGGCATCCGCTTAGGAGGGAGTTCGTTTACGAGCGCGACAGCGCAGTCCGCACACCACGTGAAACCTCCTCGGTATTCCACTCTGCATGTTGGGCAATACATGCTACGTGCACTTCGCAAGGGCCGCTTCGTCCTTGCGACTGTATGAGACTGTATGTACGGACCTGGCGTAATGTTGCAGGAACCGCTCCCGCAGTTTCTTCAGTAATATCTTTTTGATGTCCTTCTCGCCGTCGGTAGTGTCGCGCTGATGCCACGCCCATGTCAGGACGTGCATCGCCAGTTCCTGCGCCTGGCGGGAATCGCGCGTAAGCGCGAGCGCCACCGAGAAGCACATCTTCGCATACGAAAGCAAGAGCTGGTCAAACGCTTCCGTGTGTTCAACTTGTTGTGTCATATCCCCCTCACGTATGGTTCTCGTTGGCCAAAGGTGCAGCTTCCCAAGGGCATTCCAGACAATCCGGCGAGAATGACGGGCGGCGGCCCAGGCCGGCCAGGGTGTCGGTCACACGCTGCGGATGCCCCCAGTCGCACCAATCCACACCCTCCATCGGCAGGACCAGGCTGTCCTCGGTAACATGCTGGAGGATGTCTCTCGATAGGTCTGCCGGCTCCAGATCGCTGTAAATACTTGCCAAGGCACTCGCCTCGAATCCGGGATCCAACCGGCCCTGGCGTACGGCGTGCAACACCATCAGAAATGCATCGAATTTGTACATCATTTCAGGCAGACACCGTCGGCCCATCGCCCATAGAGTCTTCGCTTTGACGGTTATCACCATGGTGTTCCACAAACAGCCGCGCCGGAGCAACGCGCGCGCCTCTTTTACATCCGGCTTTTCTCGGAAACGCAGGACTTGCATAGGCGCGGGAGTCAGCTCGCCGTTCCTGTCTGTCCAGGCCCTGCCGGTGTCAATCCAACCGTATTCGGTTTCCGCGCGGTCCGGAATCGCCCCGACGAGGATGATACAGTCGTGATACTTCTCAGCCAGCTCAAACGCGCGGAGTATGTGGTCGCAGAATCGGTCCTCCGGATGCACAAAATGGTCTGACGGAAGGAGAATCACTGTCGCCTCGGGGTCATCCGCAAGCACATATGCTGTCGGCAGAAAGACACCGGGAGCCGTACCCCGATTGCTCGGCTGTTCGAGAATCAGTCCGGGCGGGCTCGCCATTGCACCTTCGTTCAGGAATCTCCGGTGACCCGACCCGATTATGGCCACGACATGGTCCGTCAAGAGGACGGAACGCACCCGAGTGATGGTGTGCTGGAACATGGAGCGCGTGCCGACAAACGCACAATACTGTTTGGGCCGATTCTCCCCAAGCCAGTGGCCGATCATGGGGCGCATGCGAATGCCTTCGCCTCCGGCGAGCACGATTCCCCATCGTGACAGCGCATGGTGCGTGGGGGGGCACATGGTGGTCGTGATGAACGGTCGAGAATTCAGACTGTCATAGGTCCTGGCGGCCATGATTGCTCCTCTTCAACAACGCAAGCGGAACGCAGACTCCTGCCCTGTTCATTCACCCATCAACCTCATAAGTCACGGAGCCTGTACCACTTAATGGGCGTCTCTGCGCTTTGAGAGTCCCGTAATGTGCCAAACCGGCACCCCAATCACTCGCCAACATTGAACGCGCCTCTCTCGCTGGAAGCGAAATCTCCGCGCAGCGACTTAAGCAACTCATCCGTCGTACCGTGGAAAATGAGCGCTTTGGAGTGCCTGTCGATCACGTGTGCCCTTCCGGCATGGCCATCGACTATGGCAAGGAGTTGATCGACTTCGTCGAACTCCGCGTGCACGCATTGCCCTCTTATGTCAATTGCGTACCGCGCCCGGATTGGGTTGACTCGTTCTTCCATAGCGGGTTTCCTTCCGGTAATAATCGCTTCCGAGGATTGATTCCAGACGCTCACGCGCCTTCCACCATTCGCACGCGGCTCAGGACATCGAGAAGGGAAAACCCCTGAATTCACATGTCAGCCCCAACCGCAGCCCTCACCATAGCAGCCCAATGTAAAACCCGGGCAAGGAGTGCGTAACGTCTCGGTAAGGCTTCCGCCCCACCAAAGAAGGAGCCGCAACCTCCCCTTACTCGCCCGGCGGGGCGCCAGGTACCAAAACGTTACATCCTGCCCCAGTCTGATCGAACCTCAAGCGCCACGCGGATGTGTTCAAGCAAAACCGGCACGCTAAACGGCCTCTGTATAAACCCTGCGCAACCTCTTGAAAGCGCTTCCAGGGCCAGCGTTCCAGTCAAGTCTCCCGACGTCAGGAGGCATGGTATGTCCACGCCTTCGCGCCTGAGAACATCGACAAGCTCCAATCCCGTAAGGCGCGGCATATTGTAGTCCGTCAGCAAGAGGTCGACGGGCGCGGGCGATTCGAGACCCTCCACCAACAGCGTGACGGCCTCTGCAGCGTCATTTGCCGTTGTTACGAGAAACCCTGCGCGGGCCAACCCCTCCGACAAAGATGAACTCAAAGTTGCTTCGTCATCGACCACCAGAACATGCCTTTGCATCATCGAGTCCTTTTCGCGAGGCTCCGCATCGCTACCCCTCGCTGTGACTCTCATTCAGTCCGAATGTTGTTCTCTATTCTGCCCAGACGAGCCTGAAGATCCGGCAATGCGCGGGCAAAACCTCGGTAAAGAAGCCGGCGAAGGGCGCGCTGTGTGTCGTCACTCTGTCTTGGTTCCTCCTTATTCATCAAGGTTCACGTCCGGGGTGCGGACAAAAAGCGCGTAACAGTGGCCGGAAAACCACGGAGATACTTGCGTACTGGCCACGAAGTGAAATCCGTGAACTCTCATGGCGGCGGAAACTTGGTCCAGTGTCTGGGCCGGGAGATGCCTCTTGCCACGGAGCCGGCGCCCCATACGGCGCCAGAGGGTCCGCGGAGCCCGGGCATCCCGAAAGGTCAAGATCAACCACCTGCGGGTCAGCGAGGCCAAGCCCCGGAAGTACTCCTCGATCGCTTCCGCTTCGTAGATATGGTGAGTCAGGCGGAGGGATATCACCCCCTCGAATGTGCGGTGTGCGGGGCCGACGTTCAACAGGTCAAGGACCGAGTAGCTGGCGGCGCGGTTTTGGGTCTGTTCGCGGGCGATGTCCAGCATGTGGGGCGAAATGTCGCCCAGATGGATCGCATCCGCATGCTCCTTGATGACGTCGAAGAAGCGCCCGGGGCCGCTCGGGGCGTCAAGGACGTCATGACTGTGTCCAACGTACCGCAGCAGGCCGTGAAGGATGGCGCATTCGACATGGTGCGCCAGGCGCTTGTTCCACCTTCGGTATTTATCGTGGTGGTAACGGCTGCCCTCGGCGGACAGGTAGTGAATCAGCCGCTGCCTGCTCATCCCGTGATCAAGACCAATACCACCCATCAGTGTGGCCTCCGGGCACGTTACGTAAGGGGCACGGGCAGCCTGCCACACCTGACCCCACAATAGTCATTCTCCGCAGAAAAACGCAGGAATTCGGTAACGCGCGGGTAAAATTTCGGTAAAGAGTGCGCTGCCGCACCAAACCCCCATGGTTTCATTGCGACCGTGCGCCGAACCGGACAGGGTTCCAGTGAATCGCCGAAGTCTTTGACTTCCAATGGGTAAGCGCGGCACCGACTCCTTGGAGACTCAGACATGAGCGCTGAGGATGAGCCAGAGAGGGTAGCTGAAGTCATGTGATTGGTGCGCCTTCGCGATGACGGTCTCGTAACATTCGGGGCAGTATCCGCTCCTTATTTGGTGCCCGTCGGATGGCACTGGCGCCTCTCTCCACTGTTCATCGAACAGAACTTTCTTGCATACACAGCATTGAACAAGCACGCTACACCGTCCTTTCAGAAGCCTTGTGTGCACGTCTTGGAATGAGCCGTTCCCGCGCCAGGACGCACCTTCGAGAGCCTTGATGTTAAGTATGGGCCACGAAATGAACAGCGAATCTCGATGCGAGAAAGATTTCGCAAACCGCCGCATAGGGGATTCGGAGAACATTGATGCTCAAGAACCGGCCTGTCCTTATTCGTTCCACCAGGTCGCGCCGAAATGCGTTGAACTGGCGGCGCTTCGCCACATAGCGAATCGCGGCTTCTTCATAGCCGGCGATCATGGTTTGACTCACGAAGCGTTCCGCGTCGACGATATGGTTCCAGCCGCGCGGCCGCGCGTCGAAAGTCCGGAGGTAGTGCTCCACGTCCGCGGCCGTCTTTCGCAGCCTGCGACGGACCGGGAAGCTGATCTGACTGCCCGCGCGGCTCAACTGCTGCAATCGTTCCGCGGTGCTGGACAGGAGCGCCTGAAGTTCACTGGCGGCGTCGGAATAGCGCCCTTGGAGATTGTAGTCCGCAACGCGCCGCTGGACCTCAATCCATTTCGCGCGCAGCTCGGCGAGTGTCGCCCAGCGTGGATCCAGAGGCTTGCGGGTTAACATCCAGATCTCCTGGAACTCAAAGAAGAGGCCAGCATAGACCTTCAGGCCGTGAAAGGAGTCCTTTATCCGACGCCACCCGTACTGCAGCATACTTTCGCGCGGAAAGACCGGACGCCGGGAACGCCGGTCCTTGAGGCGGAAGACCCCGGTTGCCATCGGGTGTAGCCCTTCCAGGGCGGCGTAGCGGTACCAGATGGAGAGCCCGAGCACTTGCCGGTAGTTCCGCGGCTCGGTGCGCAGCAAGGCGGCGATGATGTTCTCCTTGCTATAGAAAACGTGCATGGCCTCGTCATAGGCGTGGCGCCACGCGCCGTTCGGCATAAGGCCGTGCTGGAACGTTTCGTGGAGCCCGTCATAGTCATTGTATTCCGCGTCCAGAAGCATCTTGTCTTGAACCATCTGCCAATGGTCGCGCGAGCCTGGCAACGGCGTCAGCATGAATAGAGACGCGAGATCCACTTTAATCTGGTTGCGCAGGTATTCCATGTCGCCCGGAACGGATTCCAGCGAGTCGAATGGCAGACCGATGATGTAGCCGACGTGTACCAGCACGCCGCACTGATGCCACATTTCCACCATCTGCTCGTATTCTTGCGTCCGGTTGTGGCGTTTCCCGACGGCCTCAAGATTCTTCGGATTCACGCTTTCCATGCCGATGAACGCAAGGTAACACCCCGCTTGGGCCGCCTTCTCGACGAAATTCGGGATACGGTGCGCCTGCGTGTCCGTCTGCATCATGAACCGGATCTTGATCCCCTGTTTTCGCAGGGCGATAAGCCCGTCAAAGATTTCCTCCCACACGGGATTTCGTGAGAAGTTGTCATCGGTGAAGAAATAGAGAGGAATCCCGCGCGCGTGGTTCGCCTCGATGGCCTTGAGCACCAACGCCGAGGGGCGGTAACGCATTCTGTGCCCTTGGACGTTGATGATGGTACAGAACGAGCAGTTGAATGGACACCCCCGGCTGGTATCGATCGTGGCCGTGCGCCGGCCGAAGAAGCGGTGCTGGAGCTTTCCGTTGACCAGCGGCACAGGTGCATCGGCCAGATTCGGAAACTCCGTGATGTCGTATATCGGCTTCATGGCGCCGTGTACGGCGTCCTGCAGCAGCATCGCCATAACTCCCGGCGCTTCGACTTCGCCTTTAACCAGCGAGACCCCGCGGTCCAGGAGGCGCTGGAGCTCGTGGGAGGGCTTTTCGAAGAGCGCCAACATGCCGCTCACGTGAAAGCCGCCGACCATGACCTGTACGCCCGCGTCACGCAGTTCGAAGGCAAGGTCCGACGCCCGCAAGAACTGGTTGGTCTGTACCCCCACAAAGCCCACCACGACCGTGGTGCCGGAGCGTCTGTTGATCTTCTCTATGCGGCGAATTGGCACCCGCTGGACCGTGTCGTCAAACGCGTCCACCGTCACTCGGACATCCGGCCCCAGATCGCCGCTCTCCGCCACCCCGCGAGTCAGGCTTTCCAGACAGCACAGGGTGTTCGAAGGCAAGACGCCGCGCCAGAAACGCACCACATAACCCTCGTCATCATAACGTGATGGGCGAATGAACACCACGTGTAAGTGCTTCATGGGGCTGGCTCTCCGATGAAACTTCTCCATACTGTTGAATATCAGGCCCGCAGTTCTTCATCGTTCGCTACAAACGCAGTGAGCACACCACGGCGTCTCGTCCCGCACCGGCTCCGCAGTTCAGGGTTCCTGTCGGCGCCCTCACGAGCGGCGACAGGAGGGGCGGGAGAAACGTATGCCGGCACGCCTTCGTACTCAAGCGCGCCTATACTGAACCCGGGCTGCTCATAATGCTCGCGCATCAGAAGCCGCGGGGAATGTGCCCCAAGTACACGAGCACCACGACGACTACGAGTACGAGTCCCAAGGCGCCACTGGGACCGTAGCCCCAGTTCCGGCTGTAGTTCCACCTGGGCAACCCGCCTAAGATCAACAGCGCCAGAATAGCGAGCAATATCCAACCCATGTCAGGCTCCTTTCTTATCTCACGTTGTCACTACGGGCTCGGTCGCTTGCTCCATCTCTTGAGCAACCGCACACTTCCGCGCCCATCCCATCACTACAATTATCTCTAACGGACACAAATCCTGGGCAAAGGACAGGCAAAACTTCGGTAAACTTAGGCGCGTTCACGGCAATACCGGCACCCATGGGTCTCGTAAACGCGACCCGCGGAAAAGGAGTGCATGCACTGGGTTTGCCGCGAGATCTGGCCTATCTTCTGGAAATCCCGCCGCGGTCCCTGCTTCCAAAAATGCCCTGAAGATTCATTTTAAGCGCATCCGGATTATCTGAAGCCTCTTCGGCGGCCTTCTGAGTGACAATCTGCTTCTTCACGAGGCTGACGAGGGCCATGTTGAAGGTTTGCATGCCGTCATCCTGGCCGTCCGCGATGACATTGGGAATGCGCTCGATCTCGCCATCGCGGATCAGCGGGGCAATCCCCGGGTCGTTGAACATGACCTCCACGGCGGGAACGCGACCTTTTCCGTCGGCGGTGGGGAGCAGCCGCTGTGCAACGATAGCGCGAAGCTGGAGCGCGAGCTGCGACCTCACCTGGGCGTGCTGGTCCGCCGGAAACATGTCCAGGATACGGTCAATGGTCATCATGACGTTCGTGGTATGTAACGTACTGAACACGAGGTGGCCTGTTTCGGCCGCGCCCAGGCAGGCCTGAAACGTTTCCGCATCGCGCATCTCCCCGATCAGGATCACGTTGGGATCTTCCCGCATGATGGCTCGAAGGCCCGTCTTGAAGTCCTTCGTATCGATCGAGACCTCTCGTTGACTTACGCTGCATTTCTTGTCCGCGTGTAAATACTCGATGGGATCTTCAAGCGTCAGGATGTGGCTTTGGCGAGTCGCGTTGATTCGGTCAATGAGCGCAGCCAACGTGGTCGATTTCCCACTGCTTGTGGTTCCTGTGACAAGTACAAGGCCCCTGTCAAGTGATGCTATGCGTTCCATCGCCCGCTCGGGCAGATTCAGCGTTCGAAAGTCCCAAATATCGGCCTTGACATACCGGAAGACCATGGCGGTGGTGCCACGTTGCCGGTAGCAATTCACGCGAAACCGCCCCAAGGCCGGAACGCTTGCCGCAAAGTCCGCATCGCCCGTTTCAAGAAAGTACTGCTTCTGCAGCGGACTCATGATCTCGTCCAAGAATCGCATCATATCGATTTCTGCCAGTTCACGGATCTCCGTGAATCTTAAAACCCCTTCGATGCGGATTGCGGGCGGTCTCGCCACTTTCAAGTGGATGTCGGACGCCCCGTTCTCGAGCGCATAGGCCAGGATTCCCCGCAATGAAAGCTTCTCGATGCGCGGCTCTGTCTTATCGGTCTGAATTGGGGCATCCAAGGGAACCTTCTTTCCCTTCATTATTGCTTCACCCTACGACTTGAGTTGGTATCAGGAAAAACACCCTAGCGAGGAAGGCGGCGGCCCTGCCGCCTTCCTCGGAGCCGGGAGCCGTCATTCAAACATCGTCTTCAGGTCGTCAATCGCGTTTTCGACGCCCTCCTTGACTTTCTCCCAGCGGTCAGCGCTTGCCTCTTTCAGCTCATCGAGTTTCCTGGCCGCTACGTCGCGCTTCTCTTTCGCTTGTGCGAGCTTCGTCTCCAGGTCCTTCTTGGCTTCCCCCTCGGTCTCGGCGGCACGGGCCACCAACTCCTCGTACTTTGCGTCGAGTTCGTCCAACAGTCTTCGCGTCTCAAGGGCATACTCGTCCCGCTTGGCTTTGTCGGCCTCGGCGGCGGCATCCGCGGCTTCGCTGGACGGCTGCTTCGCGACGGTGATTTTGAGAACGTTCGAGGCATCGGCGCCCTTCGTCGGGTGTCCCATCACCTTGACCGTGAAGTCACCCAGGGAGGCGTCGTCGGCAGCGCTTAGCGTGAGTTTCGCTTCCGTGTCCTCTCGCTTGATGGTCGGGTTGGCGGGCTCGACGGTCACACCCTCGGGCAATCCTTCGAACCTGAGTGTAACGTCACCCTCCATATTCGTGCCCCTCTTGATACCAATCGATACTGCTGCCGTCTCCCCTTGGTTGAGCTTCGTAGACAACATCGGTACGTCCAAACTGAACGTTCCGTCGGTCTGACCAACCGTTGCCTGCTCAGAGGCAGGACCGGCTGCTCCGGGACCGCCCGAAGTCCCTTGGTTGCAGCCCGTTAAGGCTATCAATGCCGCAAACAAAGTGGTAGCGGTCATATTCTTCATGGGTCATCATCCTTTTCAGTAGTCCACGAACCGGTAGTGTGTCCGCGGAACGCCAAATCACTTGAGTTCACGATCAATTACGCGAAAGCGGAAACGCGCCTGCTATCGTGGCGAGGAATCGCATCCTCGGAGAGAAGTTTTTGGTGGCCCCTTAGGGCCGCCACGTCACTGTCAAAGGTAAACATCGTCCGGATAGCGGTATCGTTCCGATTGGGGAAAGGCGTGAGCCACCCGGACGGCGCACCACTGCCTTGCGCTAGAAGCCACGAGGGAGGTATCCGAGGAGCAAAAGGGCCACCACGACTACCAACACCACTCCCAGAACGCCGCTAGGGCCGTAACCCCAGTTCCGGCTGTACTGCCACCTGGGTACAACCCCCAGCAGCAGCGCGATGACGACGATCAGCAAAATCAACCCCATGGTAAAAACTCCTCTCCTGCGTCAATACGCGTCGTACCCACCGCTGCCGTGAACGCCAGGGCCGCGGCGACACTTTCTTCATCGTTACTTTGCCAGACTCACATAAACCCGAGGCAAAGGCTTGGCAAAACTTCAGCAAAGAATTCAGCCTTTAAGACCCTTGGTCCTGTTTGGGCCCGTTACTGCGAGCAAACATGCAGAATAACGGTCCTCTGGCCTTGCGTCTTCCTGGCTGCCTTGGGCCAAAATCTCGGCGTCATTCTCCACATAACCGCCCGCATGATTTGCTGCCGCTAACGCTCGCACCAGCGCCTGAGGCTATCGGCAAAGGCGTGATGTTTTGGATAGGCACCCGATTTGGCGGTTTCGTGAAGATTCTGGACTGCCACAACTTGGTCTTGAGTGACCGTTCTAGGAATCTCTACAGTCACCTTTACTAACTGGTCGCCTTTACGCCCTGCGTTGAATGATGGAAGCCCTTGGCCCCGCATTCGTAGAATGGCGCCTCCTTGTGTGCCGGCAGGAATCTTGAGTCTGGCCTTGCCTTGAAGCGTGGGGACTTCGACTGTGCCCCCGAGCACCGCTTGGGTGAACGTAATCGGCACTTCGCAGATGACATCATTCCGCTTGATCTGGAAAAGTCCGTTTTCCTCGATTTTGATGACGACATATAGGTCGCCCCCGGCCGCGCCTGGTTCTCCGGGTTCCCCCTGGCCAGCCAGACGAAGGCGCGTGCCTGTTCTCACCCCGGCAGGTATCGCAATTGATAAAGTGCGGGGCTCGGCCCTAAAGCCCGAGCCTCCGCACGAGGGGCACGGTTTGGCGATTACTTCCCCACGGCCGCGGCAAAGTGGGCACCTTTGCGACATGACAAACAGCGACCCGCGTCCACCCAAGATGCTGCCAACGCCTTTGCACTGCGGACACGGTTGAGGTCTGGTTCCAGGAGCAGTCCCCCTGCCGGAGCAGACTTCACACGACACCATCGAAGGCAATCGCAACGACTTTCTGGTTCCTGTTGCCGCTTCCTTTAGCGAAATGGAAGCTTGGGCTTCCAAGTCTCGACCGGGGCGCGGCCCATGCTGCCGACCGGGCGCCTCCCGCCCGAATAGATCGCCGAAAAGGTCCTCAAAGTGACCGTCGAACTGGAAATCGTCGGCCCTATCGGAGCCATTGCCTGGGTACCCTTCGTACGCCGCGCCGGCGCCAGGGTATCCGGCTTCAAAAGACCCGGAGAGCGTCTCATCGTATTGCCGGCGTTTCTCCGATCTCTTCAGGGTATCGTAGGCCTCGTTGACCGCCTTGAGTTTCTCTTCGGAAGCTTTGTGCCCGCCCGTCTTGTCTGGGTGATACTTCCGAGCAAGGGCCAGCCAGGCCTTCCGTACGTCAGCCGGCGAAGCATCTTTAGACACGCCGAGGATATCGTAAAATGTTCTTGCTGCCTTTGGCGACATGGCCCAGCACACCTTAACACGGCTGATCCGTCACCATATTGAGACGATCCAGCCTTAAACGTGTCCCCAGTTCTCAGTTAATCATTTGAGTCGCTGCCCGTGTCGTCATCCACAACAGCGAAGTCCGCATCGACGGGGCCATTGTCGCCTGCGTCCCTGCCCGCCTCGTCGACGCCGCCATTGCCATTCGAGACGGCACTTTCGGGCCCACGTCCGCCGGATGCGGCGTCATTCTGAGCCGAGCTGGCAGCGTACATAGCCTCGGCGAGTCTATGTGTGGCTTGGGTAAGCTTTTCGGTAGCGGACTCGATGTCGGCGGTCTTCGCTCCTTCGAGGGCTTTGCGAAGTTCAGCGGAAGTACCCTCGACAGCCCTCTTGTCCGTGGCGGTGATCCTGTCGGTGTGTTCGCGCAACAGCTTCTCGGTTGTATAGAGAAGAGCGTCCGCGTTGTTGCGGATCTCGATGTCTTTACGCGTCGTCTTGTCGTCGGCAGCATGTAGTTCCGACTCGCGGACCATGCGTTGGATTTCCTCTTTGCTAAGACCGCTCGAGGATTCGATTCGTATCCCCTGTTCACGTCCCGTGGCGAGATCCTTCGCCGACACGTGCACGATGCCGTTCGCATCGATATCGAACGAGACGTCGATTTGTGGGATGCCGCGCGGCGCGGGGAGGATGCCGAGAAGGTCGAAGCGCCCGAGGGTGCGATTGTCACGCGCGAGCTCGCGCTCGCCCTGCAACACATGGATCGTGACCGCGGTCTGGCTGTCGGCAGCGGTGGAAAAGATCTGGCGTTTGGTAACTGGAATTGTGGTATTTCGCTCGATGAGCTTGCTGCAGACACCGCCGAGGGTCTCGATACCCAGCGCGAGCGGCGTAACGTCCAGGAGAAGCACGTCTTTCACTTCGCCTGCAAGCACGCCCGCCTGGACGGCCGCGCCAATGGCCACGATTTCATCGGGATTCACACCGCGGTGCGGCTCTCTGCTAAAGATCTCCTTGACAATTTGAGCGACGGCGGGCATGCGCGTCATGCCACCGACAAGGATGACCTCGTCGATTTGCGCGGCGGAGACACCGGCATCCTCGAGGGCAGAGGAGCAGGGGGCCTTTGTGCGCTGAAGCAGGACGTCGCAGAGTTGCTCGAGTTTGGCCCGCGTGATCGTATAGTTCATGTGTTTTGGGCCGGAGGCGTCTGCAGTGATAAACGGCAGGTTGATGTCCGTGGTCATAGCACTGGAGAGTTCGCACTTCGCTTTCTCTGCCGCTTCCTTAAGACGCTGAAGCGCCATCGGATCCTTGCGGAGGTCAATGCCCTGGTCTCTCAAGAATTCCTCAGCAAGATAGTCAACGACGCACTGGTCGAAATCGTCGCCGCCGAGGTGCGTATCGCCGTTGGTGCTAAGCACCTCGAAGCTGTCGTCGCCGAGGGTAAGGATGGAGATGTCGAACGTCCCGCCCCCCAGATCGAACACGGCAATCTTTTGATTCTTTCTTTTATCGAGGCCATAAGCGAGGGCTGCAGCCGTGGGTTCGTTGATGATGCGCAGCACTTCGAGCCCCGCGATATGGCCGGCGTCCTTAGTGGCTTGGCGCTGAGAATCGTTGAAATAGGCGGGCACGGTGATCACGGCCTGACTCACAGTCTCGCCAAGGTACAACTCGGCGGTATCTTTCATTTTGCGGAGAATCAACGCCGAGATTTCGGGCGGACGATACATTTTCCCCTGGACTCTGATCTGGCAGTCGCCGTTGACGCCTTCGGTGATCTCATACGGCACGAGCTTTTCTTCCGCCGCGACTTCTGAATGGCGCCGCCCCATGAAGCGCTTGATCGAGAACACGGTGTTCTGCGGGTTGGTGACGGCCTGTCGTTTGGCCACTGTTCCGACCAGGCGTTCCCCATTCTTGGTGAAAGCGACCACCGATGGCGTGGTGCGGCTTCCTTCCGTGTTGGCGATAACGACCGGTTCCCCGTTCTCTATCACGGCGACGCAAGAGTTGGTCGTACCTAAATCAATTCCAATGACCTTACTCATACTGTGATTCTCCTGACTGCTTCGCTTTATCCGCTTCCTATGTGGTGGGATGCCATTCGTATCCGACGATATCAGCTGAGCCTTTTCTCCGCATGTTACTCGCGGATCATCTTTACGATCGTGCGAAGCGCCAACGTGGGTAGATGTATGAGTGAAGCCAGATAGCCTGAGTGCCTTTGCCGTGTACCTTCCAACATTTCCTCCACTTCCCTATTTGTCATTGATTCCAGGTTCCCCTTGAACTCCTGCAGGGGCGTCTGTTTCCTTCTGAAACGGCCTGTGCGCTTGCTCCGCATCCATGCAACCAGTTGCGCGACTCTCTCCTCCGTCATGGATGCCACTCGCTTCTTGAGCGCATCTCGCGCCCCCTCTTTCCTCATGACATCAATCTCCGTTTGATGACAACCATTCCATCCACTCCTTCGAGTTCGGTCGCGAGGTCCCGCATTGGCATTTGCACTGCTGCTTATACTTCTTGCCACAATGTCATGGCTCTTTACGGGAATGGGCGAAAACATGTACGCCGATGCAACTGCACCGGTTTCTGTACCTTGGCGTATTGGGCACGCGAATTGCCTTCTGGTCTAGACGCCCACTGTATTATGCATCATCCAGTACTGGCCGATGGACTTTACGATAATTCGAAAGTCGGGGAAACTCAGGGGTTTGATGATGTAGCTGTTTGCCCCGCAGCGATAGCTTTCTGTGATGTCGCCGGAGGCTTGGGAGTCTGTAAAGATAACCACGGGCGTGCGTGTAAGCGCCTGTTCGGGCTCGATCGACCGTACCTGTCCGAGCACCGAGAAGCCGTCCGCTCCCGGCATAGCCAAATCGAGCAAGATCAGCTTAGGGGGGGCGTTCCTGGGGTGGTCTTTCCATGCGCCGCGCTTGAAAAGATAGTCCAGCGCCTGTTCGCCGTCGCTGACGGCGAGAAGGTTGACGTCTTGTATGGAGGCTTGCAGTGCCTCCACGATGGACTCACGTTCGCTGTCGTTGTCTTCCACAACGAGAATGTTTACTTGTATGTCCGTTTTCAAATCATTCCTCCTCAGGCCAGAGAGTGCCGTTCGTAAAATCCCTCTGCACCTTCATATCCAGAGGGTACCTGTCCATTGCAAAATTCCGGCAAGGTTTTGAAAAAGCTTTAGTAATTGTTCTGTGCAGGCCGAGAGAGGAGGCTGGTCGACTGCAGGGCACCAACATCATGCCGGAGGGCGGATAGACCTCCCGGGTCTATCCCCGTAAGTACCGCCGGATTGGGACTATCCGCCTCTGGCAGGGAGGCCCGCATGGGGCGCAAAAGCCAGCTATAGCGCGTTGCGGGCTATCGCCAATGCCGGATTTCGCAGGATTTTCCGGGAGGCAGCCCGTTCACAGCAGGGCGCTTGTCGCCAGATGGGAAGGCGGCATTCGTTACCCAAGGCCTGCCGTCACTTTGCCCGGGGGAGCTTGAACACGCATCAAGTACCACCGGTTGGATTTCCTGCAAGGGAAAACTTCGTTTTCCCTGTTCTATGAAACGACTTCAAGTCATTGGAAAAGACATCCTCAGTCGACCTCCACCTCAACCTCGTGTTGGCCGTGATCGTCAACAAGACGGACTGCCTTATCCGCTTCTTCCACCCCGTCTGCCACCACTCGAATGACGGACTTTCCGCTGCCTGCGCTGCGGACGGTGATGTTGTATAAGGTCTCGCGGTAGCGGTAGTGGATCTTGAAGGTCTGCCATTGCGGCGGGAGACAAGGGTTAAACCGAAGTATGTCAGCTTGTAACTTTATGCCGAGCAAGGACTCTGTGATGAGGCGGTACATCCAACCGGATGAACCGGTGTACCACGTCCATCCGCCGCGGCCCGTGTGAGGGGGGGCGGCATAGACGTCGGCCGACATGACATAGGGTTCCACTTTGTAGATCTGCATGTTCTCGGATGATGCGCCGTGAGCGATTGGGTTGAGCAGGGAGAACAGTTCCCATGCGCGGCGGCACTCATGTGTGCCCGTATCCCCCATAGCGGCAAATGCCATGGCGGCCCAAATCGCCGCATGGGTGTATTGTCCGCCGTTTTCCCGCACGCCGGGGATGTATCCCTTGACATAACCCGGGTTGAGTTCCGACTTATCGAATGGCGGGTCGAAGAGTTGAACGAGTCGTGCGTCGCGACGAACCAGCCTGCGATCGACACTGTCCATCGCGGACCGGACCCGGCCTTGCTCGCCCGCCCGAGACAGAACCGACCAGCTTTGTGGAATCGAGTCTATCTGGCACTCCGCGTTTTCCGCCGAGCCGAGCGGTTCGCCGTTGTCGAAAAAGGCACGTAAGTACCATTGCCCGTCCCAGGCGGAGTCTTCTATGTGAAGGCGTAGCCGTCCCGCCTCGGCCATGCACTTGTCAGCGAACACGCCATCGCGATGCCGGCGCGCCAGTTCCGCAAAACATGTCAGAACATCGTACAGGAAGAATCCCAGCCAGACGCTTTCTCCCTTCCCCTTTTCTCCGACAAGATTCATGCCGTCGTTCCAGTCGCCACTGCCCATCAGAGGCAGACCGTGGACCCCGAAACGCAGGCCGTTGTTGATCGCCCGTACGCAGTGCTCGTAAAGGCTTTCGACTTCGTCGGCGACCTGCGGCAGGTCGTAGTAGGAGTCTTCCTCCGGGCGAACCGGGCGCCCGATGAGGAATGGTACTTGTTCTTCCAGCACCCCCGTGTCCCCTGTGGCGGTTACGTAGCGACAGGTGGCATATGGCAACCATAGATAGTCATCGGAGCACTGCGTACGCACCCCCCGCCCCGACGGCGGGTGCCACCAATGCTGCACGTCTCCATCGCAAAACTGTCGCGCAGCCGCACGAAGGAGGTGTTCGCGCAACAAGAGCGGCTCAGCGTGCAGGAGCGCCATTGCATCCTGCAACTGGTCGCGGAATCCGTACGCGCCGCCCGACTGGTAGAAGCCCGTCCGCGCCCACATTCGGCAAGAGAGGGTTTGGTACATCAGCCAGCCGTTGGCAAGGAAGTTGACGGCCTGGTCGGGCGTCTCGACATACAGGACGCCCAGCGCGCGGCTCCAGTATTGCCACACGCCCTCCAGGGCCCGTTGCGCTCCCGAGACGCCCCGAGTCTGCTGAATGACCTGCCTCGCCTGCTCTTCCGACTCTGCAGCGCCAAACGTAAAAACAATTTCTCTTTCTTGCCCGTCCGCCAAATCCACCGGCACTTGTATCGCCGCGCATGGGTCGAATCCGGCGCCCACACGGCCGGAAAGACGAACACGGTTCAGGGCAGCCGGGTTGGCGGGCGAACCGTTTCGGCCGAGAAACTCCGTCCGGTCGGCCGTTATCGTACGCGTGGATTCGCTCGTGTCGGCGAATACCACTCGCCCGCCAAATTCCAGGTTGTAAGCGTTTCGCGCGAAGATCGCTCCTGTTATCGGATCAATCCCGGTGACGACATGCATGAGCGTCTTATCCCGCGACTCGCCCAACACGAGTTCCCAATAAGCAGTAACGGAGAAGCGACGAAGCCGGCCCGAGCGGTTTACAATCTTGAGCCGTGCGAACTTTACCGAGGCATCCATGGCCACGTACAGGGTTAGCTCGCTGGCGATACCCTCTTCCTGATACTCGAAGATACTGTAGCCGAAGCCGTGGCGAGCGACATAAGACATCCCCCCACGCGCGGGCTGGGGAGATGGAGACCAGACACGGCCGGTCTCTTCGTCGCGGATGTATAAGGCTTCGCCTCCGCCTGCACTCACCGGATCGTTGCTCCAGGGCGTCAGACGAAATTCGTGGCTGTTCTCCGCCCACGTATAGACGCTCTCACTCTCCGACACGACCGTGCCGAACTGCGGATTGGCGATCACGTTGACCCAGGGCAGCGGTGTGTTCTCGCCGGGGCGCAGAATCATGATGTATTCGCGGCCGTCGTGAGTAAACCCGCCGAGGCCGTTAAAGAAAGATAGATCATACTTGGGCATTTCTGCCGGGGCCAGGTTCGCTTGACGGCGTACCGGTTTGAAAGTTGCAGGTGGTGCCGGAACCCGTCCGCGCCGTTCCACCTGCTCCGGCAACGTCCCGGCAGTATCCACGAGCACGACACGCGCAACGGTCTGCAGGAGCACGCGATCCTCTTCCGCGATCTGTTCTGCCCGGCGCACAAACACCCCGCCAGGATTGTCCACCATGACCGACTCAGAACTTGCTGCGATGAGATTCAAGATCGTATCGTGCAGTTCTTGGCGATAGACTGAATCGTCTTCGTTCCAAATCACCAGATCTACGTTCAATCCCTTCATCCGCCAGTACGCGTGTGCCTGGACAGCCTGACGAACCAGGTCAAGCTTCTCCCGGTCGCGGATACGAACCAATACGATGGGAAGATCGCCGGAGATCCCATAGCCCCAAAGTCCTGACTGCCCACGTCTATTCCGAACCAGGATGCTGGAACTCGACCGATAGAGGGCGTTCGCGTAAATCACTGCACCCGCCAAACGCCCGTACATCTGTGCTTCTGCCTCCACGGCGTTAAGGTGATGCAGCTCGGCATTGCTATGCGTCCAGGCAAGGTCAAAAACGCGGTCGGCAAGCCGGGGATCGTGATACTTGTCCAGCAATGCTGCCGTCGCCTCGCGCGTTTCGGCAACGCCCGTGACCAAATCTATCCGCGCCGTCTCATTCGGCTGAATACAGACGGCTTGGCGGATGGAGGCCACGGGGTCGAGAACAGCTCCCTCACTGTCCGACAACCGCCCGCCGCTGGCCATCGCCACCGGCCAAGCCAAGCTTCTGCCTCTCCCGACAAACTTCATACGGTCGGTCTCGAACGACATTTCGCCGCTCGCGTCGCCCTGTACCGTCATCAGATGGACCATCCACGGCGGTTGTTCTTCTGTTGAACGAGGACGACGCGTACAGAAGATGGCCTGCCGGGCTCGTACCAGTTCCGTCTGCACAAACAGGTTGCTAAACGCCGGATGGGCCACATCTTGCCCGTCCGGCGCCAGGACGATCTCCGCATAGCTGGTTAGTTCAATTGTCCGGGGCCTGTCCGAACGGTTGGTGATGGTGATGCGGCGAAGTTCAATGTCGTCTTCAGGCGAGACGCTGATTTCCGTATGGGTTTCAATATCGTCGTCCCGGCGGCGCAGCTCGGCCTTCCCTTGAGCAAAAATCGCCTCGTACGACTTGGACGCTTGAAGGGTCGGCTGGTAGCCAATGGACCAAAACCGCCCATTGTCCACGTCGCGCAAATAGCAGAATGAACCCCAGCAATCACGGGCCGGGTCTTCCCGCCACCTCGTGACCGCCAGATCACGCCAGCGGCTATATCCTCCGCCGGCACTGCTGACCATAACGTGATACCGCCCATTGGAGAGAAGGTGCACCTCCGGCACAGGGCTTCCCGGATCGGTGAGGACGCGCACGGCCCCTTCTGCTTCAGGCGAGACCGCTCGAGTAACACTAGCCTCGACTGCATGAGGAAAGATCGGCCCCGTTGTTTTGGGTATCCGCTCCTGCAGCAACAAACCGGCCGCTTTGAGCGTGGGGTCTCCTTGAAAGCGGCGCTGCATCGGCTGATCGAGCAAAAGGTACGCCAGCGACAGGAGGCTCATCCCTTCATGGTGTGTCATAAAAGACCGGACCGTCGCGCTGCTGACTCCGAGCGGCAGGCGAGACGGGGTGTAGTCTATTGCTTCATAAAAACCGTAGCGGCCTTGGCGTCCTTCCGCCGCAAGCCGCTCGAGATTTCGGCATGCGGCCTCGGGCGCCACCATCAGAGCCATGACCGTGGCATAAGGCGCAACAACGACGTCTTCGGCCAGTCCTCGCTTCAATCCAAGCCCCGGTACGCCAAAGGCCCGATACTGGTAGTCCAGGTGCACATCCCATGCGTTGAACCCGGACTCGGAAATTCCCCAAGGTACCCCCCGCTGCTTCCCATAGTCGATCTGCCGCCGCACGACCGCTTTGTAGGTTTGGTCCAAGAGCGTGTTCTCGTAGGTCGGCATCACGAGCAGCGGCATAAGGTACTCGAACATCGAGCCGCTCCAACTAAGCAATGCGGGGGCGCCCCTCGATGTCGTGAGCAATCGTCCCAGAGCGAACCAATGCTCCTGGGTCAATTGTCCCTGCGAGATGGCGTAGAAGCTGGCGAGCCGGGCCTCGGACGCGAGCAGGTCGTAATACCCTTTGTCCAGGCGATGCTCACCGACGTTGTAGCCAATGGACAGTAGGTCGCGGGAATTGTCGAATAGAAATGAGAAATCCATGTTCGAGAACTCGCGGCAGCGGCTGGCAGCGTCTTCGAGCAGCCGAATGCGTTCCAGGGCGTGGTGACTGGCGTTTACGAGCGCGCAGCGCAGGCTGCTAAGCCATGCATCAACCTGTGAATCCTCCGGGGAAGCAGCACCACCGGAATCCGGGCCGCGACACTCCGCACGGAGCCCGTCAAGCAACGGCAGCAACGCGTGCTTCAATGCAGCCACCTGACGGAGGGTCGGGACGTCGTCCAGTTGCTCCAGTGCTTTGCGCAACGCATCGAGACGATTGACTGGCCCCGGCGAGCCGCGTTGCCGGAGGTTCTCAGGCATGGGCGGGAGCAGTGCCCACGGGGCAAGATGGGCGACGTCGTTGCGATGCTCGACTACGCATCTCTCTAACGCCCGAGCCCACGTTTGAGACTCTGCGTCTAGGCCACTGACCTGGGCAAGGTCGCTCGCCCAATCCGCTGAACGCTGCAAGAGCAGGAATGAGGTACTGAGGTTGCTCGGAGGATCCCTTAGTTCCGCCACCAGCCGATCGATTTTCCGCAGAGCTTCTTTTGCAGGAAAGGGATCGAGAGACGGCTCCATCGTTTCGATAAATCCGCGGATCGCGTCGAAGAGCACCCAGGCCGTGTCCTGCACTCCGTCAAATACTCGTGGCGGCAGGATCTTTGTGTCGAGCAGCTCCAATAACCCGCTTCGCAACACCAGCAGATGCCCGGCGAAGTTCCCGCTGTCGATTGTGGAAACGTACCGTGGCGGTAATGCCTGGAGAGAATGCGTGTCATACCAGTTGTAGAAGTGCCCGCGATGTCTCTCCAGGCGGCCCACAGTGGCGAGCGTCTTCTCGGTCCGTTGGAGTAGTTGCGCGGCTGAGCAGTACCCGAAGTCATTGGCGCAGAGGTTCGCGAGCAGCGCCACCCCGATATTTGTCGGGCTGGTCCGCGAAGCGATTCTCGTCGCCGGATGCTCCTGAAAATTGTCCGGCGGAAGCCAGTTTTCATCCGCCGTAACAAAGGTCTCGAAGTACGCCCACGTTCGGCGTGCAAGCTTTCTGAGGAAGGCAATCTGTCCTTCGGAGAGTTCAGCCTCTCGTGTCGGGATGCGGCGGCTTAGCCACCACGCGATCATCGGTGAAACGAGCCACAGTCCCAGGAACGGCGCGCTGACCGGGAGCCCCTCCCGCCGAGCCAGGATTACGAGCGCGAGAACGATGGCGGCGACGGTTGGCTGCATCCACATGGATCGAAAATGCCCCCGCAAATCGATGTGTGCGGCCAACTTGGCATCGCTGGAGGTGGTCCACTCCAGAAGTTTACGACGCTTCCAGATTACCCGCGTCAGCGAGCGTGCAATCGAGTCCAGGTTGACGTATGCATCGTACGGTAGAAGCGCCAGCACCAAGAGAACTTGCCCTGCCTGTCGGACGATCCCTGGCGCCAATGCGCGAAGATGTACCCGCCAGGATAGGCCCCGCGGCTTGTGCACCAGGTCACCTGCTGCCGAGAGAATCGGCGGTAAAGCCAGGACCGACACGACAAGAATGGTTGCCCCTGCCGACAGCCACAGCCATGGCAGAAGCCATGCAAAGAGAAGTAGCAGCTGCATCGCCGGCGGCACCAAGCTGCGGCGAAGATTGTCGAAGATCTTCCACTTGGAGAGGCCCGAGATCGGGTTTGGCCTCCACTTGGCGTCCGGTCCCGGCACGCGCGGCAACAGCCACCCTACGATTTGCCAGTCACCGCGGATCCAGCGTCGCCGTCGGCTAACGTCCGCAAAATACCTGGACGGGTAGTCCTCGTAGAGCTCAACGTTGCTGAGCAACGCTGAGCGGGCGTAAGCGCCTTCCAACAAGTCATGGCTCAGGATCGCGTTGTCAGGAAAGCAAGCGCATGCCCGATGAAATGCGTCGACGTCGTAGATTCCCTTTCCGATGAAAGACCCTTCGCCGAAAAGATCCTGGTAGATATCGGAAACCGCACGCGTGTAAGGATCCAATCCGCTGTCGGCGGCTAACAACCGGACATACCAGGAACGAGACGCGCTCGGGAGGCTGATGCCCACGCGGGGCTGAATAATGCCGTAGCCGTCGATAACCCGTCCCCGTTCCTTGTCAAAAACAGGCCGGTTGAGAGGGTGGCCCATGGCCTCAACTAACCCACGCGCCGCGTCGCGCGGAAGCTCGGTGTCCGTGTCGAGCGTTATAACGTAACGGACTTGGGGCAGTATAGTGCATTCGCCTGCAATCTCTTGAAAGCAGTCTCTCGATCCGCCGCGCAAGAGCGCGGTGAACTCTTTCAGCTTCCCCCTCTTGCGTTCGTAACCCATCCACACGCGGTCGTGCTCGTTCCATAGACGCGGGCGGTGGAACAAGAAAAAGATATCGGGCCGGTCGTGCTCGTACTTGCGGTTAAGAGACTCAATTCCCTCGCGGGCTTGCCGGACAAGTTCATTGTCCCCCGGCATCACCGCCTGCGGCGCGTCTCTGAGATCGGTGAGCAGAGCGAAGTGCAGGTTAGAGTCGCGGTTGGCCAGGTAGCGGATTTCCAGTTGCTCCAGGAGATCATCTGTTGCCGCCGCGTTGAGGAGCATCGTGGGCACGACAACCATCGTCCGGTGCTCCGGCGGGATGCCTCGGCGGAAATCCATCCGCGGCAACGGTCTCGGCTGGACGGATACCGTTACCAGCCAGTTGGCGACACTAACGGCGAATTGAACCACGCAAATCAAGACGGGCACCGACAACAATGCCATTATCCACGGCGGCAACCCGCGCAAAATGGCCCAGTCGAGCAGCAGTGTCGTGGCAAGCGCCGTCATCACCACGATGCCGGACAGGTAGGATAACAACGGATAGCGGCGCACGCCCTTTCTGAAAGCTCCACGCGGCAACCTCCTCACACCCGCCGCCTGCTCCAACGCCACGCGCCCCTTGTCGATAAGGAAGTACCCCACGTGCGCCTTTCGGCTGTCCCGCAACTCGAACGCCGCTTTTGCCAGCCCAATTACCTTCTGCGCAACCTCATTCTCTGAGAGTTTGCTGCGCTTGGCGATCTCCTCCACGGCGTGGCGGTAGAGATCTCGTGTGGCAAAATTCATGTTGGCATACACACCAGACGGATCACCGTGGAGAGTCTGCTCAACGGTGCTCTGACTCTCGATGAAGTCTCGCCAGTCAGTCAAACTGAGCAATCGGAGGCTTGTGATGGTGTTGCCAATCGATACCTGGTCGATCGCCTGCGCCTGACTTTCCATCTTAACAAGATGGGCGATATTCATCCCCTGTTCGGAGACACGGTGTTCCAGCCAGCTTAGGGCGAATGCGAAATGAGGGCTCTGCCCATGCAGGTGGCGAGTCAGTTCTGCCAAAAAGGCGCTGGACAACGGCGGGTTCGCCCGCGCCATGTCTGCCAGCACGAGAATCAGGTCGGAGGGATTCTGCTCGACCACGGTCATCATCCGCTCGCCCCAATCGGTGGCCAGACCCCGATCACGCAGACTCGCGGATAAGCGGACCGCCACCCGCCGCAGGTTTTCGATTAGCCCCAATCGAAGCATGATCGGGACTGCCCACAGCTCTCCCAGCGTCAAGGGCTTGATGGCCTGGTAGGAAGCAACGAACGCGCTGAGGCTGGCGGCATCCACACCACCGTCCACGTGGGAGATCAGCTCCATCGCGATGCTGTAGACTCGGGGGTAACCCGCCAGCGGGCCTTTCGCCAGCCGGGGCAAGCCCTTGCCGTAAGACGGGGGAAAATGGCGCCGGGCCGTGCGGATCTGTTCCTCGATCACGTAGAAATTGTCCAGCAACCATTCCGCCGCGGGCACGATCCCGCGGTCCTTTTCTACGGCTACTGTAAGGAGGTCATACGTGCGGACCAGTATCCGTTCGTTCTCTTCCAGCCTCGGGAGCAGCCGACCGGGCGCGACTCCAGTCGCGAGTTCGTGCCATCCCGCCAACATCTTGGCGTGATGCTCCAACTGGTTAACGCTGTAAAGCTCGGCACGGAGCGGTTGCTCATCCGCTGGCGGCTGCAACTGGCCGTTCCTGTCAAAGGTCTGATACCAGTTTACCAGCCGTTCCAACCGCTGCTTAATTCCAGGAGGAGGCCCGAGCAATGCAGTCACCTTTCCGTTCGTTTCGATCCGCAAGACTGCGAATGTCGACAAATGCGATCTGATTCAGCCGAAGGAAGAAGGCAGACAGCACAGAGGGAAAGAGGTGCCTGCTCTACCTGGGCCTTCATCACCCAATTTTATTATACGCCCTCTGGGAGGCAGATGATATGCCAGAATTGCCAGACATCACGTTGCCGTCTTGTCTATGTGAAGCGCTGGGTCGAGCTTCACCGCGACGAGGATTGCATTGGTGAAGTCCGGCCCTTGGAGATCTGCGCCATCGGGGTTTGCCTGAGTGAGGTCTGCGTGAGTGAGGTGTACCCCTTTGAGGTTTGCCTTGGTAAGGTCTGCCTTGCGAAGCTTCACCCTGTCGAGGTTAGCCTCGGCAAGGTCTGCTGCGATAAGGCTGCCCCGAGGAGATCTGCTTCGGCAAGGTTCGCCCCACGGAGATCCGCCCCGCGAAGGTCGGCCCTGCGAATGGTTGCCTTGGAGAGATTCGTATTGGAAAGGTCTGCCCACGTGAGATTCGCCTCTGCAAGATTCGCTCCATGGAGGTCCGCCTCGGGAAGCTTAGCGCCAGGGAGGAGCGCCTTGGCGAGATTCGCCTTGGCGAGGTCCGCGACGCAACTCTTATAGAAGGCTGTTTTGTGTGTCAATAGCTTGCATGTCAGCAGTTCCCCCAGAGTTTTCGCAGTCTCGGTAGTCATTGGTGTCCGAAGGCCCAGAGGTCGAGTTGGTCGTGGCTCTCGGGGCGACGCGGGGTCTATTGGGATGGAGTTGTCCGCGGCGGTGTAGATGTGAAGCGGGTGGTGGTTTAAACGTGTAGCGTCCGCTGCGGCGGTGGGTTTGTGGCGGGATGGCTACTGTGTTGAGGGGGTTGTCGCGTTTGTCGGTCCTGGTGCGCGCGGTCGGCTGTGTATTGATTCACTTCATGCATACGCGGGGAATGTTCGGGGGTGGGTTGCGTCGCACCGAGAACTCTCACCCAAGATCCGACGGACCTGGCGTGGGCGCTAGAGGATTCTGCAGAAACGCAATCAAGTCTTGTTTCGCTATGAGTTCTTTGGCAGCAGGATGGTCAAGAGCGAACACCCTTACTGTGTCCTGTATCCCAGGGATTGGTTGAACGCCCAGGTCTTCAAACTGCCACTTTGTGCTGGCACGCTTCGTGACTGCCTCCGTAACGCAGATCGGCCTGCCAACCTTCCGGCTGATTTTCTCTATACGGGCTGCGAGATTCACCGAATCGCCAAGTATGGTGTAATCGGTCTTCGTTTTCGAGCCGAAGTTTCCCTCGATGACTTCGCCGAGTGAAAGTCCAAATCCCACGTGTGTCACCTTTCGTACCGAGCCCGATGGCGCTTCCTCTCTGATGCGCCTTACCGCCTCACAGCTGGCTACAGTGCCCTCCAAAGCCAGATCCATCTCTTTGGCATTCCAGTATGCGAGAAGGCCATCGCCCAAAAACTTGGTCACTTCGCCGCCGTATGCGGAAACCGCTCCCGCGCACCTGTCCAGCACATCATTTACCAGTGCACACATTTCGTCTATGGGCCTCAGGGCCATCATGAGTGAGAACCCCACGATATCCATGAACACGACCACCCGCTCACATTTCTTTGTGAGGACATCCAAGGGATTCCGTCCGCCTTGGAGGAAGGCGGAGACCGCGGGCTGGGTGTAACGCTCAACAATGTAGTGAGCAAGGGAAAGGTTGCGCACCAATGTTCTCAGGGCTGCAACAATTTCCCCCGGTTCCTTATCAAGATTGACGGTCTTCATCGACCAACTGGCAAACAGCCTTTCAGAGATTGCCATCTCTGTACTGAAACGCACAATGTCTGTGTGGCGGGAATCTCTGGAAATCGTTGTAAACAGGGCATCGATTGCGGCGTCTTCGCCCTCGATGATTTGAAAGAAGGTCTCACCAATGGTGATCAGAATTCCAGTAATCCCATGTTCCGCGTTGTTGGCCGCTGCCTTCTCGCCTAAGAGGCGGAGACCCTCGTCGCTTAGCGGGCGGCTGAATCTACTCATGTACGTTATTCTCTTCATTTGCAGCTCCCGGTGGCTGTGCCAAGAACGGCCACTGCACCCACGCTTTAAGCGCACACCCTCCCGCGCATCGCTTCGCTGTTCATCCAGGGCTTCGGTGTCTTGGATGCTTCTGGCCACCTTCTTTATCAGGCAAGGCGGCTACAGCGCCCAGCCTGATCGACCCGCGGCGTGACGATTGAGATGCCAGAGAAGGGCTGAAGCACGTTCCCACCCCCTGCCATTGCTTAGTTATCATCCGGAAGCGGCTGGGGCATCTTCTCGAGACGTTCGGTGGGAAAGCCCCGCTCTCTCAAACGCTGTACGATTTCCTCGTATTGGGCTTCTTCCATGGAGGCCGTGCGGCTCAGGATCCAGAGGACATTCCGCGATGGATTGGAGATGACCGCATACTCGTAGTCCTCGCCTAAGTCAACAATCCAGTAGTCTGCGGCAAACAGCTTTGCCGGGTAAGGGCTGAAGCGAACCCGGAGCTTCCCGGGGTTTTCCGGGTCGGGAATCTTGGCATAGCCCTCGATGCTGGAGATCTTTCCATCAAAAGACTTCTTGAACCCTTTGTTCGTCACATGAATTCGGCCGTCTTTCTCCAGTCTGTACTCCGCCGTGACGCCCACGAGACCACGTTCGAAGAAGACCGGGAACTTCGCAATCTCATACCATGTGCCCATGTATCGTTCCACGTCCACCTGGTCTACGGTGTCCGGTGGATTCTTCGCAGGACAACCCAGCAGAAGAATCGCGCAGCCTGCAGCCAACCAGGCGTGTATCGGCTTCTCTGCTTGTGGGCGCAATCTACGCACGGCATTTCTCCCGCGCTGCCTCTCCTTGGCCGGTCGTTTAACAGCGCACATGCTTTCCTGGCAATCCCTTAAAAGCGTATTATTGCCCGTGTAGCGGTGCACCTATTCCCTGACGATAGTATAGAATGAATCGCCAAGGCGTTAAAGGAGGCCGGAGACGATGAGAAAGAACGCTGCGCGGAGCGCCGACCCAGCGGACCCTCTCAACGTGGTACGGCAACTTCTTAGCTCCCAGCAGGTGGCCGTACTCGCAACGCATAATCAGGGACAGCCATACGGCACCCTGGTTGGCTTCAGCATCTCACCGGACCTGAAGTTCATCTTCTTCGCGACATCCCGTTCAACGCGCAAATTTGCCAACATCATGGCCGATGACCGCACAGCCATGACGTTTGATGACAGGACTCATGCCGCGGCGGACTTCTACGACGCCGTGGGAGTGACGGCCTGCGGACGGTCCACTGAGGTCTCCAAGTCCCGTCGAAGCGCAGACCTGAGGCGATTCCTGGCCAAACACCCGCATCTCCATGAGTTCGTTATGTCCCCCAACTGCGCTTTCTTGCGGTTGCGGGTCGAGAAGTATGTGATGGTCCGGCGGTTTCAGGATGTGGTTGAACTATGGGTGTCGTGAGCATGCTGGTTGTGCCCTTCGAGAAAATCCGTCCGGAGCATGCGCCCTTGGTGGGCGGGAAGGCCTTATCTCTGGCCGCCCTCGCCCAGGGGGGCGCCATGGTGCCAGACGGTCTCGCGGTGACGACAGAAGCCTATCATCGGTTTCTTACAGAGAGCGGAATTGCGACGCGGATTCGCCGCGAGTTGTCACGGCGCCCCATCGAGCAGATGCGTTGGGAGGAGATGTGGGACACCTCTCTGCGTATTCGCAACGCCTTTATCAAGACGCCCGTACCATCTCAAGTTCGCCGGTCACTCCTGAAAGCTGTCCTGAAGCGCTTTGAAGGCAGGCCTGTTGCCGTGCGGTCATCTGCTCCGGGGGAGGATGCGTCCGGTCAGTCTTTTGCGGGACTTCATGAATCGTATCTGAACGTGCGCGAAGCCCCGGCGATTCTCCGACATATCCAGCTGGTGTGGGCCTCCTTGTGGTCGGACGCCGCACTGCTTTACCGAAAAGAGCTTGGATTGGATATTGAGAAGAGCGCGATGGCGGTCGTGGTACAGGAGCTGGTTCCGGGCAACCGCTCCGGTGTGGTCTTCGGGCGACATCCAGTGAAATCAAACTGCGTGGTCGTGGAGGCGGTACACGGCCTCAACCAGGGCCTCGTAGATGGTACGGTGGCGCCGGACCGCTGGACCCTGGATCGCCGCACCGGCGATCTGATGGAGTTTTACCCGGCGGATCGGGAGATGCATGTGGTCTTGTCTAGGGAGGGCGTGGAGGTGCGGCGTCTCCCGAAGGCCCGGGCCAGTCGATCACCTTTGTCAGACGCGGACCTCCGGCGCGTCTATGCTTTGGCAATGCATTTGGGCCAGAAGTTCCGTGCTCCTCAGGATGTGGAATGGACGTATCGGCAGTCACGGCTTTATGTCCTTCAATCCCGGGCCATCACCACAGGGAACCATGGGGAAGGGGACAAGCGGGCCTGGTATCTCAGCTTGCGGCGCAGCTTCGGCAACCTGCTTGAACTCCGTGCCCGCATTGAGAACGACCTGATACCCAAAATGGACGAAGAAGCGCGCCGGTGGAAGGAGGACAGGCTCCACGATCTTGCAGATGGTGCATTGCTTGCGGAAGTGGCCCGTAGATATGACCGGTATCAAGAATGGCTGAGCCGGTACTGGGAGGAGTGCATTCCTTTTGCCCACGGCGTCCGGTTGTTTGGGCAGTTTTACAACGATGCCATGCAGCCGGAAGACCCCTACGAGTTTGTGGAGCTGCTTTCCGGGGGCGGCTTGGAGAGTGTCAAACGGAACGAGGCGCTCCAGCGGCTGGCGGCCCGGGCGCGCGCAAACACGCGGCTTTTCCTGGCGCTGGAACGTGGGGAACCAGAAGACGGTCAAGAATCCTTTTGGACCGAACTCGACGTGTTTGCCTCGGCACTCGCAGGCGATGCCGGGGAGGAGGATGGGAGCCATGAGGGACGGAAAGCGATTGCCGCACTGCTCGTCCGGATGGCGAAGCAACCCTCCGCAAAGGCGAGCCTGCCGCCGCGGGACAAGCATGCTCTCGAAAAGGCGTTCCTTGCGAAGTTTCGCGGCAAGAAGCGCAAGGAGGCCGAAGAACTGCTTGACCTGGGACGCTCGAGCTACCGGTTGCGTGACGACGACAACATCTACCTGGGCCGAATCGCCCGCCAGGTGGATGTCGCTCGCGACGAGGCAAAGCGCCGCGGCTTGCCCCTTCCTATCGGGCTCAGCCAAAGTCTCTCGATGCGTCCCACAGGAGGTCAGCAGCATGCCGCGAAGACGATCACGCAAGCTCGATTGGATTTCGAACTGCGCGCGCGCCAGTTGACCGGCCAGCCTGCGGGCCCGGGACTCGGTTCCGGCTGCGCGCGGCTGATCCGCTGCCCACAGGACTTGTTTGGGTTCCAATCAGGCGAGGTGCTCGTCTGCGACGCGATCGACCCGTCCATGACGTTTGTCATCCCTTTGGCGGGAGGGATTGTCGAATGTCGCGGCGGCATGCTGGTGCATGGCGCCATCATTGCGCGCGAATACGGCATCCCATGTGTAACAGGCGTGCAGGATGCGCTCCGGATGATCGAAACGGGTACGCACCTGCAGGTGGACGGCTATCTCGGTATCGTGACCATAGGGTGAGTCGGAGGCACGCCGGGCCGGAAGCGCCACGATTCAGAACGGCCATCATAGGACTTCGCCACGACGAAGACGCCCGAGAAGCCTCCGTGCTTGCGTCTGAATGGATTTCAAGTCTTCGCCTTTCCGTTTGTCCAAATTGCGGTAGGCGAGTGCCATACGCGGGTTGTGCCGGAGTTTTTTCGCGTTCCGCGCAAGAGAATCCCAATAGAGCGTGTTGAAGGGGCACGCATCCTCCGCCGCTGCGGCTCGGGGATTGTACGGACAGTGGCTTCGATAATCGCTCATCCGGTTGACGTAGTTCGCGGATGCTGCGTAGGGCTTGCTTCTCAGGATGCCGCCGTCGGCGTCAGGGCCATCCCGAGGACATTCGGGGCCACGACCCATTCATGCGCGTCCACATAGGCGACCCAATACCATTCGTGGACGTGTTGGTGATTGAGGCCGGCGAGCAGGGCGAAGTTGCAAGAGGGGATTGTGGCCGGGACTGGCGATATCTTCATAAGTTATTGTTAGAAATGAGTTTAAGAAGTGGCGGAGGGTGAGGGACTCGAACCCCCAAGCCCGAAGGCGCCGGTTTTCAAGACCGGTGCGTTACCATTACGCTAACCCTCCGCGCGGGACATGGCGCGGCGCACGTGATCGTGGCGC
>Ga0123334_1001216_pt1 | contig 33089 bp, 25 predicted proteins | sample BiotimSIPDNA_FD_89706 | JGI IMG/M metagenome (GOLD analysis project Ga0123334, IMG submission 89706) | Anaerobic biogas reactor microbial communites from Washington, USA - Biogas_R1 time_0 SIP DNA | ecosystem: Engineered > Bioreactor > Anaerobic > Unclassified | place: Washington, USA...
TGGCGAAACGATTTTGTATGCGGGCTTGCCGTCGAAAATCGATTCTTTGGAAATGGAGACGGCAGAGTCGAATCCTGGCGTCCTGCGGATTGTCGCCCGCGCTGTCACTGAGGATGGCGGTTCGCCTCGCGGACATCATGTATTCAATGTGGTGCTTCGAAATCCAAGTGGGCATACGCTTCCGTGCCATGTCCTCAATCTAGCCGCCCCACGCGGTTCGCTGGACACGGAAATCCACTTGGGGCTGAATCGACAGCCAGGCCAATGGACCGTCGGAGTCAAGGACGTGATCACCGGGTTGACCAGCGTGACCACAATCAACCTCCCATGATCCTAAAAAAAGCAGTTGAATTTTCCACTCTGTGAATCACATTATCTTTTTACTTTTTCAACCTCACGTCATACTCAGGGATCCATATGAAAATCGGTTGCAACTACTGGGCGTCCCACGCAGGAACAAAAATGTGGGAAATGTGGGATGAAAATATCGTCCGAAACGACTTCAAGCTGATGGCCGACGCCGGAATGGAACTCGTCAGGGTATTCCCATTGTGGCCGGATTTCCAGCCGCTGTCCTTGGTTAGTGGCTGGAGCGGTCACAAGATCGAGCTTCTTCTCAACAACCAACCGCTTCCGAATACGCCTTGCGGCAGGGCGGGAGTTGACGAAGTCCAGCTTGACAGGTTCGCAACGCTCTGCGACATTGCCGAAGAAAATAACCTGAAGCTGATCGTCGGGTTGGTCACCGGTTGGATGAGCGGTGTCCTCTACATGCCGCCTGCCTTCCAGGGGCTCAACCCCATCAACGACCCACTTGCCTTGAAGTGGGAAATTCGAATGGTGCGTTGCCTCGTCAAAGCCCTCAAGCACAAAGAAGCCATCTACGCCTGGGAACTGGGCAACGAATCCAATTGCATGGGATCACCCAAAAGCCCCGATGAAGCCTGGCTTTGGACAAACGCAATCGCCTCCGCAGTCAAACTCGAGGACAACTCACGACCATTCTTCTCGGGTATGCATGGAATCATGCCCGCAGTCGATGAGGAATTCGGCGCACCTACCTCATGGTCGATTCAAACCCAGGGCGAATTGTGCGATGTCCTCACAAGCCACCCGTATCCGCATACGACAACCAAATCCTCGGCAAGACTCGACCCGCACGACTCCATTCGCCTTACCCTGCAGGCAGCCATTGAAACACGACTCTACGGCGACATTGCGAGAAAACCTGCCTGCGTCGAGGAAATAGGGACTTTCTCCTCAAGCTATTGCAACGAGCAAACAAAAGCCAACTTCATCAGGGCGACCATGCTCAATTCCTGGGTCCACGGCTCGACGGCTTTCCTCTGGTGGTGCGCTTTCGAGCACTCGATCCTCAACTTCCCGCCCTACACCCATAGCACCTGGGAGCGTGAACTTGGATTCTATGACGAAAACCTGAAGCCACGAGCCATCGCCAAGGAATTCACCAGATTCATCGAATTCAGGGATTCGATGCCATTCAAGGAGCTGCCTCCATTCAAGCAGGATGCCGTATGCGTGCTCACCAGAGGGCAGGATTTCAACGCATCGCTGGAAAACGCATGGTCCGCATTCATCCTCGCAAAACAGGCGGGATTCGACATCCAATTCCAGTTTATCGACGAGCCGCTCAGGGACGCAAAACTCTATATCGTCCCAGGCATCCAGGGCACCAACTGGTCTCGTAGCTTCGAATTCAACGCACTCGTGCAAAAAGCTCACCAAGGCGCAACTGTCTTCTTCGACCTCGATGGAGGCGACCTCTCGCCTTTCGAATCCGTCTTCGGTGCAACAGTCGTCACGCGTGAAACAAGAACCGAACCGATTCAGATTCTAATCGGTGGCGCAACCGCCTCCATCATCGCACCCTACAGGCTCGTCATCCAAACGACAACCGCCAAAACCATCCTGACCGAACAAGGCGGAAACCCGATCTTCATCCAAAACAACCTGGGATCGGGACAGGTCTTCCTACTCACCGCGCCGCTCGAACGCTTCACAGCCAAAAAACCTGGCGCGTTTACCCAAGAAAACCAGCCCTGGTCAGCAATCTATACCCTCATCGCAGAAAATCTGATCAAACAAAGAGCCGCAACATCAAATGACAAGCTCGTGACGCTAACCGAACATCAACTCGATGACAAAAGAGTCGCAATCATCGCTGTCAACAACCAGGCAAAGCCAGTTGAGAATGTCCTTGTGGTCAACCCCGCATGGAAGGTGACCTGGACCCGCTCCCAACTCATTCAACCCCTCGATGCAACTGCTTTCATACTCGAAAAAGTCAATCCATAACCCCAAACCCAAAGGAGTTGAACAATGAACATACTTTTCCTCGGAGGCACAGGCAATATCTCCACCGATTGCACAAAACTGCTGCACCAACAGGGGCACCAAATCACCGTGCTGACTCGAGGGCACAACCCAGTCCCGCAACAATACCAGCCACTCGTCGCAGACAGGCACGATCCGAAACAACTGAAAAAGGCACTCGAAGGAAAATCCTTCGATGTCGTCGCAGACTTCACAACTTACAACACAAGCCAAGCGCAAATCGCCTTTGACGCCCTTAACGGGAAATGCAAACAGTACATCTTCGTCAGCACAGTCTGCGTCTATCAAAAACCAGAACCAAAGCTCCCAATCACCGAAAATACGCCGCGAGGAAACCAATTCTCGCAATATGGACGGGACAAGGAAAAAACAGAGGATTTCTTCCTCGATAAGATGAGCAGCGACAACTTCCCCCTCACCATCGTCAGACCCGCACATACCTACGGCGAAACCTGGATCCCCAATCCAGTCGCCAGCTCAGGATTCACCCTCGCATGGAGACTCCTGAACAAACTCCCGATCTTCCTGCACGATGATGGACAATCGCTCTGGACACTCACTCACACCACCGATTTCGCCGTTGGCTTCGCGGGACTCGTCGGCAACAAGAATGCCCTTGGCGAAGCGTTCCAGATTACCTCGGACGTCATCCTCACATGGAACCAGATCATCCGGGAAATCCAACTCGCACTCGATGCCCCGGAACCTCAAATCGAGTACATTTCCACAGAGGAAATCTGCCGCCGCGATCCCTCGATGGAACCCAAGCTCAAGGGAGACAAGGCAAACCACGGCATCTTCGATTGCTCGAAAATCAAGCGTATCGTGCCAGAATTCCAATGCAATGTCTCCTTCAGGCAAGGAATCAGGCAATCCGTACAATGGTTCAAGGACCATCCTGAAAAAATGGTCCCCGACAAAAACGTCAACGCAATCTACGAAAAAGTCCTCAACGCCAAATAACCAATCCGGGAAACGCCTACTATGCCTCCGAATATTTTGATGATTGTCGCCGACCAGCATCGGCAAGACTGCCTTGGAATCAACGGACACCCATTCCTCAAGACCCCCAATCTGGACAAGCTCGCAGAAACAGGAGTCAACTTCACCAATGCATTCACCTCGTCGCCAATCTGCGTCCCCGCACGAAACAGCCTCCTGCACGGCGTATGGTCATGCAAACACCTCAGTATCGCAAACGCAGATACCGAAGCCTCAAGACCAGCAATTGAACTCCCCACCTTTACGCAAACCATTAAAAACCAAGGCTATAACCTCTCTTTCATCGGAAAATGGCTCGGTGGAAAAGCAAAATCACCACAGGAATTCGGGTTTGATGACTATATCCCCGAAGGGCAATACGCCACCTGGAGGGCGGAACAAGGACTGGAACCAAGACCGTCAGGAATGCCTTTCTTCGGTTACGACAGCCACATCACCCCGCAGCAATCAAGGCTGTATTGGGGTGCGTCGCAAACCATCAGGAAACTTGAAGAGCAAGCGGTCAAGGACCAGCCTTTCCTTATCCGTTGGGATCCTAGCGAACCGCATCTGCCCAATGTGGTTCCGCAACCCTACGCCGACATGTATCCGCCAGAATCAATCCCGCCATGGCCTAGCTTCGGAGACCCGCTGATCAACAAGCCTTACATCCAGGCGCAACAACTCAGATCATGGGGACTTGATGGATGGACTTGGGAAAAATGGGCGCCGCTCGTGGGACGATACTTGGGCGAAATCACGCTGCTCGACCAACAAGTCGGAAGAGTCCTCCATGCACTCGAAACGCTCGGCATCGCAGACAATACAATCGTCATCTATACCTGCGACCACGGCGACATGTGCGGAGCACACGGGATGATTGACAAGCATTATGTAATGTATGACGATGTCACCAGGGTCCCCCTGATCATCAGATGGCCAGGAGTAACGCAGCCCAATAGAAAGGCTGACGATTTCGTCATCCATACGATCGACCTCGCCAAGACGCTCTGCGAAATGGCGGGCGCACAAGCGCCGGATACCTTCCAGGGAGAATCCCTGATCCCGACTCTCAAAGGCACCGGTTCTACCCAACGCCAGGACGTCCTATGCATGTACCACGGAAACCAATTCGGACTCTATTCGCAGCGAATGGTCCGAAACCACGACTGGAAATATGTCTGGAATGGAACCGCTGAAGACGAACTCTACGACCTGGTCAACGACCCCGCAGAACGAATCAACAAAGCGCAATTCCTGGAATGCCGGGACATCGTCAGGCAATTCAGGCTGAGACTGCACGAATGGATGGTCCAAGTCAAAGACCCCCTCGATAATGGATGGATCAGAAGACAACTCCTTGAAAACAAAAAAATCTAAGGAATGACGCCATGAAAAAACTACCACTTCTCCTCTTTGTCGCCCTGACATCGGTTCTCTGCTCCCAGGAGGCGACGCCACGTCGTCCAATGGCATTGTTGATCATGCTGGACGGAATGCGCGCCGACGCCCTGTTCAACACCCACATGCCCAATCTCCATGCGCTCATGAAAGGCGAATGGCACCCTGACTACAAAGGCGCATTCTCCGATTGCGCACAAGCCTTGACGGACGCCAAGCCGTCAAGCGCAACCAACCATGCCGCGATTGCCACAGGAGTCACGGCAACCAAGCATCGGGTCTTCAACAATGGACAGACCAAGGACGGCAACTTCAAGGAATGGCCTTCATGGCTCGGAAGACTGGCCGATACAAAACCACAACTCAAGACATACTTTCTCTACACATGGGGTGAAAACGACCATACGGCACCACATCCCAAGGTCAAGGGCAAACGCGGTCCGAGCGATGCCGCCAACGGACGCGAACTCGCACAGCTGCTCGCAACAAAAGACGCGCCAGAAGCAACGATGATCTTCGTCGATTGGCCGGATGCAGGCGGGCACGGAACCGGCTTCTACCCCTACGGAACAAGCTTCGTCAGGGCACAGATGCAGTCAGACATGCTCGTTGGCAACCTCATGAAAGCCATAGCGTCACGAGAAACCTTTGCCCAAGAAGACTGGCTTCTGATGATCACGGCGGATCATGGAGGCATGTCAACCAGCCACGGCATGTGGGGCGGACAGGCAAGCACAATCCCAATTGTCATGGCAGGACGACATATCAGCCAAGGCCAACTCGCAGGAATACCAAATCACTATGACCTCCCAGTAACTGCCCTCGCACACTTCGGACTCGATGTCTCAACGATGAAACTCGACGGAAAAGTCATCGGAAAACAAGTCCAGAATCCAGCAAAACGCCCCTTGAAGCAAGGACTCCAGGCATACTTTACATTCGATGACAAAGAAGCGAAAAACCTGGCGGGAACAAACATCAAGGCAACACTCCTAGGAGGAGAAGATACAGCCAGCGGACTCGGCAATGGATTTGCTGACGGATTCCTCAGAGTCCCAGGCTTCGCAGGACATGGAGTCGCCCTTGAAGGTACAGAAAAGCTCCAGTTCGAAAACAAGACCAACTTTTCCATCACCATGTGGGTCAGGCTGCCCGAATCGCAAATCGGCGATCCCGCAATCATCTCGAACAAGGACTGGAATAGTGGACAAAACCCTGGATTCGTACTCAATGCAGGCAAGCGTGGCGACGGCGCCCCATGGACAGGAGTCGGCTTCAACTATGCAAGATCAGGAAAAGTGAATCGCGCCGACTTGAACACCTTCCACATCGAACCCCGAGAATGGGTCTTCTATGCTGTCGTTCTCCAAGCCAACGGCGCGGCATACGTCTATCAAGGACGGAGAGACGGCAATCTCCATTGGATCGCAGAGCACGCCGAGGACATCGTGATCAATACAGGGATGAAATGGCACATCGGACAGGATGGAACTGGCAACTACAAGGCGCCGCTCAATGGTGACATCGACGACCTTGCCATCTGGAACAGGGCGATCACGTTCGATGACGTCCGCAAAATCTACCAAGCAGGACGAAACGGCATGTCACTCGGTGATATCCTCGAATAATCTCACCTCATAACCCTAAAAAAACAGGTGACGCCATGACAACAACTTGAGTACGAACACCCTGGATGCTCGTACTTAAAGTGCGTCGATGGTACAAGGGTGGAAGTCGCTTGGTTTTCGAAGCCGAAAGTTATCCAAGTACCGAAATCAAGACAAAAAATGCCCCGATCCACGTTTGGTCGGGGCATCCACATTATTCCGGCAAGTGATTATTGTCGGCTTACTTGTCCGAGGTTTCCTCGCCTGCTGGAATATTTTCTAGGATTCCATCGGCCTCGAGCATATTGCGCAACTTGTCCAGCGCCTGGTTTTGGATTTGCCTGACTCGTTCCCGAGTACGTCCAATGCTTTGGCTGACCTCTTCCAAGGTTTTTGGGCGATCGCCTTTCAAGCCGAATCGCAGCGTCAAGATGGTTCGTTCGCGTTCTTCCAAGCGCTCGCAAAGCTTGATCATGTGGCTCAGCGTCTCTTCGTCCTGGACCAATTCATCCGGTGCGGCTGACTTGTCATCCGGGATGATATCGCGGAATTCGCCGTCTTCGCCATGCTGGATCGGATCGTGCAGCGAAATCGTCGTCGTCTTTCCCAAGCGCAAGCCTGTGACCGTGCGTTCTGTCAGATTGACCTCGGCGGCGATCTCCTTATCCGTCGGTTCACGCCCTAACTCTTCTGTCAACTTCGTCTTTGCGGCTTGAATCTTCGAGATTTTCGATGCCGACTGGACGGGGATACGGATGGTACGAGCCTGATTCGCCAAGGCTCGGCGCATCGATTGCTTGATCCACCAAGCGGCATAGCTGGACAATTTCGCTCCCTTGCTCGGATCGAACTTCTCAACGGCACGCATCAAACCGATGTTGCCCTCGGAAATCAAGTCCAGCAAGGGCAAGCCCAAACCCTTGAAATCGTGGGCGATCTTCACTACCAAACGCAAGTTGCTTCGAATCAACTTGCTTCGGGCCTCCGCGTCTCCCGCAGCAATCTTTGCAGCAAGTTCAACTTCCTCGTCAGTCGAAACCAACGGATATTGACCAATGTTCTGCATGTACAGTTTCATCGTGTCATTGTCTGACAGCATCTATCATAACCTCCAAATCCGTTTTGTACTCAGATTGATCGTTGCAAACCAATCCGACCAGGATCCAATAGGATCCTAGATGACTTAACCAACCTTAACTGTTATTTAACGAGTGCAAATAGCACAATATTGTAACAAACCGAATTTTTCGCAAGAATCATGACAAAAACAAACTTGCCTCCTCATTTTAAATCATATTTCTTATTTTTTCCTCCCTCGCACACCGTAGAACAAGCGCGTCACAATGTCCTCAGGCAATTCAGCCAGGAACCTCGAGGGCCTTCTGTAATCACGGCGATTCCACAAAAAACGCGTCTGCGAATGCAGCAAAACCAAGCCGCGTTTCGCACGGGTTATCCCGACATAGAAGATCCGACGCTCCTCCTCTACCGTTTCTGGATCGCCAAGAGCATTCGAATGTGGCAATAAGCCTTCCTCGACTCCAGCTATGTACACGTACGGAAACTCAAGCCCCTTCGAGCTATGCAAGGTCATCAACGTCACAAAATCAGATTCCTCGTCATGGGAATCAATGTCCGCCACCAGCGAAACCTCCTCCAAGAACTGAGCCAGATCGCCATCGGGATTCTCAGCGCCAAAACGATTTACATTGCCGACAAATTCCTCGATGTTCGCGATCCGCTCCTCGTCATCGATCTCCTTCGAATACAAATCCTTCAACCCAGATATATCCAAAATCATTTCCGCAGCTTCCGAAACGGGAGACAATGGAATTGAACGCAAACTCCGAATCAATTCGGCAAACCGACGTAACCCGGGAGTCGCACGCCCACCATACAAGGTTGCGAAATCCTTATGCGCCAGCAACTCCACCGAACTCATCCCATGGGCACGGGCCGCCAGCATCACCTTCGTCAACGTCGTGCTGCCAACTCCCTTCCCAAACAAGCCGGCAACCCGCTCCAATGAAACCAAATCATTGGGGTTAACCAATATACGCAACAAAGCCAGGAAATCTTTCACTTCTTTGCGCTCGTAAAACCGAAGACCGCCAATCAACTGGTACGGGATCTGATTGGTCACAAACGCCTCTTCCAATGCGCGGGACTGGCTATTCGTACGGTAAAACACAGCCATGTCGCGCAAATTGTTGCCTTCCTCGTTCAACGACAATATGCTCCTGCATATCCAATCTGCCTCCTGGCGATCCGTCCCGACCGTCACGTCGTACACAGGATATCCTCCCATGTTCTCGGTGTACAGCGACTTCTCGTACCGATTCAAGTTGTGCTCGATCAACTCGTTCGCAACGTCCAAGATCGTCTGCGTCGAACGATAGTTTCTCTCCAGCGTCACGACCCTGGCATTCGGGTAGTCCTTCGTAAAGCTCATGATGTTCGAGTAGTCGGCTCCTCGCCAAGAATAGATGCTTTGATCGGGATCGCCGGTCACATGGATATTATCTCCGGGTCCGACGAGCAAGCGCATCAGTTCGTACTGCAAATGGTTCGTGTCCTGGTATTCGTCTATCAACACATATCGGAAACGATTGTGGTAAATCTCCCGTTGTTCGGGGAAACGCTCCAAGACATCGGCCATCAGCAACAGCAAGTCGTCAAAGTCAACCGCATTGCATTGCCGCAATCTCGCTTCATAGCTCGCAGCGCATTTGGCAATAAGCTCTGGGTTTTGGTAATTATTCGCGCATGCGAGATCCAGAACTGCTCTCCGCTGTCCCTTCGCCTGGGATATCAGCGCTTGCATTCCACGTGGCGTCAAGCCTGGAGGCAGCTTCAGGTTGTCTGCTTCCAACGCCTTTTTCAGGGTTGCCTGCTGTTCGCTTGTGTCATAGATCGTGAAATCGCGCGTCCTGCCATCGCCCAGCAATTCGATGTCACGGCGCAAGAATCTTGCGCAGCATGAATGGAAGGTGCCGACTTGGCGCGCCTGCTCTCCGGTCATCGCCTCCACGCGTTCCCTCATCTCGCGAGCCGCCTTGTTCGTAAACGTCATCGCCAGAATCTGGCTTGGCCAGACCCCGTTCGAGATCAAATACGCAATGCGACACGTCACGACCCTTGTCTTTCCCGAGCCGGCGCCGGCGATGACGAGCATCGGTCCGTCACGATGCGTCACAGCCTCAAGCTGAGACTCTGTCAATCCTTCAAGCATGTCTTTCATCAAGACCCTTCTCTCACTCAAAATCCTATTGTTTCGCCTTTTCAGGCGCATCCATCGTCAACTCCTTGTAGGCACGTTCCAGCTTCTTAAGTTCGTCCTTGTCATGCACTCGAAGAAGCCCGCGCCCATAGACTTCCCGTACCCTTTCGTAGTCCTTGAAGTCGCTGGAGTAGATTTCCATCATTGCAATATATCCAATCGAGTTCTCGGGATAGCTCTCCGTCAACTCGTTCAACAATCCTAACGCCACATCATACTCGCCACGGGCGCGTGCCGCCAACGCAGGCCCTACCTTTGGCTGGGGATTGCCGTAATGAGTCAGCCCGGACGACACCCAATTCCACAAAAAACCAGCAAACTTGAACGCGGGTCTGATCAGAAGACAGCCTATGAAACCGAAAATAATAATGTAGAAGAAGGCATCGGCATCCATCATCGGCAACCACCCCCAAAACGATGCACTATCACCTTCCAGCGAATCTCCTGCTCGCTGCGGGACAATGCCCAGCTCCGAAAAGACTCGGCACCCATCCCGCAAAGCTCCTTGATCTCGGCGTCGGTGCATCGAAACAACACAGGCCACGAATGAAGATCGCCAAAAGCCTCGCGTACAACACGCTCCGCTCTTCGCAAACAAGCAATGCTCGCAAAATGACGTGCCAAAAACCATAGGAATACAAGGCCAACCAATAGCCAAAATGGACCTATCGGCAAACTGGGCATGAATTGAGTTCGAACAACCTGGGCGAGAAGCAACAGCAACGTCACGCCCAAAAACAAAAAACTGTCGTACGGCTTCCGAAATATACCTCCCAGCAAACGCCGGAAACCGCTATCGGACGTCCGATACGCAAATATCTCCTCGTAAACGCTGCTGTCCAAACTCAAACGCGCCACATGGCACAACTCGTGGGATATCAACTCGTTTCGACGATAAATCAACCAACGCTCCTGATCCTTGAACGTTCTCCGAATGATGAACAACGTGAAAAACTCAGGATACCAGCAAAATGCACATCCGCCAAACAACAATGAAAATGACGGATCAATGAAAAAGCCGGGCACCCAGCCACTCTCAAAACCATAAAGCTCGCGGCAACGCCCGGATATCCGGGCAAACAACGATTCGGGAATCCGATCGCCGCGTGTCAACTCAATCCCCTCAACCGTCGAACTCCCCTTGCTTGACAATTCGTCCTCCAAGGTCGCAAGACGACTGCGAAAGCAAGTCAGCCGCTTCGTGTAGGATTCCAGACCCTCGCCACCACCTAGCAACAGACCACAGGAATCAAGGCGGGCAAGCGTAGCAAGGTCGCCTTGCAACGCCAGCTCAAGATCACTGTCGTCAAATGGCAAGCGGCTTTTCCCCATAGTCCTTCTCAATTTCTAGCCAAAGCGTCCTGACAGCAAATCGTCAAAGTACGCGATCGTCTTCTTCAAACCTGCCTCTAGGGCGATGGTCGGTTCCCATCCGAGGAGCGACTTCGCCAAGGTGATATCGGGCTTGCGTTGCCTCGGATCGTCCTGCGGCAATGGCTTGAAGACCAGCTTTGATGACGATCCCGTCAGCTCGATGACCTTTTCCGCCAGCTCTCGAATCGTGAATTCACCGGGATTTCCCACGTTGACGGGGCCTGTCACGTCGTCGCCTGTATTCATCAATCTGATCATGCCTTCGATCAAGTCGTCCACATAGCAGAACGAGCGTGTCTGGTTTCCGTCGCCGTACAGGGTGATGTCTTCATTGCGCAGTGCTTGGACGATGAAATTCGAGACGACGCGTCCGTCATTCGGATGCATTCTAGGACCATAGGTATTGAAGATGCGGATCACCTTGATCTTGACCCTGTGTTGCCTCCAGTAGTCGAAGAACAGGGTTTCGGCGCAACGTTTTCCCTCGTCATAGCACGCTCGGATTCCGGTGCAATTCACGTGTCCCCAGTAGGTTTCCACCTGGGGATGGACTTCCGGGTCGCCGTAGACTTCCGAGGTTGACGCCTGCAGGATCTTCGCCTTCGTGCGCTTGACCAAGCCAAGCAAGTTGATTGCGCCGTGAACCGACGTCTTCGTCGTCTGTACGGGATCGAATTGGTAGTGCACCGGGGATGCGGGACAAGCCAGGTTGTAGATTTCGTCCACTTCGACGTACAGCGGGAACGTGACGTCATGCCGCATCAGCTCAAAATGGGGATTGCCAAGCAAATGGCGGATGTTTTCCTTCGTCCCCGTGTAGAAGTTGTCCACAACTAGGACGTCATGGCCCGCCGCGATCATGCGTTCGGCCAAGTGGGATCCCAAAAATCCAGCGCCGCCAGTAATCAACACACGCTTTCGTATCGAATAGTTCTGCATAGCCAAATCCTGTTTCGTGCCCTCGTTACATGTAAAAAAACAAACTCATTATAGAACGAACGAAAACACGATTTTGTTGAACACTAATTCTGAAGACCCAACGTGGAAGCCAGTTCATACAAGGAAACCTCGACTCCGGGCGATACCTGATACCCACTCCCGCCTAGGGCATCCAGAATGCCGATGCTCACATAATTCAAGCCATCCTCGCTGAAACACTCGATGGTCGTGCGGTCAACATACAACACGACAGCCTCACCGTCACCATCGCCGTAACGCCACGGACAACGATGACCGCACAACTCAAGCGCATCGTCCTTGATCGACAATCCAAGACCACGATATGAAAAATCCAATCCGTGACCATGGGAACGGACAAGGCGGATCTCGCAACTATCGCCAAGATAATCCAGCAAGCCGGAGCCTGCATACGAGCGCCTGCGAAGACTGACCAACTCACGCAACGGCTTGCGGCTCAAGCGCAACCCGCCGGAAGTCCGTACCAAACTCAACTCCTGAGGAACTGATTGGCATTGGTTGAACGGCATCCCAGGCGATTCGGCACGCAACCACGACATCATCACGCGGCGACCATCCGCCAACCCGTCAAAGGTCTGGCTCGCATACGCTATCCCCTCGCATGATCGCAAAACAGATGACTCGGGGACAAACTCAACTCCGTCAAAGTCGCCAATCTGATACTCGCCATTGGCGGCAGTCAAGACCCAGCGGCGCTGATCGCTCCCCTCGACGCACAACTCGAACATGTCAGGACACTCGTACAAATAACGATTGTCCCCCTTGCCGCCAGGAACGACAGACAAGCGCTCCCAGTGCAGCAAGTCGGAAGACCCGTGCAACTCAACCGTGTACTCGCTCTCATTTTGGTGCCCGACGTACAGGGCCATCACCCAACGACCAGTACCCTCGTGCCAAAACACCTTGGGATCCCGATTCCCCTTGTCAATGTTCCCAATCACCGGATTCCCCGCATGCTTGTGGAACGTGCGACCATCGCACGAATAGGCGACGCATTGCGTAAATGGATTTCCCGCCGCCGTGTAGATCAACACCAGCGGCGCCCGGTCGCCATCGCCGAACCCGGAACTGTTCCGCACATCGCACACCCCGCTCCCGCTGAACATCGCTCCGAAGCGATCGGGATGCAATACATCGCCCAACTCGCGCCAATGAAGCAAATCCTGCGACACGGCATGGCCCCATGTCATGTTCCCCCAACCCCAACCGTACGGATTGTGCTGGAAAAACAAGTGGTATTCGCCACCATAGTACACAAGACCGTTCGGATCGTTCATCCAACCGCGATAAGGCGAAAAATGATACTGCGGACGCAATGACTCGCCATAGGCGCCAGGGGTGTAAGAACCATCACCGAGGCGGCAGGGCACACCATCGCCAAAACCTCGACCCTCAACGACAACCTCAACCTCAGACCCTGCCCATTCGCTGCCGTCAACGCGAGCCTCCCACTCGCAATCGACAAAATCGCTTAGCTCAATCGTGAAAAAGCGAACCTCTTCCCCCTGATGCAAAATCCGAACGCGACATTGCGGATTCCCGCGCTTCACGGGAAACAGCAAATAACTCGACCCCGACTCAATCTGAAACCGTACGCTCGATCCCATCATGGCTTTCTACCCCCTGCATAAAAAAACAAAGCAACCACCCAACATGGTCTCGTCGGGTAGTTGCTGGTCATTCACTCGATTGACAGGACAAGACTACTCAGCATCAGCCTCAACAGGAACGTCGCCCGTGCCCAAACGCTCATCCTTCAACTTCTTCAACTCGCGCTTGCCCATGTCACGCAATTCCGCAATGCGACGCTTCTGGGCCTCGCGGGGTGTCGTCTTGCCAGATTCCCAATGGCTTACGGACAAGTGACTGACACCAAGCAATTTCGCATACTGAACTTGAGTCAAGCCAAGACGGGTGCGCCACTTCAAAATCCGATCGGCAGTCACGCGAACACTCTTCGGGCGATCCTCAGTCTCAACATCGGAAGAAGAAGCATCGACCGGAACTGCAGATGGCCCCAACTTCTCCAATGCCTTGATGCGACGTTCCAATTCCGCTACAGAACGACGCAACGCAACCAGTTGCTCGCGATGGTTATCAAAATCACTCTTCGTAGCCTTCTTCGCCAAACGACGAATCTCCTCGTTCAATACTTGAGTAATGTTCGCCATATTTTGCTCCTTAAACGTTAATGATGATGTCTAGCACACGGAATATCTTGTTCCGAAACTACTTTGCCTACATTGTCAAAACACACATCAAGCTAAGTCAACATAATCACACTTCCCTAATTTGCAAATCAAATTCTCGCCAAAAGTATCATTTTCTATTGAATTAAGTATGCTTTTTAAGGCTAAATCATTCGCCAAACACAAAATTCCTAATTCTATAAAAAAATACTATCAATCGAAAATGTTAAACACATAAACAACGCTAAGTAACCATGCATAGCAACTAAACGCTCGTTTCAAACGGCCATTTAATTCCGAATATAACCAAAGCCATAGGGGCAATCCTGTTTTCCCATCAGTTCTCCCGTACCTAATAACTTCTTTTTTCCCAAATTCATTTTGTACTCAAATTATCCTTCGTAACATTTTCACAAGAAATTCTACTTATATGATATATAGTATGCTTCAAAGGCTATGGTGCCTTTGATTTTTACCACAATTGTTAACCTAACATTCATCGAGAAAACATGCTCGACAATCAAGCTGAAATCCAGAAGGTCATCCAGTTCCTCGACGAAGCCGCCAAACTCGCCAAGGTCAACTCCGTACTCGTCACCAGCGAGCAATTCTTCAGGATCTGGCAGGACGCCTGCAGCCCGCGCCCTTTCTTCGTGCCATCCCAGGGAATCTTCTGGAACAACCGCCAAATCATCGGAAAGACACGCCATGACAACACGAGAATCGCATACCTCGATTGGCACCTGAACGACAAGCAGCCTGTCCTGGCAATCGAAGCCGAAAACCATATCGAAATCCAACGAATCCTAGTCGATGACAAAGAAATTGTATTCGACAAGCCGGAGGACATCAGTCCCGAACCCAACGACGTGACTTTCGGGGACAAGGTCGAGGTCATGGCGGAAGTCGTCGCAATCCTCAAGCAAGACTACCCCAACCTGAACCTGCACAAGGCAAGCAACAGCCTGATCAGGGAAACACTCGAACAACTCGCCAGCAAAAAACCGTCTCCCGTCGTCAACAAGCTCAAGTCAAGACGTACCGGATTCAAGTCCCTCCTGGACGCGGTCCTCGCTGAAATGGTCGAAGACGAAATCTCGTCGCAGCTGACACTCAACCTGGATGAACAACAACCGCAAGACGAGGATATTGGCGAGATCGCGGAACAACCCGTCGCAATCACCATTCCGGAACGGGGAAAATGGGACGTCAAAGCTGATATCGACATCCTGCTCGAAGCCTACCGATTGCTCGAAAAAAACGACGAGGAGTTCACAATCCCGCTAAAGGATGCGCAAACACTCGTCGAAAAAACCGACAATGTCGAGACCGTCAAGCTCAATCTTCCACAGCAACTGATTATCAGCATCAGGGAAGGAACCAGATTCAGCATCGCCCAAATTGATTCCCAGAAAAGTTACATCGGGACTTTTTCTGCCGACGTCATCGAAGACGGCACGGTTATCGGACGAATCGAATGGAACAAGGATCTGGTGGAAATCCCTCCAAAATCCCAATTGTTCGCCAAGCCAAGGCAATCCTCATACCCTTTCATCATCGCGTTGCTGGAAAACCTTATCACAGGCATTGACAAGGATAAAAGCAGCGAAAACTCACCCCTCAAGGCAATCCTTGGCATCAAACCGCTGCCCTACAGGCACCACCCATACCTTAAGGGAAATGACCCGCAGCAAAACAATGCGATCCATTCCGCTAGCGACGCATTCAATCTCGCAACGCTGATCCAAGGCCCCCCTGGAACAGGAAAATCAACCGTCCTCGTCCAATTAGTCGAAAAAGTCACGCAAGAAGTCGAAAACGCAAAGATCATCATCACGGCGCCAACGCACGCCGCCGTTGACAACATCTGCAAGAAACTGCTCCACAAGCCCCTCTTCAGGCACGGTTCATCACCGGATCCCATCGACCCCGAAGTCCTCAAGTCAGCATGGACCGGGAATCGCAAGATCAAAGCACAAATCGAGGAAAAGGCATTGGAGCAAAAATGCGAAATCCACGCGGGCACGCACATCGGCATCCTGAAATCCCATGGGATTTCGGATCGACTCAGTGCCAACGGACCTTTTGACCTGATTGTCTTCGATGAAGCGGCGATGTCCCCCACCGCCGAAGTGATCCCCTGCATTTGCCTTGCAAGGCGTGTTGTCATCTTCGGCGACATCAAGCAGCTCCCGCCGTTCCCGTTCCCCGATGCCGTCCAGGAAGCCCTCCAGAGGAACCACGCCTTGACCCAGGCGCAATCCTGCCTCCTCAACGGAAGCCTGATGGCGTGGCTGCAAGACTTCAGGCAACTGCAACCGATCATGTTGACGACATGCTACCGGTCGCAAAACCCAAGATTGATGAAATTCGCCTCGAGATTGTTCTACAATGCCAAGGTGCAAACCAACCCAAATGCAGAGTATTTCAAACTTCCCTTCAAGGAAAGACAGGCGAAATACCCACGGGAAACACTGCAAATCATCGATACAGCGAAACTGCCGCCGGAAATCAAGGCAAACCAGCTCGTCATCAGCGATACTAGCCCAGGCTATGAAAATATCACCGAGGCAAAAATTGCAACGGCTACAGTGCTCGAGAAAATCAATGCCTTCGAACTAAATGAAATTTGCGTCATTTCGCCCTACAGGAGACAAGCGAAGCTAATCAGAAAACTGCTCGCCGCAAATAAGCCACAGCAATTCGACGACGAGACATGGACAGCCTTTACCAAGGCAAGAATCTCCACGGTCGATAGCTTCCAAGGCGGAGAAAGCGACATCGTCATCGTCTCATACGTACGCTCCGTACTAAAGGGAATCGGATTCATCGACGACCCGAACAGGGCCAACGTCACACATACCAGGTCAAAACGAGAAATGATCGTCATCGGCGACTTCGACCACCTCGGGCAATACGCAAAAAACAATATCTTCCAGCGACTCAAGGACGCAATCCAAAGAGAGGGCATCGTCAACGAAATCCAAGTGGACCAACTCGCTGAACTCACAAGATCCATTGCAGGTATCGAAGCCACAACACCGCCCGAACAACCAGCACCAACCCCACCAATGCCGCCTCAACCACATTCAAAACCAGCTCAACTCACGCTCTTCGACTTCTAGGCCCACACAAAAAAGTTTTTGGGTTGACATTATATGTATGGTTGCCTTAGTTGACCAGTGAATTATAGTAAATTGATTTTTCCTTCTACGTGTTCCACAAGTATTCAATTGGAGTCCTGTCATGAACGGTCTTACGTTGTTGGTTGGAGTTTGCGTACTGTTCCTGGGAGCCTACGTCATTTATGGGCGTTGCTTGAAACGTTGGTTTGGCATTGACCCCGCGAGACCCTGCCCTTCGAAAACCCATGAGGACGGGATTGACTATGTTCCAACACCGATGGCAGTCTTGTTCGGACATCATTTCGCATCGATTGCCGGTGCAGGCCCCATAGTCGGTCCTATCTTGGCTGCCAGTATGGGTTGGTGTCCTGCGATGCTATGGATTGTCTTGGGCTGCATATTTATCGGATCGATGCACGACTTTGCGGCATTGTTTTTATCTGTCCGGAACGAGGGTCGTTCCATTGCATATGTCATTGAGCACGAGCTTGGGTATTACGGTCGTCAGATATTTTTGTTCTTCTGTGTTGCGTCATTGATTCTAGTTGTAGCGGTATTCACCTCTCAGATTGCAGAGTCGTTTATCAGCACGCCTTCGGTTGCCTCGTCATCGATATTCTTCATGGCGTTGGCACCGATATTCGGGGTACTCACATCACGGCGCATTCTTTCATTGGCCGAGGGAAGCCTGATCTTCGTTCCTATCCTCTTCATCCTAGTCTGGTTTGGCACGGTTGTTCCCATTGACATTCCGAAGATACTCGGCTGCACTCCGGAGACTGCAACGTCTGTCTGGATTGTCCTGCTGCTTTACTACGGTCTGTGCGCCTCGATCCTCCCTGTCGACTTCCTGCTCCAGCCGCGCGACTACCTCAATTCCTACCTGCTTTACGCCATGATAATCCTCGGCTTCGTGGGCGTCTTCGCCTATCAACCTGACATCAACACCCCCGCCTTCGTCACCGACGAACCGCTCGTGCCCAAAATGTTCCCGTTGCTTTTCGTGACGATTGCCTGCGGCGCCTGCTCAGGCTTCCACGCACTGGTTGCCTCGGGCACTTCCTCCAAGCAAATCAAGAACGAAGCGCACATCCTGCCAATCGGCTACGGAGCCATGTTGATCGAGGGGCTGCTGGCGACGTTGGCGATCATCAGCGTCTGCTACCTGGATCTCCCTGCATTGCGCGAAGTCACCAAGGGACCTGCACCGATTGCCTTCGCCAAAGGACTCGCCACCTTCTCGGCAAAGTTGGGACTCCCATACGAAACAGGTCTCAATTTCGTCAGCCTTTCCATTTCCGCATTTATGCTGACCTCCATGGACACCGCGACCAGGCTTGCAAGGTTCGTTTGGCAGGAAATGCTCCTGCCCAGAGGCGCCAATCCAGACCAGCTCGAGACCGCACAAGCACAGCAAGGCAAGCTGAGAAGCTTCTTCTCATCGCGCTGGATCGCGACAATCACCGTGGTCGTCCTCAGTGGTTGGATGATCTTCAGTGGCGAAAGCGCCCAAATCTGGCCTGTTTTCGGAGCATCCAACCAGCTTCTCGCAGCTCTCACCCTGCTTGCCGTCTCCCTTTGGCTGACCAGGACGAAAAGACCAGTGCTGTTCGCCTTGCTGCCGATGATTTTGATGATGGTCATCAGCGTCTGGGCCTTGGTTTTCCTCATCATTGAGAATATCAACAGGAGCATTTCCCTGGTCACCATCAGCGTTTTCCTGCTGGCGATGGCCTGCATCCTCATCGTCCTCGCCGTAAAGGCAATGGCGAAGGCAAGAAAAGCCTAGCCATAAAAAAGCCCTCCGATTCCATAAGCTCAAACTGGAATCGGAGAGCCAAGATAATAATCCTTTTTTGCTCAGTTGAACTGGTATCCTGAGAATCCCAGCATCAATTGCTGGGGCATCGCAGTTCCTTCAACTTGCTTCTCGATGGTGGTACTGATCATAATTCTTGTCGGAACAATCATATTGCCGCTTTGTTGATCCAACTTCGTATGGGCTACTTGAATCATCAGCGTGTTGTTGCCGCTCAGGTTGAGGTTCACGGCTTCAACAATCTTGTTCACCTTGTCAACGCGGATGACCGCGCTAAGGACTTTGATACCTTCGTATAGTTCCTCGTTGATATTCGGCACGTTGAACAAGGCCTGTCTTTGGTTTTCCTGGGCAATTACGGTACCTTCGGCATTGCTCACCATATCGGTCAAGTCCCGCAAACCCTCGAAGGACAAGCTTGTCAGAGCCATCTGGACACCCGCAAGCTTCTCATTGACCAGCCCAGCCAGCTGCTCCGCACCATCGCCCTGGAATACAGCAGATAGCTTGTCGCCGGACTGCTGATGGCTCAGGTCAAAATGCGAAAACTTGACTTGCGGAGCCGGCATGCCTTTTGCCTGTGCCTGGAGGGCCAGCATAGTCGTCACCAACATCGCAACCTGAGGACAATACATCTTGACCTTGAAATTGCGCGAGTGCAGCTTCTCGTACGTCGAAGCAACATCACTAAGCAATGCGTCATGCTCAGCCGACAAGCCATACGCAGTTCCAATACAGACGGCCAATATCAAAAAACACAGTCTTTTCATGGTTGCTTCCCCGTAGATAATCACTTGCCGCCCGATTGCCTGAATCGGGCGGCAGCTTAGTGGCTACTTCTACATTAAGTTAAGCCTTATAGCGGCAATTCCGTGTACTTCATGAACTTGGAGGACAGGATCTCAACGCCGTTATCGGTGATGCGAGCACCGTTTTCCCAGCGCAAACCGAAGTCAACATCGTGAAAGAACGTATCGACCTGATAGGTCATGTTGCGCTTCAGCGTGTATTCTGAAGTAGATTCCATCCAGGGATATTCGACTTCCATCATGCCGATCGAATGGCACGGGCCATACAGCATGTACTTGTCGTAGCCTTCGGACTTCACCCAGGCTTCGTACTCGCGAACCACTTCGCCGGAAACCTTGCCGCCCTTGAGCAATTCGTACGTCTTCTTATGGGCCTTCAAGCCAAACTCAACTAGCTTGCGCTTGCGATCCGGCAACGGACCGATGGAGAACGGGATGCCGACCGAGGACGAATAACCGCAGACGCGGGCGCCGATGTTCAGCTGGATCACCTCGTTCGGAACAATCAGGTTATTCGTCGGCCGCGAGATCGCATTGCATGTCGCCTTTCCGCAGAAGCAATACAACGCATGTCCTTCGTACTCGGCGCCGTTCTTGTACAGTTCGCGCTGTGCAATTCCGATCACCTGCAATTCCGTCATCCCGACCTTGATTTCCGAGAAAATCGCGTCAATCGCCTGTTCGCTGATCTGGTATGCCTTCCGCATGCACGCAATTTCTAAGTCTGACTTGTAGGCGCGCATCGGACGAATCAAGTGATCCGCCTTCACGATTTCGGCATTGGGGAACGCCGCCTTCAAGCCTTCGATCACCGGCAACGGGGTAATCGTGTACGAAACCAAGCCCAGGCGCTTCAAGGGCTTGCCTCCCAATGCCTCGCCAAAGACATCCGGATAGGTCGAAACTGCCAGGCCGGGATACTCGGGATCCGCGGATTCGCGATACTCAATCATCGTGCGGATGTTCTTCAACATGCTGCGGGCCTCGGCATATTCCTTGCTCTCGGGACCGACCAGCAAAAACGCCTCGCCCTCGGCGGGAATCAAGACTGCCGCGCTCTCAAAAGTCGGCCAAAAATCAGAGAAGAACCTGACATTGGCGCAATCGGCTTCGTGTCCATGAACCAAAATCGCATCAAGCCCTTCCTTCTTGACCGATCCCTGCATGATTGCAACCCTAGAAAGATACTCGCTACGTGGAATCTCAATCGCCATAGTCAACTCCTGGTTTTGTTGGTTTATGCCCATTTCGACAAACACACAAATCGGTAATAAAAACAATTAATCCCATAATCACCTTTTTTCAAGCCAGCCCATTTGCTTTTTTGATTTTATAGCCATATTTTAAATATGAAATGCTTCCCCATAAACCAAAATACCATAACCAATATCAAAACTTACGCGGAGACACCGATGAAGAAACTTATTACCCTGGCATTATTTCTCACCATAGCACTCGTCGCAGCACCGAAAGCCGACATTGACGGCGCAAAAAAAGGCGTCTGGACAATGGATTACGACAGCGTGCTCAAAGCCACACAAAACGAAAACACCCCGATCCTCATGCTCTTCACCGGCTCCGATTGGTGCGGGTGGTGCAAGGTGCTTGATGAAAAGGTCCTCTCAAAAACAGAATGGATCGACTACGCGCAAAAAAACCTCTATCTCGCCTACATCGATTTCCCGCGAGACGGGAAACTCGTTCCGGAAAAATACAAAAAGCGCAACAGGGAACTTCAAGAAAAATTTGCTGTCAGAGGATACCCAACAATCCTGCTGCTCGATGCAAAAGGAAATAAAATTGGCAGTATTCCGATGGAAAGGAACTTCACGCCAAATAGGTTTATCACAAAAGTCAGGCAGCTGCTCGAATCATCCGCAAAATAATCCACGCCATTCTTTCCAAAGACCAGGCAAAAGAACTCAAAAACTGAAAGAAGAAAAGGACAAGGACATGAATTAGCTTTATGTGAAGAACTATCCCCTATAAACCACAATTATTTAAACCAATATCAAAACTTATGAAGAGACATCGATGAAGAAACTTATTACCCTGGCATTGTTCCTTGCATTTGCACTTGTCGCAGCACCAAAAGCAGACATTGACGGCGCAAAAAAAGGCGTCTGGACAATGGATTACGACAGCGTGCTCAAAGCCGCCGAAAAGGACGACACCCCGATACTCATGCTCTTCACTGGTTCCGATTGGTGCGGATGGTGCAAGGTGCTGGATGAAAAGGTCCTCTCAAAACCCGAATGGAACGACTACGCGCAAAAATCACTCTATCTAGCCTACATCGATTTCCCGCAAGACGAGAAGCTCGTACCGGAAAAATACAAAAATCGCAACAAGGAACTCCAGGAAGAATTCGATATCGAAGGATATCCAACGATCCTGCTGCTCGATGCAAAAGGAAATCCAATTGATAACCTTCCGATGGAAAAGAACATCACACCACAAAGCTTCATCACAAAAATTAGGCTGAAGTTGCTCTACTCGCCCGCAGAACTGGAAAAAATCTACTCCATCCTTCCGAAAGACCAGGCAAAGGAACTCAAAGCAAAGGGAGACAGAAAACAATTCCTCAGCAATGAACTCAAAAAGGCGGACGAAGAACTGGACAAGGCAATCAAGGAAGCTGAGGAAAAACACGAGAAAGTCGCGAAGCCACTCAGCGACGAACTCTCAAAGATCGGACCTGCTTTCGATAAAGATATCGTCAAGGCACTCATTGCGGCAAAATCGCCAGATAAGTTGCCTAAATTCCTCGAGGCACAGAAAAACCTGGAAGAAGAAATGGACAAGGCCATGAAGTGGATACAAACACGCCCTGAACAAAACGAAGAAAACAACAAAATCTTCGAAGACTTTAGGAACCGCATTGACCAACTCCAGGCAGAAACCCAGGAAATCATCATACAAGCACTTCCATGATAAGCTGTTAGAGCAGGACGTCTTCGTCAGGTCGCTTGTCATTTCCAGCGACCTGGCGATCCTCGCCCTCAAGTGAAATCCGCCATGGCTCCCGTTTGCGGAACTTGGACTTGAACTTCTTCTTAAGCTTGCCCGTTGCCTCCAGGTGGATGTAGCATTCCCTCATGCAACCGCGTGCAGCTTCAACGGCCATGGCGTGTCGATGGTAGAACGGAATTTTTATCAGATCCGCCATTTCGTTCCAGCTAAGGTGGTCCAGCTTGTCGTAATCCTTAAAATCCTGCGGCAGGAAGGGATTGTAATGTGGATTTGAGCCACGATACGCATTGGCGCACTTCCCCAAGTCAATCTTCGCGAATTCCACCTGATGTCCCGCAATGACCACCTTCTGGCTTTCCGTGGTCGAAATTGCGCCTCCCGTGCAACCGCGAGCGCAACACATGCAACGGTCGCAAAGCTTTCCCTCGAAGATTGGATCCGGCTCAAGTTCAGCCTCCGTCAACAACGTGACAAATCGCTGGAACGGACCAAATTCAGGAGTCAGGAATACCTTCGCCCAGCCAAATTCGCCTAACCCGCAAATAAAAGCCGCTACACGCTGGTCAATCAATATGTCAGGCGCCGGAAAACCTTCACGGCAGACCTTCGCCTTCATGCCTTCCGTGTTGTTGCGAAAATAAATGTTCGGCATTGGAACGCATTCGTACTCGTGATCTTCAATAAAACAACAGAGGCGACGCATCACCGACGGACCGAAGACCTCGTTGATTCCAGCGTAGCCCATTGAAGTGTAGTTGGAGAACAGCGTACCCTCCTCGGTTCCGCGAAAATACCCACGAGGTATCCGAAACGCCAGCGAAATGCATGATTTGGCTTCCGGAAAAACATATCTGGGATCACGATCCTTCGGTGCGCCTTCCCAACGATCCATGCTCCCGATCCCGCACAAATCAGCCCCGAACTCACGTGCAGCACGCTTAACCATCTCGCTAGTCAAGTCGCTCATCTCAACTCCTTTACGATTTCGCCAAACAATGAATTCGATGTCGTGCGCTTCACCAGAACCTCGACCATCTGCCCAACACGAGTCGTCGCCAACGGAATAAAGTTGCATACCTTGTTCAACGGGGTTCGACCGGTCCAGCGATCGGGATTCCGCTTGCTGACGCCTTCGACCAGGATCTCCTGCACGGTATCCTTGAACCTGGCATTCCGCAATGTCGCACCCGATTCCAAATCCGCCAGCAAGAGCTGGTTCCTGCGGTGCTTTTCCTCCTCGGAAACATCGTCAGGATAATCCCTTGCGGATTTCGTGCCTTCCCGTGGCGAATATCGGAAGATGTACGCCATGTCAAACACCACCTCGTTCATCAACGAGCGGGTCATCTCGAACTCCTCCTCGGTCTCGCCGGGAAAGCCAACAATCACATCCGTCGTGAAATTAACCTCGTCCAAGCCTTTACTCAATTTTCGTATGCAATCCAAGTATTCGGCTGACGTGTACGAACGGCGCATCAGCTTGAGGATCCTGTCCGAACCAGACTGCAGGGGAATGTGAAAGCACTTGCATACCTTCGGCAAGTCACGAACAGTACGGATAAACGCATCGTTCATAAAATGGACGTGGGGGGAGGTAAACCGTATCCGTTCCAAGCCGTCAACCGCGTGAACCGAAGACAACAGATCCGCAAAAGCACTGAACTCGGGGGTATATACCCCGTCACGACGCGCCTCCGCAACCCCGAAGGCCGTGATGTTCTGACCCAACAACAAGACCTCGCGCGTCCCCCCGTCAACCAATCGGCGAACCTCCTCAACGATCGAGGAAATCGGACGGCTCTTCTCACGACCACGTACATACGGAACGATGCAATAGGAGCAAAACTGGTCGCAACCGCGCATCACAGCCACTTCAGCCACCACCGAACCCAAACGATGACCGTCAAGCTCGGGACGGATCACACGATCAAGACCAGTCTCAGAGTAACGCCCACGATCATTGGCAATCGAACGAACAAGCTCGGGAACCCGATGCAATTGATCGGTCCCGGCGACGAAATCCAACACCGGAAGCTGCTTCAGCAACGTATCGCCATGATTCTGAGCCATGCAACCGACAACGCCGACAATCAGGTCGGGATTCGTCTTCTTCAGCTTCTTCATGAACCCGATCTTGCCAATCGCCTTCCGTTCCGCCTGATCGCGAACAGAACATGTGTTGAACACAATTAAATCAGCAAGCCCCTCGCTCTCAACGCATTCATGGCCATCACCCTCCAACAGGCACGACAACGCCTCGCTGTCACGCTCGTTCATCTGACAACCATATGTCTTGATGTAAAACTTCATCGCCGAAACCTTTTCCAAATGCCTCGCATCATCAAATCGGAAGGCAAGGCTCGAAAATCAATCGCTCGTAGTAGGGACTGTGCAGGAAATAATGCTCGGCAAAATCACCAACGTAGGTGAACAATGTTGGACCGCGCTGCACAGCTGGAGTCTCGAACTGAATGAGCAACGGCGTGCAATTGTACTTCTTGCACATCTTGCCGCAAGGCTTGTCCGTCATCACAAATGTACGAACAGGATCAGCCAGACCAGCCGTCGGACAATTCCGCGCAGTCGCGATGAATGACCAGGGATAGTACAATCCCATCGTCATGTCCCAACCGCCTTCAGGACGGTATATGCCCTGTGGCGTCATATCAAAATCAACATTGGTGAAACCCCATTCATGGACTTCCTTCAAATAGACGGGATTGGACAAGCTGACGTCCCTATAAGACTGAACCTGCATGTCTCGAATCTCCTGCTCCACCGTCTCGATGCCATTCATGTGCACAGGGAAATTGACTCCAGGCTGCGCGAACAGGTTCATCCTTGTCTGCTTGTTGAGCAGACGTCCCAAGACCAAGCGTCCCTTCAACTCGGGAAAATCACGGTGTATCACATTCAGGACACCCCAGTCGTTGACCACTACCTCGCAATCATCCGCGCCCAACTCGCGCAAGCAAGTCAGGTTTTCAACGACCTTCGCAATCCCGACATCAGTAAGGTAACCCCCAGTGACATACGTGAAGTCCCACTCCATCTGACGACTGAAATAATAAGCATGATCGACCTCGTCCGAAGGAGGAATCAAATTCTGGCAGAATTCCTGCCCGAAATACAGCCTGCTAAAATCCATGCCGTTGTTTTGGAACAGTTGAAGCCAGGACAGGGACGACAGGTTGTTGGTGAACTCGTAGTTGTTCGGGTTCAACGAAAACATAACCGTCGCCAAATAGGACGGTATTTCACGCGCATCGATGATCTTCAGGAAATCGTCAATCATCTCAAGACGATGAAGGTCAGGGAAATAAATCGCCAATTCTATTTTCTTGCTCATATTGGGGATTCTCCTCTCAGCCGTTTTCGCGTTTCACATGCGCTTCCGGAACGTCGTAGTAGCAATGGATCCTCGCGTCGCAAAACGCCGGGCTGTTGATCAATTTTCGGCAGAAATCGGGATTGGGATCCGGAGCCGTCATTGCCGCATGGACGATTGCCAAGGTAGGCATCTTGAAATCAGTCGCCCCCCGCAATGGCACCTTGAGGCAATCGATGCCCATGTCCCTGAAATGCTTGATTGAGCACAATCCGCAATTTTGGTACAAGGTCTTGGGAAGCACCGCCTCGACACCGCATCCATTGGCGCACAAATCCACGGAATAATCATACGGGGTCATCTGGTTCGTCGTCAAGTGACGGGCGAACTCATTCAACCTCGTGCCCTCCTTGAAGACCTCGATCCCGCTGGCATGCAAATCCGTAGCCACATCCTTCCAATCGTCGGGAAACCGATTGCTGGCATGCATCTTCGCCAACAGCATGTCACCGCACAAATTCCTTCGCGCACCGCTGTGGATCGAATGGCAATTCTCGTCGTTGAAGTAGCAACGATAGCCAATGATCATCACTTCCAACTCAACGTTCATGCCGCGGGTCTGCTCGACAATCCGGGCAATCTCGGAAATGGACAGCTTGCGGGGAATCACAACGCGACGAATATTGAACTTGTCACTGAAAAACTTGATGGATTCCATCGAAAAGCATCCCGTGCCCGTGCTAATGTGCAACGGACGGCGAATCCCCCACTCCTTCAGGCAAAACATGATCGCGGGATCCGCGACGACATACCCGTCGGGATTGAACTGCTCCATCGTCTCAACCATGTCTCGCAAGTACGGAACTCGCTCGGAGCCATTGTCGTGCGCATTGATAGCCAAATTCAGCCGTGCACCTGCCTTGTGCACCGCTTCGGACATCTCGGCCAATTCAGATACCTGGGTGAAATTGTAGCCGCCGCCAAGCGGACGACGGTTCGGACAAACCTCCCAACCGTACTTCGACAACCAGTCGCGAGGAACAAAACCCGCAAAAAACTCCTCGACCCCATACTTGACATACTCGCGTATGCGATCGGGAGTGTCATTCGCATCCAAACCAAACGTGATAAACATCTAACTTCACCCTCGACGTCTAGAATTGCACTCAACCCTTGGGCATGCCCGACTTGCGCTTCCCGTGACACTCCTTGAACGGCTTCCCGCTTCCGCAGAAACACATGGCCTCCATCTTCGCAGATGCCTTCTTCTTGCTTACGGACTTGCCTGTCGCCAACGGAACCGAACGAGTTAACGAAGTCGTGAACAACGGCAACTCCTCCGTCAAGCTTTCGCTGCGTATCCGATGCAAACGAGTAACCATCGATTTCGCAAACACACGGCGGATCTGCTTCCAATGATCGTACTTCTCGGTGAAGTCAATCACCTTGAACAATCTTTCGAAACCCGCGTCCTCGGAGTAGATCTCAAACAAGCCATCCTCCAACGCAAAGTACAAACGAGGCGGCTGGCTCTCCTCAAATGCCTGCTTCCCAACTGTGAATATCTTCCCGTGCATGTCAGGAGAAATAAAGTGCTCCGCCAAAAATATCGCCCCCTTGCAAATCGGATCGCCAGACCAAATCAGCGTCGAGGGCATGCCGCGAATGATCAACACTCGCTTGCCAGGCTCGGCATTCGCACCCATCTGGAAAAATGTCAGAATGTCAGCGGCACGCGATGTCACGGATGCCGGCTGCCCGCTCTTCCGGAACTCTTCCTGCAACATCCCAATCACCTGATCCGAGCAGGCAACCACAATCGCGTTCCCCTCGCACTTCAGCACATCCGTGACAACGGCAGAAAGCCGCTCATCGCTCGTCCTGAACGTAAATGCCGTGTACCCGATATCAGGAGTCGCCTTGAGCTTGCGACGATGCCCAGGAACGCAGAAAACCTTGTTGATCTCCTCTGCGGTGAACTTGCTGATACGGGAAGCCGAACCGGCAATCGCAATCTTCGACTGGGACAGCCGAGACGCAACGTCAATGAAGTCTTGGTTGGACCATTCTTCCGGAACCTTTCCCGTTGACTTGTACACCAGGCCCGAAGCACGAGGCACGCCATGTTCAAACGCCAAAATGCGGTTGCTGTACAAGCACAAGTCGCCTTCCAATAGGAAAATCGACTGGACCTTCTCGAAAAACAAATCCTCGTTGCGCCGCATCGTGCCCATGAACTCGAAATAATCCGACAGGGCCAAGTCGAAATCACCGCAATCCGCAAGGCGCTTCCCCGGAGCGCCACAAATCGCACCCATCAAGCCGATCTTGATGTCCCCTAAGCTGCGAACACGATCAAGCAATTTGCGCATGTTCGGCAGATCATACATCAGAATTGACGTGATGACGCAGCGGCGACGCTCCAATATCTGGAACAAACCGTACAATATACCCAATTCAAGCTGAGAAGCCTCGCACACACCGACTATCGAACCCGAAATAGCCTCGCGCAAATATCCCTCACGGACTTTCGGATTCAAGCCACGCCAAGAGGAAAAGACAACGGGATCGCTTGCGTCCTCGTAAGTGAACTCCTCGATCCATTGCAAAAAACGAGCCATTAATTCCGCGCGGGGAACAGGCGTCAACCCACGAAGCGTTTTCCAACCTTCAATCAATGACATGTCACTTTACCTTATACCTATTATACATACGAAAGCAAAATCACAAACCATGTACTATATACCATGCTCCTCTTATTTGATAGCAAAAAATCCGTTTTTTTCAACGACCAATATGGTTTTCATGGAAAATCACACAAAACAAAGCAACCAAACCTTGAATCACACTCCAAACACCATGCAATGACATTGTGAAATCGCCCCCTTTTCCCCGGAATCTCAAAAAAACTCGTCTTGGCAATTGCAAAACCGATTTCCCGGTGTATAGTAATATCCGTTTTTTAAAAACCAATCGTGGGATGGTAGCTCAGTCGGTAGAAGCACCGCACTTTTAATGCGGGGGTCCCGGGTTCGAGTCCCGGCCATCCCACCATGGTTTGAATCTTTAACATCATATTGCGGATTTGATTCGCAGCATCTACCGAAAGGCGTTGATGACCCCTGGAGCACTGCAGACGAAGCGTCCGTAATATGACTACCACACTTGACTTGATATCCAACTACGGATTTGAACCTTAGAAGAAATGGACCGTGTGGCATCTACCTGCATCACGGTCTTGTTTTTCTTAAAGATAACCGAATTCATCATTCATAATTCATCATTCATAATTAGGATTACTATCATGAGCAAAGTTTGCGAAATCTGCGGCAAGCACAAGGCGTTCGGTGGTCACATTACACGTCGCGGTTTGGCCAAGAAGAAAGGCGGTATCGGACTCCACGTCGTCAAAAACACCAAGCGTACCTTCAGCCCCAACCTGCAAATTATCAGGGCATTGGTCAATGGTTCCGTCGTCAGGATGAAAGTCTGTACCTCTTGCATCCGCTCCAACAAAGTCGCCAAGGCTGGAACTGGAACCAGGACCGCACAGGCCTAACCCATCTCGAGTCGAGCAATGCTCCGGCAGTGCTCCCTTTTGGAGTCGATGGCTATGATACACTAGCGGACCATGACGCAAATGACGGACACGGACTCACTTTCACCCGTGCCCGTTTTTTGTTGTTCTACCCCATACAAGGAACGAGAATGCCTACCTTACCAAGAAGCCTGGACAAACTTAAGCCACATGACGGGATCAAAATCGCACCGTCCATCCTGGCCGCCGATTTCAGTCAGCTTGGCAACGAAGTCAAAGGCGTGGAAATCGCAGGCGCTGACATGCTCCATATCGACATCATGGACGGTCATTTCGTGCCCAACCTCTCCATGGGACCCGGGATCATACAATCCATACGAAAACTATCAAGCCTTCCTTTTGATGTCCACCTGATGCTCTCTGAACCGGGGCGATATATCGATCCTTTCGTCGAAGCTGGCGCAGACCACATCACCATCCACGTGGAAAGCTCCGGCGACATCAGCGCCACCATCGACCGCATCCATGAATCGGGATGCAGCGCGGGAATCACGCTCAGGCCGGGAACGCCTGCCGCAAGCATCAAGCCATTCATCGAAAAGGTTGACCTCATCCTCGTCATGACCGTCGAACCAGGCTTTGGCGGACAATCCTTCATGAATGGGCAAATCCCCAAGATCAAGGCATTGCGAGACATGATCGACGCATCCGGGAAGCCAATCCACCTACAGGTGGACGGCGGCATTGCAACCGGCACCGCGCGCCAAGTCGTCAATGCAGGAGCGGATGTCCTAGTCGCGGGAAGCAGCATCTTCAAGTACCGAAACGACTTCCCGAAGGCAATCCAAGCCCTGAAGGAAGACAAATAATATACAAGCAATCAATTCAATTAGTTACATAGTTCTACCAGGAAGCCATCAAGATGATCATCAGCAAATTCAACCGCTACTTCGCAAAGCACGGGCGAAATACCTACATTGTATTGGGTATCATCATCAGCGTTATCTTCGTCTTTTCGCTCGGAGACGGCATGGATGGTTGCGGATACAGGCAGCACGGCCTCAAGTCATTCGGCAAGATGTACGGCAAAAACCTCAGCGCCAAGATGATGACTGAGGAAATGAGAAAAACCTCACTCGCCTACATGATCAAGACTGGGCAAGATATCTCAAAGCAGGCAGGTGACTCCGCAGTCCTGCAACTCACACTCCAGAAAATGCGCGGACTCAGAACGGCAAAGGAAATGGGACTTGACAAGGTCGCCGACCAGGACATCAGGGACGCCATCATGGATATCCCCTTCTTCGGCGGAAAAGAAAACTTCCAGCGTCAAGCCTACGACGGCTTCGTCAAAAACTTCCTCCCGCAATTCAGAATGACCGCGGCAGATTTCGATGAGGTCATAAAGGAATCCATCATCATCGACAGACTCGAAGCCAAGATTACCGAAGGAATCGAAGTCACACAAGACGAAGTCAACGAATTCCTCGAATCATACAAAATCAGCACCCATGCCATCGTGATGGATACCAAGCGAGACGCCGCGCCCTCCAACGAAGAAATCCAGAAATTCTTCGAAACTAGAAAGAGTGAAATCAAGCTGGAAGACCAAAGGTCAGCAATCGTCGCAACCGCGACAGCCCAGGATATCATCGCCAAGGCTGACGCGCCAAACGCAGACAAAGCCCTGAAGGACAAGCTCGCGATCTCCGAAGACGAGATCAAGAATGACTTCGAGGCCACCAAGGATAGACTCTACAAGGAAAAGAAACTCGAAGAGGTCAAAGAACAAATCAATGACAAGCTCAGACTCCGCAAAGCTTCTGAGCTCGCAAACAAGACAATCGGAACCATCATTGACGAGCTGGCCAAAAGTGCACCCAAGGACGAAACCGTTGAAGCCAAGGTCGCACGATTCGTCAAAATCGCAAATGAAGCCGGTGCAACCGTCGCAGCGACAGGTTTCTTCACCACTGGAGATACAATCCCCAATATGAAGAGCCGTCAACCCGGTCTTGCAAGGTCAATCAGAGCGCTCAACAACGCCGGCGAAACAACCCAAAACGTCACAATCATTGGAGGATTCTGCGTTGCCATCCTCAAGGAAATCAAACCTGGCGAAATGCCAAAGGAAATCAATGACGAACTCCAAGACAAAATCGCTGACAAGCTGACCACCGAAAAGGCAATCGTATTCTTCAATGAAAAAATCGCCCCCTATAAGGACAAGCTAGCAGGCGTCGAATCAGTATGGGACCTCTGGCCAGAACACCAAAAGGAACTTGAAGCCAAAAAGCTTGACATGGACCAGATGATGGCCGAATACTCCAAATTCCGTGAATTCCTTACCGATTACCTGATGCCATTCTTCAAGGAAGAACTCAGAAGCGCTAAGGTCGTCGCGTTCAAACCCGCGACGTTCGAAGAAAGAATCACTGTCGCAGAAGACGAACTCAAGGCTGAATACGAAAAGAAAAAAGCCGAGTACGAAAAGAAACAGGTTCGACTCAACCAGATCGTCGTTAATATCGACGAAAAAGACGATGACGCGACAAAGGCAGCCAAAAAGGCGAAACTCGAAAAGGTCCTCGAACAACTCAAGCAGGGAATGCAGTTCAATGACCTCGTGAAAGATGCTTCCGACGACGAAGATACAAAGGAAAAACAAGGCGATACCGGACTCGTCAATGTAAATACCCTTGACGAAGAAGTCGCTAACGCCGCTCTCGCACTCGAAATCGGACAGGTCAGCAAAATCATCGAAACCAAAAACGCATACTGGCTCGTCAAACTCGCCGAAAAAGACATGGGCAAGACGTTTAATGACAAGTCCGTACAAGACGAACTCACAAAGGCTATCAAGGCGAATAAAGCCAAAAACATGGCCGCTGACAAGGCACTCGAACTCTCAAATCAATTCACTGATGCAGCCACTGAAAACGACAAGGCTGGACAAGAAAAGAAATCCGACGTCGAACTCTTCAATGCAATGCTGTCCACAGGCATCCCAGACGCCGAGGTCATAGACCTGTTCAAGGTCAACAAAAACGCGACCATCCCCAATATCGGACGCGAAACCAAGTTGATGGAAGCTATCTTCGGCAGAAAGCCCGACGCCCCCTTCACATATATGGTCGCCGGGACAAACGCAAGCTTCGTGGCATGCGTCACAGAAGTCATACCCTCATACATGGTCATCCCATCCGAGCAGGAAGCCGATGCACTTAACAGGCTCAAAAACCTCTATAAGAAGGAAACCGCAATGGCCGCGGCACTGAAGATCGCTAACGACAAAGTTGCAGCAATCAACAAGGAACTAGCTGCAGGAGCAA
>Ga0123334_1001227_pt1 | contig 32894 bp, 31 predicted proteins | sample BiotimSIPDNA_FD_89706 | JGI IMG/M metagenome (GOLD analysis project Ga0123334, IMG submission 89706) | Anaerobic biogas reactor microbial communites from Washington, USA - Biogas_R1 time_0 SIP DNA | ecosystem: Engineered > Bioreactor > Anaerobic > Unclassified | place: Washington, USA...
ACCGATCAAACCGGTAGCTTTCAGGCGGCGGCTCGTATCCCGCCGGACGCCCGGTGACCTCCCGCACTTCACCGCCGAGGTAGCGGCGCACGGCGTCGACGACCTGGCGAGCCGTGATCAATCCGGGCAGGACCTCCTCCGGGAACCGCCCGCCGAATCGTTCCTCCAGCGCCGCAACGATTTCCATACGTTCGAGGGAATCCATCCCCAACTCGGTGATCCGGGTGTCGATATCCATTCCGTCGGCCCTGTCGCGAGCCACCCGGCGGACCTCCTCCAGGACGATTTGTTCCGTCGACTTCCCGCTCCCCGAACGCCGGAAACTTGCCGGCGGTTTCGGCAGGGACGCCTTCCTTCCGTTGCGACCGGGAGCCGACTCGGCGAGCGGTCTGCGCACCGGCGCTGCCGCTTGAATTTGGGGTTTGACGGCTGCAATCGGCCGCTCATCGACGTCCAGAGGCTGCCCCACTTCCCATTGAGCCACGACCGACAGCGTGCCGTCCAGATAGCCGTTGCGGCAGGCGTGGCGCTGGATCTTTCCGCTGGTCGTCTTGGGCACGCTGCCGGCTTTCACCAGCACCACTGCGTCGAGGCCGAGTTCATGTTGTCGGGAAACTGCTCGTCGAATCGCCGCGATGATCTCGTCGTTGTCTGCCGTGCGATGACGCTCGACCTCATGGACGGCAACGAGTCTCTCCTGGCCGTTGACCTCCGCAAGAAACACGGCGCCGCTGTCGGGACGAAGCCTTTCGTGACTCTCTTGAACCGTTTGTTCCACGTCCTGAGGATAGATGTTGACTCCGTGCAGGATGATCAGGTCCTTGATCCGCCCCGTGAGGAATAACTCGTTTTCATGGATGAAACCGAGATCCCCCGTTCGCAGGAAGGGACCTTCACCACTCTCGGCAAGTCGTGCTTTGAAGATCTCCTGGTTTACGTCGGGACGCCGCCAATATCCCAAGGCGACACTCGGACCGGCCACCCAAACCTCGCCGATCTCACCTTCGCCGCAGGAAGTGCGAGTTTCCGGATCGGCAATCACGACCCGCTGATCGGGCAGGTTCTCGCCGCATCCGACCAGGGCTTTGCTCGCGGGTGAATCGGAATCGACGATCTTCGCTCGCCCTTCCCCGAGGGCATTGGCGTCGAAACTGCGTATCACGGGCGGCCGCCTCGCCCAACCTCCCGTCACAATCAGGGTTGCCTCGGCCAGACCGTAACAGGGATAGAAAGCCTCGCGGCGGAAGCCACACCGGGCAAATCTGTCGGAAAAGGCCTCCAGCGTCTCGGCTCGGACCGGCTCGGCCCCGTTGAACGCTACATCCCAACTGCTCAGATCGAGTTCATCGATCTGCTCGTCGGTGATCTTTCGGACACAAAGATCATAGGCAAAGTTGGGACCCCCACAGGTGCTCCCCCTGTATTTCGTGATCGCACGCAACCAGCGCAACGGACGCTGCAAGAATGACATTGGCGACATGAGTACGTTGGGACGCCCTACATAGAGGGGCTGCAAGATCCCTCCAATCAATCCCATGTCATGATAGCTCGGAAGCCAGAATACCCCGACTCCGCTTCGCGAGTGCTCGAAACCGTAGGAAATCAGCGCGGAGTTATGGACCAGGTTGGCGTGATCGAGCATCACCCCCTTGGGACTGCCCGTCGATCCGGAAGTGTATTGGAGGAAGGCAAGCGTGTCGGCGTGGATATCGGGCATTTCCCAACCTTCCGCCGTTGCGTCGTCCAGGCGAGAGGTTGCCAGCCAGGTCAGTTCCTTCAGGTGCGGCGTTTCATCGATCAGCTTTTCCACCCGCTCCAGGACCGAGTCGGTGGTAAGCGCGACCTTCGCGTCAGAATCGTCGGCGATGGCCTGGATACGTTCCAGAGAACGGTTTCGGCGCGGGGGATAGACGGGAACGGCAACGACGCCGGCGTACAGGCAACCAAAGAACGCCGTAATGAACTCCAGCCCGGGCGGGTACAGCAACAGGGCTCTTTCCCCGACGAGGTTGTGGGATTCAAGCCACGCGCCGATCGCTCTCGCACGCCGGTCGAGCTCCCCATTGGTCATATCCTCCGTCTCGTCCTCGCCGTCGATCAAATACGTGAAGGCGACATCGTCACGTTGATGCTTGGCGCGGTGGCGAACCAGTTCAACGAGGGTCGATGGACCGAAAAAGGTCCCTGGCAGATGATCCAAAACCACGACGATTCAAACTCCCACTCATGGACGAACAGGGCAACACGAAGCTTCGCGACGATGGTCTTCACCCACGCAGAACGCCACGTCGGCTCGCCAGCGCCCTCTCCCCGGCGCTAACCGCGACCGTGAGCCGTTGGGGCCGTATGTCAAAACGGATAGACATCCCCTTGGGAATGCCCTTGGAATGCCGCCGAATCCGCGCCAAAGTCATAAGCCAAGCGAGCTGGCCCAATCAGCCGGATCCGCCAATTCAAACGCCATCCATCAAATCGCTTCGGTCGTTTGAAACACCCGTGAAGAACCGAAGTGGCGAACGCGGAATAAGCAAGAATGGCCTCACAGATCGCCCATTTTAAGCGAACTACGGGGGTACCGCAATCACGCCCCCTCTCCAGTACCCTCCGTCAGTTGACGGGTAGTCATTTGACGCTGAACTTGGCAAACAGGAAAAAGTGTACCCCCGGCTACAACAAGACGTGGGAGGGGCTGCTCCCCTCTGCGGGGAATATCCTCCGTCACGTTTGTTGTCGGAAACTCCGGGATCTGATACAGTGCCAATGGGGGCAAGCACGAAGCCAATCGGGGAATGACTGCCGGTAGAGGATTCAACACGATGCTACGAATCACTTGCCCAAATTGCCAAAGCAAGCTGAACGCCAAGGAAAAGCTGATCGGTCAGACTCGGAACTGTCCGAAATGCGGCCATCCCGTCCTGATCGTGGCGCCAGACGCCGCCTCGGGGGAATTGGCCGACGCAACGCGAGACCCTGCGGCGGATTCGGGGCCCGCCGACGAGGCACCGGCCATCCTCGTCGAGCCTCGCGACGAGGGCGAAGGTCTGGCTCGGGTCACGGCCGTCGCGGAACCCGTCACCGAGTTGAAATCGCCCAACAAGTTCGTCATTTGTGATCGCCAACGCATTATCGCCGTGTGGGAAGGCGACGGCTGGCAGTTGAAGACTCCGGCCGGATTGATTCCCGCCAAGCGCAATACCGAACAGATACCTTCTCAAGGCGTCTTTCGCCTGGTCGAATTGCGAGTCACCCGGACTTCCGACGCGATGTATCTGACGGGGATCGTGAGCCATGAACTGACGCCCCGCTGGGCCCTGCCCGCCATTGCCCGAGGCGACAGCCAGATCCTCGAGAAGATCGTCGGTCCCTCGGGCCTCACTCGCGACCAGAAGCAGATGGTTCGGCACTATCTTCAAGAGTCGTTCATGCCCGACGTCTGGCGCCACAGCCAAAAAATCACGGAATACCTGGCAAGCGCCGACCAGCACGTCCAGGGAGTCTTGGTGGACGCGACCCAAGATCCCGCGGGATGATGACGTGCTGCCCGCGTCCAAGCATCAAGGCTTCCGATACGCCGATTGCGAATGGTGGCTCCGCTGCGTTTGCCGTTTCAAGAACCTCGGCAACGTGCACAGATTGACTATCACAGGCACATCCAGAAGATCCAGCACCTCACGCCGCCCCCTCCGCCTCGCCCCGAATCTGGTCGTACACATTCTCCCGCAGATGGCTGGTGACGGCCGCTTGGAACTGGTTGTCGTTGAGGGACTTGGTCGTGATCTCGTCGTTCTGCTCCATGCGGTCGATGAACAGGTCCTGGAGGATCTTGTCGAAGACGTACTTGAAGGCGTCGAGCGTGTTGGCCATCTCCCGCAGCAGCATTTCTTCGTGTTCGGCCCCGAGTCCCTGCTCTTCCGCCTCCTGCCTGGCCTTCTCGCGGATCTGGTTGCCGGCCAGCACGCCCTTGAGTTCCTTGGCCGCCTCGCCCGACTGGGAACTGTGGGCCTCGTCGACGATCACGGCGTACTGCCGATCGGGAAGCTCGCCCACCTTGTCCGTCACGAACGGGAATTTTTGGAGTGTGGTGATGATGATCGGCACGCCCGTCTTGAGGGCCTCGGCCAATTGGCTGGAGTGCTCGTCGATCTTCTGGACCACGCCCTGCTTGTGCTCAAACTGGTAGATCGTGTCCTGAAGCTGCCTGTCGAGAACCACCCGGTCGGTTATCACCACGACGCTATGGAAGGTCTTCTCGTCCTTCTCGTCGTGCAGACTGGCCAGCCGATGGGCCAGCCAGCCGATCGAGTTCGACTTGCCGCTACCGGCCGAGTGCTGGATCAGGTAGTTGTTGCCGGCCCCGGCCGCCCGGGCGTCGGCTTCCATCTTCCGTACGGCGTCCCACTGGTGGTAGCGGGGGAAGATCATCGTCTCCCTACGGACCTTTTTGGCCCCGACCGGCTTCTCTTCGACTTGCAGGTGGACGAACCGGGCCAGGATGTCGAGCCACGAGTCTCGCTGCCAGACCTGCTCACACAGGTAGGCTGTCCGGTATCCGCTGGGATTGGGCGGATTGCCGGCCCCGCCGCTGTCGCCCTGGTTGAAGGGCAGGAATCGGGTGTGCTTCCCGTCCAGCCGGGTCGTCATCCAGACCTCATCCGGATCGACGGCAAAATGGACCAGGGCCCGCTGCTTGAACTGGAAGATCTTCTCGCGGGGATCCCGATCGGTGGCGTACTGATGCCGGGCGTGGGCCGCATTCTGGCCGGTAAGCGGGTTCTTCAGTTCGGCCGTGGCCACGGGGATGCCGTTCAGGCTCAGCACCAGATCGAGCGACTTGGCCGGTTCCCGCTCGCTATAGTGCAACTGCCAGGTGACCGTCAGACGATTGGCCGCGTAGAGCCGCTCGTTCTCCCGGGTTCATCCCGTGGGCCGGTGCGAAGTAGGCCGCGTCGATCCGCTTGCCGAAGCACTTGAAGCCGTGGCGCAGGACGCCCAGGGAACCGGCCGTCCCGTCGAGTGCCTTCGAGAGGTCGTCCAGCACGATCGTTGCGGTACCGGCCCCATGGAGCTTCTCCAGGGCTTCCCAGGTGGAGGGCTGCGACTCCTGGAGAAACGCCAGGAAGACCTTCGGGTCGATGGCCCGCTCGCGGTCGAAGTCGGCCGGGTTGGCCTTTTGGTAACCTGCCGTGTCGAGGAGGTGGTCTTCGATGGCAGTCTCAAAGGCGACTTCTTTGTGGTCGATGGGCATATGTGTCCCATTAGAATCTGTTCAAGTGGTCTGTTTAGTCGATGATGATCGTTCAACCGCCGGTCGTGGCAGCTTTTCCTCATTTCCCCTCAGCGCCATCGCAAGTTCTTTGCTGTGGATTACGGACGCGAACTGTTCCGCGACGATCTTACCAGACGCCTCAAGAAGTGGTGCAAGGAGAGAAGTGACGAGGAAGCCGACAATCGCGAGAACAATCGGCCACAACCACACCCACCTATGCTTCTGAGCGGCAATACCAGCGTCTCTCGCTGTGGCTAATGTTGCGTCACGGCCAAGGCGTGCCCACTTTTCTTCAGAAGCTTGCTGAAAACTCGCTATGCCTGCCATTGCATGCGATTTCGCAACGGGCTCGTCAATTCGCCTTGCCTCATCGACCAAGAGCTGTAGAATCTCTGAAGATCGCTGAGCAACTACGACTGCAAAATGCTTCCCATTTTCATCGTGTGTATTGCTTGAAGCGTGGACATCATCCCCGAGTCCGTTCTTGGTCTCACTACGTCCTGGATCTATATCATCCGAGAAGAGACGAACGTCACTCGCGAATCCGCTTACATTTCCAAATGCACCACCGTCAAGAATCCTATTATCCAGGTGGTGTGGGAGGTCCTTGACCTGACCGTTTACGGTTTCGCGATTTGTCTCAATTTCGGTATTTGCCTTTGGGCCATTCGCGAACCCTTCCGGAAGCTGGCTCACCAGAATCTCATCTAGACCGGCGTCCCTATCATGTGCCAGGACAACCTCCGGCCGGCGAGTAATGCCGATTGAGCGCTCGAAGCGTGAACCTGATGTCGCGTTTGGAGGTGCAGTCTCCGGCTTGGGTGCTGGTATGAACGCGGCCGGTGGTGTCAACATTTGCGCGTCGCCATCATCAAATCCGTCGAGATAAGTCCGAATCAATTCACGCATCTCACCATCGGTTGGCACAGGTGGCGGCTGCTCTGACCACTTTGCACCTTGTTCGACAGTAACGAACAAGTTCAATAGGGGTAGTACACCAAGGAGCGTGTCTGCCCTTTCGGCATCGCTTGGAATTGCCGCGAAAGTGTCGATTGCTTGGTCCAGGTTTCCCTGGCGAGCCAAGGCCATCACCAACCCCTTCCAAGGTCTGGCGGAAGCCTCCTCGGGGTCACGTATCTCTGGGATAAGTTTGTAGACCTGATATGTGCGTCCATCTGGCAATATGCGTACTTCGGCGACAGGTTCAAGAAGTACAGAAGCCGGTTCATAGGCAACCGGTCCAAAGTTCGGAGCCGGCTGATTCCCAGAACTCCCAAAAAGACTCGTAGTCTTAGCAAGTACGACAACCCCTCCCAGAACCACTCCCAGTAGTCCTCCAAGAAGACCAAGGAAGAGTAGTCGCTTCATGTCTCTATTCTCCATGAGAAAGTTCCCCTAGCCTGCACAGGCGCGAGATATTACGCGCGAAGAGTCATTACTGTATCTCCCCCCTCACATCAATCTTCCCCGTCACGGCCGCCGAGATCAGGGCGGTGCGGTATTCGAGAAGGCGGTCGATAGCAGTTTTGACCCGCGAAATAAGCAGTCCAGACTTCTGACCTTCCTTATCGAGATACTCAACAATTGCCTGCTGTTCATCACCCGGAGGAAACGGAAATCGGTACAGACGCAATTTCTCTGCTGTCAAATGCGGAATGGTGTTTGGATTTCCTGCGGCAACGAAAATCCCGGTCTCGGTAGCGCATCGCATTACGTAGTACAGATATCGTGGGACGTCCGAGGAGATTCTGCCGACCGGACGCAGGCGATGTATCGCCTTCTGAAAAGCGCACGTGGCAAGCTCGGATCGCCAGATCGCCGTCCTTCCGACTTCACCGCCTTCGCAGACCAGCAGGTCACCGTGGCGAAGCGTGAAGCGTTCGTATTCATCGGGCTCAATGTCCATCTCCGGGAGGTCACTAACGTTCACGTGATCCCATTGAACATCGATGTTTCGCAAGTATGGAAGGAGGTAGTTCCCCGTAATCCGCTTGGCGTCGAGCATCTTTCCAAGTTCCACTCTGTACCGAGCATAAAGAGGCGGCAATTTCCAACCCCTCGGCACCTCCCCCAGCCACTCGATCCCCGAGTCCTTCATCGGCACGTCGGGGTTGAGGCCCTTGGTGACGGCGTGGCTGATCAGGGCGGCCCGTTTCTCCTTCAAGAGTCCGATCAGCCGCCGCTTCTTCTCCACCAGGGCGTCGATCTTCGCCGTCTCCCGATCCAGGAACGCCGCGATGGCCTGCTGCTCGGGGAGGGGAGGAAGGGGGATCGAGAGGTTCTCGACAAACTCGACCGAAAGACCCGGCTGGGCCGCAGTCTGCGAATACTGTCGAAGGTTCATTGTCCGGAGAACCTCACCGAGCCAGCGAACGCAGACATTGGGCCTCGGGGTAACGACAACAGCGTGTTCAGATGCCCAGAACTTACCGCTGGCAAGATGGATGTTGCCACACCATGCACCTTGCCTGCCGAGGAGAATCAAGTCGCCATCGTGAGTAAAAGCGTCTGTGAACCCTCGAAGGCCATTACCACCGTAGACTGGATAATCACCTGTGTCGTCGATTGACTGGTATGTGATGTTCTCTCCCGATCTCATCCGACAGAGGTACTTGAGCTTCCGACTCTCCCAGTGTCTTGGGCTGCGATTGATCCAGGCGATGTGGCTTGCAGAGTAGTCCGGGTATGCTTGGCGTTGTGTGCTCTGCCGTTCGGAAGATAGGTCAGATTCTGTTGGCAAATCGGTGCTCATTGCTGCACCTCTCGAAGTGCCAATGCCATATCAATGAACGGCCCGACCGATCTTCCAAGAACTGCAAGCCCGGCATCGTGCGGATCAGGGATTTGGAGACGACTAGCTGCTGCACCATTCAAAGCAAAGGCATAGCCCTCAATGTTGACGATACAAAAGATGCCTTCTCGGAGTTCAAGAATGATGCGATCCACGCGAAACGGCCACTCCCCCGCGTATTCATCCTCCGTTATTGCCTTTGTTGGCCATGAACCGGCAATGATCTGTCGGTCGGACCGCTTCTCCCAGTTCTTCTTCTGCTGTCGGAGAATTTGCACTGAACGGCGATAATCAGTCGCTCCAAGTTCTTCATCGCGAAGGTTTCGGAAATCAGTATACACGACTGAAGTCTGGCGAAGATTCCCGTTCTTGTCCGTATGATCACCAATCGTGAATTGCATGGCAATTGCCCTGACAAGGCGCTCCATCTTAGCGATCAACTTGGAATGAACGCGGGGATAGTAATCCCGATGGAGCGACTCAAGACTGCCCAGATAGGGCGTGATGTCCTCGATGCTCGACTCAAGCGTTTCCCACTCACTCTTAGGGTCAATAGGACTGTGAGGACTTCCCGCAACAATGTCAAGGTTGTAGTAACGCCCGAACTTGCCAAACAAAGACAGGATTTCGAGACACCTCTTCAGAACGGGGTCAGTGGTTATGAAGGCGAACTCTCGCTGGACAATCGGGCGGGTCTTTCCTCCGTAGAAGCCACTACAAATCTTCTGAAGAATCTTGTCGAGATCATGCCCAAGGCCCTGCATATACGCCATGTTTGGATACGATCCGTTTTGATCTTCGTATACCAAGGAAACATAGCACTTCATCAACCTTTCGAGACCGCTTGCAATCAGTTGATGCGGCAAGTGATAGAAGTCATTTCCCATGTCAATCTCTTGAAGAGACCCGAAACCCGCTTTGACCAATTTGTGCGACGTTTCCAGCTCTTCTAACAGACAAACGAATCTGTCTAAACCTGTGCTCATTCCACCACCTCCCGCAGCATCTTCACAATGTCCTTCTCCAACCCCGCAATGTCGGCCTCGATCTCCTCCAGCGGCCGCGGGGGCTGGTATTTGTAGAAGTGGCGGTTCAGCGGGATCTCGTAGCCCACCTTCGTCTTGCCCTGGTCGATCCAGGCGTCGGGCACGTGGGGCCGAACCTCCCGCTCGAAATAGGCGTGGATGTCCTCCTTGAGCGGCACGTTTTCATAGCCCCGCAGATCGGCGTCCGGCTCGGGGTTGCCGTCCTTGTCGGTGCACACGTCGGCCGTCTCGTCCCGTTCGGAGAGTGCCCCCACGATCGCCTTCTTCACCGGTGCTCCGATCTTCACCTTCGCCGCCTTCAGGGCCGCCTCCAAATCCTCCAGGAACGCATCCCGGTTCAGGTAGACCTTCGACCCGTCCAGCTTGCCGAGCGCCCGGAGAATCGCTTTCTGAAGCTCACGGCCGGCCTTGATCTTCTCCTCGGCCGCCTTGCTGCCCTTCTTCTTTTTCGACGTGGCCAGGTTCTGGAACAGCTTGGCCTCCCGCAGCCGCTCGATCCGCTCGGCCGACGCCTGGAAGTTCAACCGCAGGCGCCGCTCCACGGTGATCTTCTGGAACCCGAAGTCCTCGGTGTCGAAGATCTTCGAGTGCTCGCCCGCCGTCTCGTTGGCCGCCTCGTTGAACCTCCGGATCAGTTCCTCGAAGATGTAGCCCATTTCGATATTGGGCACCGCGTCGGGGTGGAGGTCGATGTCGCAGAACTTCTGCACCACCAAAAACAGCCGGTTGTGCTCGTCGAGCTTGGCGATGTGCTCCTCGAACCCAAACCGCTCGAAGATGCTGCGAACATTGGCCGAGAAGCTCTTGATGTAGCCGGCCAGGTTTCGGGCGATCTTGCCCGGATCGTCCTTCAGCCGAGCGAACGTGAGCTTGCTCGTGTTGTGAAACGGCACGCCCGCTGCCTTCCAAGTTGGTTGATCGAATAACATCCCAGTTGTTGGGCGGATGCCCGGCAAAACACCCCGTAAACACCCACCGAGCTTCCCACTTCGTAGGGGGTTTATGTTAGATCCTTGGGCTTGGACACGCAAGCACCCGGCCCCGCCCGGGACCGGACGAGGCAGATTGGGTTTCCGGGGACTCCGGAAGAGATATTGTCGGAGGTTACGAGACCGTCGGTTCTTCCACAACCTGAGAGCTTCCAGGGAGACGGAGCTTGCAGCGGTTCATCCGGTGCACATGGTGGCCGAGTGGCTGGGGCTGTCCGACGCTGAGCAGCAAGCCGTGCTTGCGATCGTCCGGCGATTGTCCAAGAAACTACCTCTCATACGGTTCTTACTCACTGCACCCCACGGAAACCACGTGTCATTCGCCATAACCGACAAGAGCCAAGTGACTTGTGGTTTGCCGGCCCGAGCCGAATGGCAATACAGGGGGGGTAAGCATATGCCTGCTTTGTTGTCTTGTCATTGGAGCACACGTGACCCGTTGAACCAGGCGGTACGGGCTGTTAAACTCCCCGTACGGAGGATCACGTCATGCTTGTCGAGATGATGGTCATGCTTGTCGAGTTGATGATTGTCTTTCTGCTTGTGTTCGCATTCATCTACGTGATTGTGTGGACATGTCGGCCATCCTGTCGTAAGTGCAGAAGGAAAGTCCGGCGAGGTGCGACAATCTGCCCGAGTTGCAGATCCGAGTTGGGGGAAGATGATCTTCTCCCAGGGGCTTCTCCGAGTATGTATGGTTTCATTTTCGCAGGTATTCTACTCGTCGCGTCCCTCGGTGCCCTGTCAATTCAATCGCCCGACGCGCCCGACACGTTCCTACTTTGCCTGACTGGGTTCTTCGGTGTTGTCGGGTGGGCAACGTACAGCTTCATAAAGGAGACCCGCGAGCTGGATCCGGATTCACTCCTGGTTAAGCCACTGTGGCCCTGGTTCCAGGAAGTGACGCACCGCCACTCCAGGACATCTGAGACTCCCAAACAGCGACCCGAACAGCAGTCGGAACCGAAGAGCGTAATCGACCCACCGTCCCCGTCAAGTCAGACGCCACCAAGCCTTCCACCGTTCACGACAAACGGGCACCAGCCGCTCTGCACAAAATGCCGGGTCCCCACGCAGATCCGAACGGAACTCGGCAAGCAATGGCATTGGTGCCCGGTCTGCGGCAGAGTTTCTGCGGCGGACAAGGATTTGCGGTAGAAGCGAGCTGCGTCGGTAGTCGGCCTCCGACTGCAAGCGAGGGCGAGGATTAGACTTCCACCAACCGACAACCCTCAGAGAGGAAACTAACATTGGGGAAGTTGTCTCATCTTTCTTTGGTGAGAGGAATACAATGCGACTCCATACGGCCTTCTGCGTGACTGGCTGGTTGCTCTCGGCGTTTGTCCTTGGCTGTTCATCTGGAAACGATACTGGCCCCAGCAATGTCGCCATCGAGGACAGGCCGACGATTCAAAACAACGGAGCAGATGTAGTGGCACCCCACATGACCGATGTCGACAAGACGGTTGAGACGCACGCAGAAACAACAGCTACGCTTGAAGCTGCCGGTTCATCTGGCACGAATGGAAATTCCGCCGAGGTGGACGAACAACGGTTCGCGCTCGCAGAAGAGGCTCGTCAAAGAAGACTCGTCGAGGAGATTGCTTCTCAAAGAGAACAAGAGGAACTCCGTAAGAGGGATGAGTACATTCTTCTTTCCCGTAAGGATCAGGAAAGAGTGGACTCGATCCGCGCAATAATGACCAAATCGGTGCTCTTGCTGGACAGACCTGATACCGCTTTTATCTACAGCGGCCCAGGACGTCCGATCCTACTCGATGAACTGAGGAACGCACTTGCAGAGGCTTTGGTTACACCAACAAGAGAAGCAGAGCCTTCTGGTCACGAGGGTGACAGTGCAATCATGAAGGCTCGCAGAGCGCGTCTGACACCTCATGGGCTGAAGCCTATCAATCCTAATGCGCCAAGATCACAAGCATGGCATAACGCACTTCAAGGAGCCAATATGCTGGACCTGGACATCGATCAAACAATCGCTTTTGCGGCAATGCCATTAGTCGAGCAAATGGAGCATTTTCGGTGTGCTGAGCGACTCAGTGAAGAGCGAATAAGCGAAGAGTCAATTCGACATATGCGGCAGTTTCCTTTGCTGAGAACGAAGCTGCTTGAGTACCTTAGAAGAGCAGCGAAGTGACCCGCGACGCGCAAACCGTTTTCAGCAGAATGCGGCTGAAGCTTGGGCAAACAGAATCGTGGATTCCGAACTTCGTCATAAACTCGTTTCCTTGTTCTGGGAAGCTATACACACCCACGGTGCAGCGGTGGGGTTACGGGATGGGACTGAGTCGGGAGGGGTGCCGTTTATGTCTCATTTGTCTCAACTACGGCTGCATCTGAACGCAATCGGCCCCGACGCCGTAACACTGCCGGCAAGTGTCCGCACGGTTGTGAAGCTGCTTGTCGAACGATATCAAACTGCCCGCGATTCAGACTGAGTATCCCTCAAGCTGCTCAGGCTATAGCCGTCGACCGGACCACCAAGCGGGAACGGGACAAGATCACCGACCCCGAAACGGGCCGGCGAATCCTCGCCCCTGGCCGGAAGCTTGTAGAACGCGAAGCGATCAAGTACGCGTCCGCCCATGATCTCCGCCGCGCATTCGGAACCCGCTGGGCCCCCAAGGTCAAACCGCCAACCCTGCAACTCCTGATGCGACACGCATCGATCGAGACGACCCTCCGTTACTGCGTGGACCAGGACGCCGACGACGTGGCCGATGAACTGTGGAAAACCTTTGATTCCGACCCCTGCGCCACACCGGGCGATTTTGAGGTCAAGAAACAGGATAGGGCCTCGGAATGCTGAACACCGAAGCCCTTATTCTCTCAAGAGTTAGGAGCGGAGGGCACGGGACTCGAACGACCTTCGTTTTCTTCGGGAATTACGGCACTTTCCAAGCAAGGCGGTGCAGAATCCGGTGCAGTTGGTGCACGGGGCGGCGCAATCGACGCTGAGCTTGCCGAGGTGATTGCGGCTTGGCCAGCCCTCTCCGAGGATGCCCGGCAAGCCGTCTTGGCGATCGCCAGAACGGCAGCCCCGACGTGAAGAACCGAAATGCGATTGTGGGCAATGTGCGGTAATACCCTATACCCTCGGAGCCCACGGCGAAAGGTCGTTCTGGCCAGCTACCACTGCCTAGCAGTATGCGGCATGCCCTACCCCTCCGGCCCAACCCCCTTTTCGATCGTCGACGGGGCCCCATATAGCGAGCCCTCCCGGTTTCTTGCAGAAACAAACGCGCTTATTGCCCGCTGATTGACTGCGTTGCGTGTTCTGGGTCTATTGTTCTTGTGACAAAAACACTGTTGAGGGGGTGACTGCTCATGACAAGAACAACGATTATCTTGGCAATGGTGATTGCCGCCGCTACGGTTGGTAGCTCCTCGTTTGCGAGGGACCCAAAGCCTTTGGAGTTACCGATATTTGATTCTGATAGTCCGCGACTTGTGAGCCCGTCCGATGATGACTACGACACGGTCCGAATCCGTAACGATTCAGTGCGTCAACGCCAACAGCAAGAGCGGCAGGCAACGCAACAACAACAGACTCTGGAGAAGCAATTGGCTGCCACAAAGGACGTGTCCATGTCGCTTATTGTTGTGGGACTGATAATCGTTGGCGTCATTGTGGCGGTTATCGTGGCGGTGACTGCTTCCAAACAGAAAGCCATCTCGCCCGGTGCTGACGTGTCGCAAGCCAGAAGCAACAACTTGGTTCCTTGCCCCGATTGCGGCAGACAAGTGTCGCGTTTGGCCGTGACATGTCCACAATGTGGAAGACCCCTATCTGACTCCGCGCCGAAGTGAGGTTTTGGTAGAATACACTTATCGGGTTACCGCGGCGGTCGCTCCGCAGCGGTTCAACGCGGCCGACGATTTTCGACTTCTCCATTCGCCGGAACTTGTCGGCCGGCCCGATTTAGAATGGAGATTCTCATGTGCCCTCTGCCAAAAGGAATTGCCGCCGAGCAATTTCCGCCTCCTGATGAGCTTCTGGGAATTGCCGAGGCTGCCGAAAGCGTTGTGTATGCTCTATCGCAGTATTGGCTGATTGACGGTGCCACCCCCGAACTCAATCCCGCGCAAGGCCGTTGGTGCCCCAGCGGCAATGACACGGAGGATGTTAAGGCGTTCTTTCTGGGGGCAATGGCGCGAATCCTGGTACCCATGGATCGCCTTGCTGGTCTGGTTGCCGGCCTTGCCCCGGATTACCTGGATGGTGTTGAAACCAAGCTTCCAGCCGACATCCTCCCGAGGATTGAAGGAAATCCAATCAGAGGATGGCCGTTCGGCGTTCATTGCGCCGTCGCCCAAGTGAAGGCGTTCAAGGGCGAGTTTCGAGCTGATGAACCGATGCCCTTGGAGACTCTCCAACAACTGGTTCGTGCCGCAAACGCTCTGCGAAATGCGGTCACTGGCAGCGAGAATGACGCACGAAACCACGCAAACCAATCGATGCCGTGCGAGAAAGCCCTGGTTGAGCTAAGAAACTGGGCACAGAGGCAATTGAAAGGCAAGCAACGTCGCGTTTTGGAGTTGACAATCGAATCCGGCGGGGAGTGTGCCATATCTGACTTGGCAATCGACCCGGCCATTGAATGGGACACGCCTTGCGACGAACCGTTCAACAGCATTCGCAAAGCTGTGAATTCCAAGTTGAAAAAAATCGGCTGGAAGCTGGAACGGAACAACAACAGAGCGCGACTGGCAAGAGCAGGGCAGAAGTAGGGTAAAAATGCCCTGGAATTGCCCGAGAATTGCCCTCTCGGTTTCGCCTATCCTTCAAGACAGAACAATTACCTTCTGTTTTGGAGGATTCTTCAAATGGCGAAAGATTACAACCCTCTGACCTGCCTTCCGAGTGCCGAAGCGGTGCGCAAGCGCCTGAAGGCAGCACGGGAGGAAGCCCGCAAACTGCGGATTCTGCTTCAGGTTGCGGAGAAAATCGAAAAGGCAGATGACGCCGATTCTCGGCAGGGGGTGGCCGATGCGGAATGACGCCCGAGCCCTGGAAGACGCCCTGCCGGCCCTTCTGAACGGCAAGCAAGCCTGCAAGCTGGCCGGCTGCGGTGAACGAACTTGGTGGCGGTGGTCACATGACGGGCTGGCCCCCGGCCCGGTGAAAATCGGCGACGGCCCCAAGTCGGCGGTGCGATACCGACGGGATGAAATCTTACAGTGGATTCTCGACGGATGCCCCCGAGTCGATGGAGGTACGTCATGATGAGTCGATCGACACACACACCCGAGCCGATTGCCCCGCCGACGGAGCCGTATCAGCCCTTTCCTGTGGATGTCCTTCCCAAGCCGCTACGCGGATTCGTTGAGGCTGGTAAAAATGCGATAGGGTGCGATCCATCCTATATCGCACTGCCGTTGCTGACAGCCCTTGGGGCAGCAGTCGGCAACACCCGGCGGCTGCGGGTCAAGGCCGGCTGGTTGGTCCCTCCGATCCTATGGACGGCGATTGTCGGCGAGAGCGGCACGAGCAAGACTCCAGCGTTTCGCCTGGCCCTCCGTGCGATCCGAGATCGACAGACCCGAGTCATGGCAGACCATTCAGCGGCGATGGCTGCCCACGTCGAAGACATGGCGCATTGGGAAAAGGCGATGGCAGCTTGGAGGAGGGACAAAAGGACGACCGCCCCACCTCCAGAGAAACCAGTAGAGCCCTGCCCGGAGCGATACGTGGTCAGTGATACGACAGTTGAAGCCCTGGCCCCAATCCTCCAGGGCAACCCTCGTGGAGTCTTGCTGGCCCGCGACGAACTGGCCGGCTGGATCGGTTCATTCGATCGGTACGTAGCCAATGGACGTGGTGGGGATTCCCCACACTGGCTCTCCATGCACGGCGGGGAGGCAATCGTGGTTGATCGCAAAACCGGCCCGGTACGGACGATCTATGTGCCCCGTGCTGCCGTTTGCGTTACCGGCGGAATTCAGCCGGCGATACTGGCGCGTGCCCTGAGTGCCGAGCATCGGGAAAGCGGCCTGGCTGCGCGGATGCTGTTGGCGTACCCACCTCGCCGCGCGAAGCACTGGACGGAGGCCAGCGTTGATTCCCGGCTGGAGGATGACGTGGCTGCGGTATTCGGTCGACTCTTTGAGATGTTGTTGTTCGATGTTGACGCTGAGGGTAATCCCGCGCCGGCGGTTATCAACATGGCCCCGGCGGCCAAGGTGGTGTGGATCGGTCACTACAACGCGCACGCGCTGCAGACAGCGGATCGGGAGGGCGACCTGGCGGCGGCTTGGAGCAAACTGGAGGAGGTGCCCGCCCGGCTGGCCCTGATCCTCCATCTCGTGCGATGGGCGGCCGGCGAACTGGTCGACCATGACGTGGTAGACGATCAGAGCATGACGGCGGCCGTGGCCTTGGGCCGGTGGTTCTGCCGCGAGGCGGAGCGAGTGTACGATACACTGGCCGAGACTGAGGAGGATCGGGAGCGCCGCCGGCTGGTCGACTGGATCAAACGGCGGGGTGGGGAGACCACGACGAGGGAGGCCCTGACGGGCTGCCGATGGCTGCGGTCTGCCACGGCTGCGGATGCAGCGCTGACTGATCTTGTTCGGGCCGGTGTGGGTAGGTGGGTCACGGACGACCACGGCGGTGGGAGGGGGCGGCCGGTGCGTCGATTTCGACTTGTCAGCACTGTCAGCGTCAGCAGAAATCGCGAGAACCAAGAAGAAAACCGCATTTGTGCAGACGCTGACAACGATAACGCGGCCGGGATTGACCCCAATATCCTGCTGATGGAAGCGGCTGAGGAGGGCGTAGCATGATCGAGCGAACGAAGACGCGGCGTCAGCGCGTGCGCGAGTTACTGGCATCCTTGCCGCCGGACTGCGGCGTCATGCCGGCTGATCTGCTGGAAAAGGACAGCCTTTGCGAAGAAGGCGTCTCCCCACGTGCCCTATGTTGCGAGATCGTCACCCACGACGACCCGGAAGCCGTCCAGACAAAGAATCGCAACAGGAGGGACTCTAGGCCATGTTAGAGGCTATGGTGCAAGCGGCGGACTCCGGCAAATTGTGGCAAGCTGGAAGATACTATTTGACGAATGACCAAATAACTGGTAGATTGCAGGCATGGCAAAGAAGCAAATCAAGAAGCTGAGCGACCAATTACGGGCGACAATCGACGCATCCGAACTATCCCGGTATCGGATCGCCATTGAGGCGGGACTCGACCACGGTACCCTTTCCCGCTTTATGAACGGCAAGGGCGGGCTCTCGATTGACGCACTTGACCGGATCGGGCAGATTCTCCGGCTGGAATTGACACCGAAGCAGAAAGGCAGGTGACACAATGGCGAGCATATCACGGGAAGCGAACGGCCGGCGGACAATCCAGTTTGTCGGGGCGGACAGCAAGCGGCGAAGCATCCGGCTTGGGAAAATCTCCCAGCGGATGGCCGAAGCAATCAAGACGAAGGTGGAACACCTGGCAGCGGCGGCTGCAAGCGGCGGGCCCCTCGATTCCGAAACGGCCCGGTGGACTGCCGAAGTTGGGGACGACTTGGCCGACAAGCTGAGTAAGGCGGGGCTGATTCCCGAGCGGGAACGCGCAACGCTTGCCGGCTTCCTGCAAGAGTACATCGAAAGCCGGGTCGACGCGAAGCCGGCTTCCAAGGTGGTCTGGCGACACGTGAAGCGAAACCTTGCCGACTTCCTGGGGGCCGATCGGAATGTGCGAAAAGTCACGGTGGCCGACGCCGAAGCCTTCCGCCTCTACCTGATTACCGACCAGAAGTTGGCCGATACGACGGTAGCGAAGCGGCTGCAATTCACCCGGCAATTCTTCGCGACGATGCAACGGCGAAAGCTGATTCCCGAAAACCCCTTCGCCCACGTGAAGCATAAGGCGGGCGACCCCGCGGAGCGGCAACGGTTCATCCCCGGGGAGCACACCGAGAAGCTGATTGAAGCGGCCCCTGACTGGGTTTGGCGAACGATTATCGCCCTTGCCCGGTACGGTGGGCTGCGGTGTCCGTCCGAGGTGCTTTCCCTGCGGTGGGTGGACGTGGACTGGGAGCGGGCCCGCATGACGGTGCAATCCCCGAAAACCGAGCACAACCCGGGCGGGGCTTCCCGCGTGATTCCGATATTCCCCGAGCTTCGGCCCTGGCTGGACGAAGCCTGGGAGATGGCCGAGAAGGGCCAAGTCTACGTGGTGCCCAAGTACCAGGAAGCGAGCCGAGGCCCTGACGGCTGGGTGAACTGCAACTTGAGAACGCAGTTTGAGCGGATCGTCAAACGCGCCGGCTTGGAGCCGTGGCCCCGCCTCTTCCACAACCTGAGAGCTTCCAGGGAAACGGAGCTTGCGGCGGTTCATCCGGTGCACGTGGTTGCCGAGTGGCTGGGCAACACGCCGAAGATTGCGGCCAAGCACTACCTGCAAGTGACCGAAGCCGACTTCCACAAGGCGGTGCAATATCCGGTGCACGTGACGTCTGAAGTGGTGCAGAATCCGGTGCAGCCGATGTCCGCCGATGTCTGCCAAGAAACGACAAAACCCCAAGGGTCACTTGGGGTTCGGCTTACTTTGGCGAATTGCGGCGACTATAGGCAATTCACTCTAGCGGAGGGCACGGGACTCGAACCCGCAACCCCAGGAAAGGGGCACCACATTTCCAGTGTGGCCGCTAGCCATTCGCTTACCCTCCGTCTCAATCGACCAGTTGCGCACCGCTGATCAGTTCGATGAAATCCTGATTCGATTTGAATTTCGCCAGTTTTGCCGTCAATTGCTCCATGGCGTCCACCGGGTGCATGGACGACAGGGTCCGGCGGAGCATGGTGACGGCACGCAGAATCTCCGGCGGGAGAAGCTTCTCTTCACGCCGCGTTCCCGACTGGCTGATGTCGATCGACGGCCAGACGCGGCGATCGGCGAGCTTGCGGTCGAGAACCAACTCCATATTGCCCGTCCCCTTGAACTCCTGGAAGATCAACTCGTCCATCCGGCTTCCGGTATCCACCAAGGCGGTTCCGACGATCGTCAGCGAGCCGCCTTCTTCAAACAACCGTGCGGTGGCAAACAGCTTCTTGGGGATATCCATCGCCTTGATGTCGATGCCGCCGCTCATGGTCCGGCCGGTATTGCCGACCCACTTGTTGAATGCGCGTGCCAAGCGAGTGATCGAATCCATGAGCAAGAACACGTCCTTGCCCATTTCCGCCAGCCGCTCGCAGCGTCTCACGATCAACTGGGCCAACCGCACGTGGCTTTCGATATCTCGGTCGAGACTGCTCGCCACGACCTCGCCGTTGACGGCCCGGCGGAAGTCGGTTACTTCTTCCGGGCGCTCGTCGATCAGAAGCACGACTAGTTTGATGTCGGGATAGTTCTGTGAAATCGCCTGGCTGATGTGCTGGAGGAGAACGGTTTTGCCCGTTCGCGGCGGGGCCACGATCAGAGCTCGCTGCCCTTTGCCGAGGGGCGTCAATAGATCCATAACCCGGGTCGTCATGGGCATGGGGCCCGTTTCGAGACGCAGCCAATGCTCGGGCGTGATCGGCGTCAACTGATCGAAGGTTTTGATATCCCGATAGTCGTCGGGATTGATCCCGTCGACGTCGGAGATCTCTCTTAGACGCGGTCCTTGCTGTTTTCGTCCCGGTTGAACCATCCCGGTCAGCGCCACTCCTTCGCGGAGACCGAACTTGTCGATCATGCTTCCCGGCACGAAGGGATCGGAGAGCTGCCGGATGTAGTTGGCTTCGGGGTCGCGGAGAAAACCGTAGCCGTTGGGGTGCATCTCGAGCACGCCGCCGCCCGGCTTCGCCTCACCGCCGCCTCCGCCGTCGCCAGCCGTTTCTCGTTGGCCAATGGGCTGCTCCCGATTGGCCGGACGAGATCGGTGCCGCTGATTGTTGTTGTGTCCGCCGCCTTTGCCGTGAGGACGGCTTTTCTTCTTTTTTGCCATATTGCCACCTGAACGCAAACAACAACCTGCTCTGCGCATACTTCAATCGCATGCTCGGGATGGCTCCCAAGATCACAGAACAGGCCTTCGGCGATAACCGCCGAAATCCCTCACCAAGAGATCAATTCTCGTCGTGGGACGAAAATCGTATTCCCACACGACCGACCGACCACATTCCCTCGCGTCGGCCGACAGCCACGACACCGGGGCCTACTCACTCCTTGGATCTCTAATGACCTACGGTGGTCCACCCAAAGGTCGCACGCAGAACGAGGGGTATAAGCAAGGAACGAACCGGAAAACAACGGCTCTGGTCCCCCGCCCAAATCCAATTCCTCTGGGGGGACGGCCCCGAGATGCTCAAATAGACTTAGGGCCAATAGCAGCTACCCGATTGGTAGAACTCTAACTATGGCCATCATATCGACATCAGAGTCTATGTCAACCTTTGACTCGGCCAATTCGCAGCAAACGCAGGAACTTTTTCCTGATTTTTCCCCTGCGATCACCACACCCTCACACCAGGCAGCCCGATTCCCTCACGGTCCCGCAGGAATCTGCCCAGATCAGGCCAACCAGGCGCTCAGCGACCCCGCCGTGATCGTTCCAGCCCGGATACGGCCTCGTTAGGAGCCAAGCCGCACTCTTTCATATACACTATTTCCCCCGTCTTATCAACCGAAGGATCAACCGATTCTTTGAGTTTGGACCCACAAAATCCGCAAAATCGGGATTCCCCGCAAAGTTTGCCTGGTTTCTCCCGCCCCACGCTTCCGATAACAAACCAACGGCTTGTTCGTTCAGCCCGCACCGAGCGGGTTGCGCTGATGCGACCCTCGGGGCTCGACCCGGGGCGTGGATGCTCATCCCTGGAGTTCGACGCATCGGCAGAGCTCAATCTGTTGCTCGCAAGAATGAGGATTCGCGAATATGCACGTCAAGTTTGGGGCATTGAGCATCGGTGTGGCAATGTGCTTGGCGGCAGGGGTGAGCTTCGGCGCCTCAACCATGCAGTGGCAGCCGACCCTCGAGCGAGCCCAGGTCGTAGCCGCTCATTCGAATCGCCTCGTTCTCGTCCACTTCTGGGGAAACGGCTGTCCTCCGTGCGCTTGGATGGATCGCGAAGTCTTCACCAGACCGGATGTTGCCGATGCGATCGATCGCAGCTTCGTAGCGGTGAGAATCAACAAAGACCAGTTCCCCAACATTGCCAGCCGGTTCGGCGTTGCCGCCGTACCTGCCGACGTGATTATCACCTCACAGGGCCAGATCCTCGGATCCTACGTGGGCAAAGCCTCGGTTCCCGAGTATCTTAATCGGCTTGCCCAAGTTGCCCAACGCGCAGCCCCGCCCATCGCAAACGGATACGCAAACCAGACGATTGGCCAACCCGCCCAACAACCGGCGCAAATCCCCGGCTACGGCTATCAGAATCCCGTGGCGCAATCGCAGGTGCCTCAATCAAATCCCGGTTACCCCATGGGCGGCTATGGAAATGGCAGTCCGCCGGTTCCTTCCTTCCAACAACAGGCGATGCAACCAAGTCAGACCATCGTGGCCCAACCGGCTCCACGTTACTCCGACCACTTGGGCCCCGCCGGTCGCGAGACGGCACAGACGCCGCCTGGGGGGCCACCCACAACACCCTTCGAGATGAACCGGTCGCAGAACACAACCGTGGCCGGGGGGCCTGCACCTTACTCCGCGAACTCATATCCGCCAGGCTCCCAGGCACCGCCGGCCGGTCCGATGATTTCTCAGGCGGGACTCGCGCCGCAGGCTCCCCCACAACAGTCTGCCGCCGTGCCGGGCCATGGAAATCCCCCTCTCGCTCTCGACGGATTCTGCCCGGTCAGTCTCGAGAGAACCATGCGGCTTGATCCGCAACCCAAGTGGATTCCGGGGGACCCGCGTTGGGGAGTCCTCCACGAGGGACGTACCTATCTGCTTGCAGGGCCGGAGGAGCAGCAGGTCTTCCTTGACAACCCGTGGTTCTTCGCTCCCGTTCTTTCGGGAAACGATCCGGTCTTTCAAGTCGAACAAAGCCGGCAAATGCCCGGAGTCCGAGAATTTGGCGCCCGCTGGAGAGATCGAGTCTACCTCTTCAGCAGCCGAGAGAATTATGAGAAGTTTCAGGCGAACCCCGAGTTCTACGAGAGGGAGGTTCTCGGGTTACAGCAGGCCGCCGCGAAACTTCAGCAACAGGCTGGTCAGCAACTGGGCGGTAGGATGAACTTGCCGTACGGATATCGTTGAGATATCGGAAGAATCGGGATCCAAACAGGGCTCCCACAAGCTTAGCGCGGGACCGGTGCCGGGGGGGACCGGTCCTGTTGCCTTTCTTGGGGCGTCGCACGAGATCGCGAACTGCCCTATTTTTCTCAAATGATCTTCGTCAGCCGCGCGATCTGGGCACGCGCTCCCTCGAGGTTCGGATTCAGGCGAATCGCTCGCCGGAAACCTTCCAGGGCTGAAACATGGTCGCCCAGGTGGAGATAGGCTTGGCCCATGCCCGACGCAGCCGCGAAATGGTACGGATTGATCTCGAGGGCCTGGTGGCAATCGTTGATCGATTCCTGAAACTCGCCGAGGGCAAAGTGAGCCACCGCCCTCTGATTCCAGGCCTCGGCAAACCACGGCGCCTCCGCGATGAGCCGCGTGGCCCTTTCCAACGCCTGATGATACTGCTGGGCCGTATTCAATCGAATGACGATCGCCAATTGCTGGCACTGCTGCTGCGTCCCCGCACGGTTCCACAGATTCCGAATGCCGTTTTCTGCGAGCATCCGAACGGTGCGATCGTTGTCGACCAGGGCACGGCCCATCGCGTGGTTCGCTTCGTAGTCTCCCAGGAATCCCAACGCCAGAACCGCACTGCGCCGGACGTCCGGACTACCGTGGCTCGCCAGGCGCTCCAGGGTTCCCTGGGTGTAGGCGTGCGATACCTTGCGAATAAACGCCGCGGAATCCTGGTTGGCCAGGTACTGTTGATAGATCAGTGTCAGGAATGGGAGACGCGGAGAATCGCTCACCGGAGAACTCCTTGACGATCGACCCAGGGCGGCAGGGCCGCCGGCCAACACAGCGACCGCTCCGTTGGCGTGGATCGCCTTGACTTCGATTGTAATTGCCGCTCCCCAAGATCGCCAATGAAAAATCGACCAGCCCCGTGCAGAAAATGGGCTTCTCTCCCTCCCCCCGGCGAGAGAGAATGTGGGAAGAGGACCAGGCGGCTTCTGCCTCGATTTTCTGGAGCTCGCAGTGACCACGATCCACCGATACTCGCTGACTGCCGCCGCCGTCATGGTCGTCCTCGGTTCTGCCCGAGTCGACGCCGCCGCCGACAAGAGCCCGTGGCATACCGAGGACGCATTTCGGCTGCAACTGGATTCGCCGGAAAGGGTTCTCTCGACCGACAGCTCCTTGCGTCAGTACCTGCTTGAATTCGGACGCGCGCAACATCTTGCCGTGCTCCTTGACCGCCGCGTCGATCCCGAACAGAAGCTCCAGTTGAATCTGCAGGATGTACCGGTGCTGATGATTCTTCGGGCTGTTGCGACCAGTCGGAACTTGCGGGTCGTCGTACTCCGCAACGTGCTCTACGTCGGTCCGCCAGAAGACGCCGCTCGACTACGTACCGTGGTCGAGGTCCGCCGCCAGGAAGTGGCGGCGATGGGGACGGAACCGGCGAGGAGATTTGCCCAACTGGCACCGATCGCCTGGCAGGACCTCGATGAACCGAGGAAGGTGCTCGAACAACTCGCCGGCGAGAACGGCCTCGAGATCGTCAACCCCGAACGCGTGCCACACGATCTCTGGGCCGCCTACGACTTGCCCCCCATGTCCCTCATCGAGAGACTTACGCTGATCCTGCATCAGTTCGGTTTGACCTTCCAATTGGCCCCTGACGCACGCCGGCTCGCCGTCGTGCCGGTCTCACCGGACGTTGCCGTGGTGAAGGACTATCCGGGCGGAGCCGATCCGGAGGCCCTCGCCGACAAATGGCGAGCCAAGCTGCCCCAGTGCGACATGCGCATCGCCAACAATCGCGTCTATGTTCGGGGGCTGGTCGAAGATCTCGAGACGCTCGAGACCATCACGACTCCCACCGGCCATCGTTCCGCCAAACCGGTGCGAAAACCCGATTCCGACGGGGCGCCGGAGCAACTGTTCACGGCCGAAGTGCCGAACCGCCCGTTGGGGGTCGTACTTGCCCACTTCGCCAAACAACTGGGCCTGGAATTGGAGATCGATCAGGCCAGTCTTGAGAAGGCCGGCGTCACGCTGGACCAGGCGATCTCGTTTCGGGTGCAGGAGGCCACGTTTGACGAGCTGTTTCAGGCAGTGCTTTCCCCGGTCGGGTGTACGTATGAACGCCGGGGGAACGTCCTGAAGGTCCGGGCGAAACCATAGAGACTCGGCAATCTGCCGGAGAGTACACCGCCGCCTGCCGCCTCTGACTCTCAACGGCCGCGAAAGAACAAAGGGCAGAGTTCACGCTCTGCCCTTTGTGGACTGTACAAGTTGAGTTCGAGGCGGGAAGCGGCTTAGCAGCCGTGCTTCTCGAGCTTCTCGCGGAGCGTTTCTGCCGTGAACGGCTTCACCAGGTAGTCCGAAACACCCGCTTGAATTGCCTGCATCACGCGTCCCTTCTCCGCCTCGGTGGTGATCATGATGATCGGCACTTTCGCATCCTGGGCGCGAATCTCTTGGATGACCTCGAGGCCTGTCTTGCCGGGCATATTCCAGTCGGTCAGCACCATCCCGAATTCTCCCGGCTTGAACAGCGCAACGGCCTCCGCGCCGTCGGCGGCCTCCGTGGCGTCCGTGACGCCGACCGCTTGAAGGGACCGGAGTATGATCTTACGCATAGTGCTGGAATCGTCGGCAACGAGGACTCGTGTGCTCATCTGTATCCCTCGTGAGGTTGGGGGCGTTCCGGAATACCGCGGCGTCCCGGTTGCACGATTCACCAGTCGCCTGCGTCCATGCGCCAACCCTAGCTCTCAATCTGCGCGTGTCAAGTCGGGTGTGGGTCATGCCGGTTGTAGCACGATTAGCAGTTGTCGGCCTGGCACTGTCCGGAGTACCCGTGTGCCCTTCGTGGCGATTACGATCCTGCGAGTGGCCTTGCTTCGGCCTGTTCGGGGAATGGCGTGTCGAGATCTTTCTCGATGTTGACAAAACGTAACCTATAGTTGGCGTGACATACAGCTCTGCATGCAGAATACTCGTATCCCTGCATCGTCGAGAAACAGAATGCCATTGCCTCCTTCGGGAGCCGCAGCCGGCATCGAACCCCGCCGTCAAACGAGCCCCCCTGCGACCATCCGGAAATCTTTCGATGCCAACCACCACTTCTTCTTCATCCTGGTCCGATGTTCCGCTCCCGGTCTCCGTTGGCGGCCACCTGGAACAGGTGTCCGATGCGCAGATGCAAGCCTACGCCGACCTGATCTACCGGCGGACCGGAATCCACGTCTCTCCGCAGAAAAAGACCCTGCTCTCCAACCGCTTGCGCCGGCGTTTGCGGAATACCGGAATCGAGAGCTTCGAAGACTACTTCAAACACCTGAAAAAGCTGTCCCCGAGCGATCCGGAATGGGATGCGTTTCTTCAAGAAATCACCACGCACGAGACCTATCTGTTCCGCGACGAAGCCCAGTGGGACTGGTTCCGCAAATCCTTCCTACCCGACTTCGTTTCCCATGTTCAGGACGCGCATCTTCCCAAGCGTCTCCGCGTCTGGTCGGCCGCGTGCAGCACCGGGGATGAAGCGATCACCGTCGCCGCCTGCGTGGCCTCGGCGATCCCGAACGTCTCGGCCTGGAAGATCGAGATCGTCGGCACCGACATCGGGGTAGGAGCGGTCGAACAGGCCCGCAGCGCCGTCTTCGGCGAACGAGCCATGCGTCTTGTCCCCAAAGACCTGCAGCAGAAGTACTTCCAGATGGCCAAGGACGCCAAAACATGGCAGGCGAAACCGGAAATCAAAGCGATGACGACGTTCAGGCAGCATAATCTGATGGAGCCGTTGCGCGAACGTCCCTTCGACATAACCTTTTTGAAAAACGTGCTGATCTACTTCGATGCGACATCCAAGCGAAAGGTGCTCGATAACGTCAAGGCTCTGGTTGCGCCCGGCGGATTGCTCGTCGCCGGCGCCGCAGAAGGAGTCAGCGACCTGCTCAAGGATTTCGTAAGAATTCAACCGTGGTTATACCAGCGTCCCGAATAGCCGCCGTCGACGGCTCAGCGCCTGCGACGTGAGAAAGACAATATCGGACGTACCGGAGCACCGCTCCGGGCTGACCTGACGGAATGAGGGTAGAAATGAGCGAATCGGAAGCCGTTGCCCGTGATGAGTTTTTCGAGAGCCTCTTGGGAGACTTCCTGGACGAATCCGGGCAGTTGCTCGACCGGCTCAACGAGAACCTGCTGCAGTTGGATGATTGGGTCCGCTCGCTGGACGAGAATCACACCGAACGATGCGACGAAGACCTGATGAACGACATGTTCCGCTCCGCCCACAGCCTCAAGGGTCTGTCGGCCATGCTCGGACTTGCCGATATCAACGATCTCACGCACAAAGTGGAGAACGTCTTCGACGCGGCTCGCAAGGATGAACTGATCATTTCTGGAGATTGCGTGGAACTCATGTTCCAGGCGGTCGACCGGCTCGTGGCCATGGTCGACGTGCTCAAAGTCCCCGACGGCGAGCCGGTTTCCTGCGAGCAAGTGCTTCAAGGCATCAGCAACCTGCTTCAGAAAGCCGGGGTCGAACGCAAGAAATCCAGTCAGGCCGACGCAGAAAAGGCTCTCGCGGATCTGACAAGCGAGGAAGCCGGGAGTGCTTCTCCATCGGTATGCGAAGTGGAATCGCCGGAATCGCTGCCGCAGCAGGCGGAGCAGACGCAGCAGGTCGAGCAGGTTGAACAGCCGGAGCCGGGCGGGCAGGTCGAGCGGAGGGAACAGGCTGAGCAGGCGATCGAATTGCCAGGGCAGGTCCCCATCGCCGATCCGTTCGCCGACATCGAAAACGAGGCCGAGATCTCCACGAAGTACCTCGGCATCTTCATCGACGAAACCGACCTGGCTCTCGATAGTCTGACCGAGACGCTACTGGCCCTGGAAGGCGGCGGCGATCGCGAGTCGATCGCCACCTTGCTGGTCACCTCGCATCGCATCAAAGGCTCGGCCGCGTCGATCGGATTGAACCGCGCAGCGAAGCTTGCCCACCTCATGGAAGATCAATTGCAGCACTTGTCCGACACGAACGGGTCGTTGTCGCCGGAACTCACCGACGCCATGTTGCGGGCGACCGACGGACTGCGATCCTTCCTCGGCGACCTCAAGAATGGGAGCATCGGCGAAGACAACTTCAGCATGCTGGCCTCGGGGCTGCTCGCGGCGCAAGATGCAAACTCATCGCAAGCCGCGGCGACCGGACCGCCCGCGGTGCCGACGCCGGACGTGTGCGGCGAGCCCCCCTCCGACGTCACGCCGGCTGCACCCCTCGAAGTCGACGACGACCTGCGCAACAAGGCACGGCGGAACGCCCCCGATGGAAGTCGCGGATTTGTCGGGCGAGTTCGCTTCCAGCAGAATCTGCCGCTGGTCGGCCTGAAGGCCCAGTTGATCCACGAGAAGCTCGCCAATCTCGGAAGGATCTGCTGCTTCATTCCCGATCCGGCGACGCTGGACGACCTGGACACGATCGACGTCGTCGAATTCGGCGTCGTCACCGAGCAGAACGCTCAGTACGTGCATCAGCAATTGCGGATCGGAGGAGTGGAAGAGATCGTCTGCGAGCCCATGTCGCCTACAACCAAGCCCGAAATCGCACAAGAATCGCCCCTCTCGCCGTCCTCACCGGCGGGGGCAAAGCCTTCTGTTCCCGCCGCCCGCCGACCCGCACGTCCCGAACCGGCAGCCAGAAGCGACGAAGCGGGCGAAACTCCGACGAGAAGAACCACGGCTGCGGTACAACGCAAAGAGCGCGCCCCCGAGGCGAATTCGGGGAACCGCCCGACGGAAACGCTGCGGGTCGACATCGATCGCCTCGATCAGTTGATGAACCTTGCCGGGCAACTCGTGATCAGTCGAGCGAGGTTCACCCAGATCGGCGAACGGTTGAAAACGTCCGTAAGTGGAAAACACTCGGCACAAGTGATGAACTCGATCGTCGCTGCCCTGAACAAGATCGCCAGTGGAGCGAGCGATTCCTCGGTCGAGCGAGCCCAGTTGCAGGCAGAACTCGATGCCGTGCGGGGACAGGCACGCAGAATTCAGATGGACCTCGAGTCGGTCTGCCGCGACGTCGAGGCCCTGCAGCAGATTCGAGGAAACGTCAATGAACTAGGCGAGGCGATTCATCAACTGGGGCGCGTTTCCGACGGCATTCAGCAGAGCGTCATGGACACCCGCATGGTTCCCATCGGGCCGCTCTTCACACGGTTCAAACGCGTCGTCCGCGACATCACGCGATCCAACGGAAAGAGCGTGCGACTGGTCATCAGCGGTGAAAAGACGGAACTCGACAAACGCATGATCGACGAACTCGGCGACCCGCTCATTCACATGGTCCGCAATTCCGTGGACCACGGCGTGGAACTCCCCGGAGAACGCGAGGCCAAAGGGAAGCCCCGAGAAGGCACGGTGACGCTCGACGCGTTCCACCGCGGAAACAGCATCTACATTCAGGTGACCGACGACGGAAAAGGTCTCGACCCGGACAAGATCCTGCGGAAAGCCCTGGACAAAGGTATTGTCGCCGAAGCCGACGCCGAGAAGATGACGCCCCACCAGATCTACCAATTGATCTGGGAACCGGGCCTGAGCACCGCCGATAAGGTGACGGAAGTCTCCGGGCGCGGTATGGGAATGGATATCGTCAAGTCCAAGATCGAGGACATCAACGGAACGGTTGACCTGGCCAGCACGCCCGGACAGGGAACCACGCTGACCATCAAGCTCCCGCTCACGCTCGCCATTCTGCCCAGTCTGATGGTCGAAGTTGAGGGCGACGTCTTCGCGATGCCCATGGAATCCGTGGTGGAGATCGTTCGAGTCGGGCGCAAGGACCTGACCACCGTCCAGGGATTCTGGACGGCACGAGTGCGCGGACGCGTTATTTCCATGGTCAGACTCGATGAAGTGCTGTCCTGGAATCGCGCCCCGAGTTCCAACTCCTTCGACGAAGAGACGACGCTCGTCATCGTCGGTGAGGCGGGCCAGGAGATCGGACTTGCCGTCGACCGCGTCCTCGGCGAGGAGGACGTCGTGATCAAGTCCATGGCCGAGAACTATCGAAACGTTGCCGGAATCGCCGGAGCAAGCATCCTGGGAGACGGGCGCGTGTCCCTGATCCTCGACGCCGCGGCCCTGATTGACATGTCAAGTCACCAGGCGGTCAGCAACTGACCGCACAGGAGATCGGATGATGAGAAATAGAACGCGTCCCTGCCGAACCGACCTCGAGATCCTGCGCCAGTTGCTGGCGTCGGCCACCCACGACGCCTCTGCGGCAATGTCGCGCTGGACCGACGGCCTGATCACGCTGACGCTGGACGAAGTTCGCGAACTTCCGCTCGACCGGGTCTGCAGCGAACTCAATATCGACGACAGCCTTCTCACCATGGTCGTGCTCAGCCTCGAGGGCGAGCTTGGCGGAGAGATGATCCTCACCTTCGACGAGGAAAACGGCCGCCAACTTGCCGCCTCGCTGCTCGGCCGCGAAGTCAACGCCGATCCGGAATGGTCCGAACTGGAAAAATCGGCGCTGACCGAAACCGGCAATATTCTCGCCTGTGCCTACATGAACGCCGTCACGAGACTCATCGACCACGAGTTGGTGCCGTCGGCCCCGTACTTCGTTCGCGACTTCGGAGCCAGCGTTCTGGAGCAGGCCCTGATGGTCCAGGCCATGACCAGCGATGCGGTTTTGATCTGTCGGACCGGGTTCCACCGGGAGGGTGAACAACTGAATTGGCACGTCCTGTTCGTGCCCACCGAGGCCCTCCGCGACAGGATGGGAGACGCCTTGCACGCCCGAGTATAGACGACCCGTTTGCCGCGAATCGGGTGTTGATACTCTGGCCCAAAGCGGGGCAAGCCCGCGACCCAAACCTTCACAAACATGCGCGCCTTGCGCACAAGTCCCGAACCAAGACACCAAAACGGGATATCGGACGGATGAGTTCCTGTACAATAACGCAACCCGCACAAAAGCAAAACGTGGGAATGGGACAGACCGCCCTGGCCAAAGCGCCGGGACTCCTCTGCTCCGTGCTCGGTTCCTGCGTCGGTCTGGCCCTCTACCACCCGCGATTGAGAACGGGGGCCTTGGCCCACATTGTCCTGCCTACGGCCAGCGGCCGGGGAGCACTGCCCGGCAAATTCGCCGATACGGCACTCCCGCACATGCTCACCGAACTGCTGAAGGCGGGAATCCCTCGGGAAGGACTGGTCGCCAAAATTGCCGGCGGCGCCTGCATGTTCGGAGTCTCCGGTCCCCTCCAGATCGGCGACTCCAATATCGAGGCCGTCCAGACACTTCTCGCCAAAGAGAACATTCGAATCATCGCCAAGGACGTGGGTGGTCAGAAGGGACGACGCGTCACCTTGGATTGTTCAACCGGAGAACTTCTCGTTGAAATCGCCGGCCATCCCAAGAAAGTCCTGTAGGACGCCCCCCGTCCCCCGTGAGTTCAACGAACCGCACCGCCCCACGTCGGCCACAACGTTGAGGATACACTGCAAGAGCGATCGGAGAAGCATGCCATGACCAGGAGACTACTCGTTACCGACGACGCCATCATCATCCGCGAGATGATCAAAGACGCTGCCATGGAAGCGGGATGGGATATCGCCGGCGAAGCGTCCAACGGCGAGGAGGCCGTCGCGAAGTACCTCGAACTTCGTCCCGACGCCTGCACGCTCGATCTCGTCATGCCCCACTATGACGGACTCCACGGACTCCGCGGCATCCTCGCGGCCGATCCCCAGGCGAGAGTCTGTGTCGTCAGCGCCTTGGATCAGAAACACGTCCTCAAGGAAGCCTTCCAAATCGGGGCCGCCGACTTCATCGTCAAACCCTTCGATCGGAAGTTCCTCATCGAAACCCTCGACAAACTCGTCCCGGCCGCACTCGGCAAGGTGTAACCCGAGAGACTCCCCGTGCATTGAGACGAGACGGTCAACCCGTCAGCATCTTCGATAATTCGGCCCGGATCTGCTGCTCGATCGTGCTCTTGAACATCATGGCTGCCATCGGGAGTTCGGCGGCCACCTGGACCTCCGACGGTTCCGAGGCGACCGATCCTGACACCTTCAGCCCCAACACCCGGAAACCGAACTTCAGCCCGTTCGGAGCCCACTCCTCCTCCAGGTCGCTGATCTGCCCTCCGAACTGATCCTTCACGGTGTGGAACCTCGCCTGCAAACGGCGGGTTGCTTCTTCCTGCCCCAAATCGTGAGGGATTGCGATGTTGACGGTCGCCATCGATGCTCAGGTGCCTTGTGTGGAGATTTGATGAATGACTCTCAAGCCGGCCCGCTAGGAGAGCAACTTGGCCCGCAAATCGGCCAGCAACTGTGCTCCCGCGCCGATTTCTGCCTTCTGACGTTCGGGGTCCTGGGGAATCTCCCGTTCGATCGTCAACGGGCCGTCGTAGCCGATTTCCTTGAGTTTCCCCAGAAAACTCTCGAATCCCACGGCGCCCTGGCCGAGAGGCACCTCCGCCCCCCAAGTTTCACCCGGCTTGTCCGACCAGGTCGCATCCTTGCAGTGAACGCTGCGAACATGCTTCGCCACCTTCCCCAAGGCTTCCACCGGTTCGCCCGATCCGTACAAGATCATGTTGGCCGGGTCGAAATTCACAAACAGGTTGTCGCGATCGACCGCCGCGATGAATTGGAGCAGATCCTCGGCCGACTCCTGACCCGTTTCCAGGTGAAAGCGCTGCCCGTTCGCTTGGCAGTGATCGCAGATCTCCCGGGTCACCGCAACCACCTCGTCAAACACGCCCTCTCCCGCGTCATGGGGAATGAATCCCAAGTGCAACGCCACCGTGTCAACGCCCAGCAAGTTGGCGAAATCGGAGATTTCCTTGAACTCCTGGACGCGTTCGGCTCGCGTCTCCGGCGGCACCAACCCGACGGTCTTCGCGGTCGTGGGGATATCGGCGTAGCTCTCCCCCTCAAACCCGCCGAACACAACCGTGATCCGGATCCCCAACTTTTCGAGCCGTTTCACGAAGGCTTCCGCGTTCTCGCGCGTCCGCGTCGCCTTCTGCGGCGCGTGGAGGTGAATCGTCGGAATCCCCAACGCGTGAACCACTTCCAACTTCACGCCCAGACCGGCGTCGATACTCGCGAACACTCCGATCGGCCACTTTTCCACAACAACCTCCTTCGCCGCAGCGGTCTTCGAGGACACTACGAGTACTTCGACACGTTCGGCTTCACGCCTTCAGGCGTCTCGTCGCTGTCAATATCGAACCACTCCTTCTTGAAATCGATCCGCCCCGGGCCAGCCGCGGCCAGGTTCGTCGTCAAGGCGATCACCGCATCGGCTATGGCCACCTTCGGATGGCAGTGCGGCAGGGGACCGTCGTCCTTCGCCTCGGGATTCTCCCGAATGCAGCACACCCAGTGCTCGATCTGTTCCGTGTAGCCGCGGCTGATGTCGCCCGCCGTGGCGTGGAACCCGACCGCCGACGAAACCTCCTGCTCTTCGGCCGCCGGCTTGTCGCCCGAATCCAGGATCTCCAGCGACGCACTTCCAAGACCACCCTTCACGACCGTCTTGTCGTCGACGTAGTGCGTCTTGAACAGCATCGCGTCCTTTTC
>Ga0123334_1001232_pt1 | contig 32813 bp, 27 predicted proteins | sample BiotimSIPDNA_FD_89706 | JGI IMG/M metagenome (GOLD analysis project Ga0123334, IMG submission 89706) | Anaerobic biogas reactor microbial communites from Washington, USA - Biogas_R1 time_0 SIP DNA | ecosystem: Engineered > Bioreactor > Anaerobic > Unclassified | place: Washington, USA...
AATGCGGCTTCGTGGGTGCTTGTGACAGATTTTACATCAAAAAAGCGGCATAGAAAGAATCTTTCCATGCCGTGCCTGTAAAAAAACAAATAAGAGGATGTGCCTATTTTGACACACCCTCTTATTTATTCTCCCACAAACTGATATACAAATTTGTCGCTCTTGGCTGAAGGCAACTGTGAGCGAGGATCCACGTCAGGTCTGTTCTTCAAGTGGTCAATCACACGATTGTAAGCATCTAACGCACTGATAGCCTTCAGGCGTACACGGAAAGGAGTGTCAATATACTTACACTTGCCAGTCTCGGGAATGGTCAGCACACGCTTGAATGTGAGTGCCACTTCCCACCAGCCCACATGCTCCTCATTCAGTGCCTCTATGATAGACTTCTTCTTTTCTGCTATCGATGAAGCATGATTGCCTTTCTCCTCCTTGCGTGCAGCCTCCTCAATCTTAAACTGCTCAATCGTCTCAGCCTCTGTCTTGAGGAAGAGCACATAGTTGGAGAAACTCACCTTCAAGCGGAAAGGGTAGAGATTTGAAGAATTGAGAAAAGTGTTGATTCTGTTGGCGGCATTGCTCTCCAATTTGATTTCTTCTATAGATTGAAGAAAGTCAATGGCTTCATCCACGGATTTTGCCAGGTGTTCGTGGTTAAAGTATCTAACGTATAAGTTCATTTGCTGTATATTCTCATTGATTTGGCGTGCAAAGTTACGAATTTTCTATCAGAAATCAAAAACTCGATAGTTGAATTGCAAAAATCGGTATGGTTTTTCCTATTCAATACTTCATTCTTCATTTTTTCACGCACCAAGGTAACTGCTTCTGATTCTCCATTCCTCTGGATAGAGATTATTGGCACGGTTGCCAATGTTCTTCACAAAGCCCAGAGGATGGTCTTTGTAGGTGATGAGCACATATCCCATCGGTATGTCAGCCGACAATTGCAACGCTTCTGTTCTCAGATAGGCAATTGCCTGTTGCTCATCTACTTCTGCTGTTGCAAATGCCTCTTCGTTTCTTGCTATAGCCATGGCCAAGGAGTGTCCTGGCTGCAGGTTCTTCCCCTTCATCATGCCTAAGGTGATACCTGCATGGATCACTCTCAGTGTACGCTCTGCTTGTTTCAGCATGTCTATATAAAGAGTGGGGAAAGCCCTGAATAGCCCATCGTCTTCCATCAGTGTGTAGGCATCAGGATTCTTTAGCCATCCCTTCAGTTCATGTGGTATCTTGACGGACTGCTTGCCCGCCTTGCCACCTTTATTCTTTTTTTCCTTCTTGCCGCCACCCATACAGGACTCCTCTTCATGGCTGGTCTTTCTCATCACACTAATGAAGAACCCCTCGCCCTTGCTCTTGTGGGGAAAGAAATGAATATTTTCTGAATGGAGTCCCCACTGGGGAGAGGGGGAGCATGAGAGCACTTCCGCTCCGAGTTCCTTGGCTATCCATTCCACATTCTCCTCGTCTTCATGGGGATTGTAGGTGCATGTGCTGTAGATGAAGATGCCTCCCTCCTTTAGTGTGTGCCAGATGTCGCTCACGATGTTGCGCTGTCTTTTCCAACACACCTCCACATTGTCAAGACTCCACTCCTCTATGCTGGCAGGGTCTTTGCGAAACATGCCTTCGCCCGAACAGGGGGCATCGCAGATGATGACATCAAATGCACCACCAAAGGCTTTGAAGTCTTCCGCATGGTTGTTGGTCACGATACAATGGCTTTTACCCCATTTGATGATGTTCTCTGCCAGGATGTTGGAACGTCGGCGCTCCACCTCGTTGGCAATGAGTAACGACCCCTCGGGCAGTTGTGAGAGAGCCAGCGTGGACTTCCCTCCTGGTGCGGCACACAGGTCAAGAGCCACCACGGGCTTCTCCACATATTGTTTCAGCACGTGTGACAAGAACATGGAAGAGGCTTCCTGTACATAATAGCAACCGGCATGGAAGAGTGGGTCGGAGGTGAACAATGGTCTCTTGGGCAGATAATATCCGCTCTCACACCACGGCACTCTCTCTGCATCTTCCATCACTCTTATCTTCTCACCTTTCACCTTCTCTTGGTTCAATCGGATGCTGGTAGGTGCAGTCATGCCCAATGCCTCGACCAGATGAGCGTATTCATCTTTGCCGAGGTATTCAGTCATTGTCTGTTCAAAGTCGTGGGGTAGTTGAATCATCTTCTTTCCAGATTCACAAAAGCATAGCGGTATTGATGCTTCTCGTCTGTGTCATGTTCCTCTCTAAAGGTCTCCTTCCATTCTTCCTCCTTGATTTCGGGGAAGAAGGTGTCAGCCTCTTTGGGTGTGTCGTGGATGTAGGTGAGGCACAATCTGTCTGACTTTGCCAAGCCTTCCCTATACACTGATGCTCCGCCAATGATGAACACTTCTCCCTCGCACGACTTCAGTGCCTCTTCAAGGTTGGGGTAGAGGTCTGCTCCAGGGAAATCCTCAGGCTTTCCGTTTCTTGAGAGGACAATGTTTCTGCGGTTGGGAAGTGCGCCCTTGGGCAGGCTCTCAAAGGTGCGTCGTCCCATGATAATCGTGTTGCCCGTGGTGAGAGCCTTGAAGCGTTTCAAGTCGTTGGGCAGCCAATAGATCAGTTTATTATCATTGCCAATCGCTCTATTTTCTGCGATGGCGACAATCATCGAAATCATACGCTCACTGTGGCTTTAATGTGTGGGTGTGGGTTATAGTCTGTCAATTCAAAGTCTTCATACTGAAAGTCGAAGATACTATTTACCTTTGGATTGATTTTCATCTTGGGCAATGCTCTTGGTTCACGGCTCAACTGCATCTTTGCCTGCTCCAGATGGTCAAGATAGAGGTGGGTGTCGCCTGTGGTATAAACAAAGTCGCCTGGCCTCAATCCGCACACTTGAGCCACCATCATGGTCAGCAGTGCATAGGAGGCAATGTTGAAGGGCACGCCCAAAAACGTGTCGGCACTTCTCTGATACAGCTGACAACTCAACTTGCCGTCAGCCACATAGAACTGAAACAGGATGTGGCAGGGAGGCAGGTTCATGTTGCCAAGGTCTGCTACATTCCATGCCGACACAATCAGACGGCGAGAGTTCGGATTGTTCTTGATTTGGTCAATCACCTCTGTAATCTGATCCACATGACCTCCATTGTAGTCTGGCCAACTTCTCCACTGATAGCCGTAGATGTGACCAAGGTTTCCATCCTCGTCTGCCCACTCATTCCAGATGCGTACGCCACGATCCTGTAGCCACTTGGCATTTGTGTTGCCTTGTAAGAACCATAACAGTTCATAGATGATGGACTTTAGGTGCAACTTCTTGGTGGTTAGGAGCGGAAAGCCCTCTTGCAGATTAAACCTCATTTGGTTGCCAAACACGGAGATAGTGCCTGTGCCTGTTCTGTCGCCTTTCTCCACACCCTCTTTCATGATGCGGTCAAGCAAGTCAAGATATTGTTTCATTGTGCTTCTTTTCTTGTTTTTCTGTTGCAAAGATAACCCATATTTACCTAACATCCAAAATTCTCTTTTGTTTTTCCATCATCCTTCTTCATCTTCGATAAATATCCACATATTTCAAATAAAACATTTCATGAATCATGCAAAAGAATATGGGAGAGCCATTCATGTTGATTCTCCCATACGGATTATGACATGTTATGCCCTTTGCGCTGCATATCGCATTCTTTTTGTTGCTACACTCCTCGTCCCGCAAATGGTCAAAGCTGAAGAGGCTCATTCCTCTTCGTCAAAGATGTACCATTCCTTGGAGGGAGCGGGTTCTTGTGGCTGGTTCATCGCTGATGCCACCACTCCATGAGCCTGATGGCAAACTGTTGGTCACAATGGTCGTTCCTTGATGCTGGGTTTGATGTACTTCTTCTTCATGTTGTTAGATGTTTTATTTGTTGATAACCTTCTTCCCATTTCCAATGTAGATGTCCTTGGACTGCTCCCGTTTTGCAATCATTCCATTTCACGTCCACAATTATTCCATCGGAATCTTTTTTATTTTCGACATCCCCTCTTGTTGCGCTTGTCTTCACTCCATGTGTAGGTCTTGCTCCAACGAACAATGGTTCATGTTCCAACGAATAATGGTTCAAGTGCCAACGAACAATGGTTCGATGACCAACGAACCATGCGTGCGTTTTTGCCCTTATAGGCATTGGATTCTCTTGTGTCTATAAATCGTTGTGTATAAAGAAGATATGAGGGATTTTAAGAAGAAAGTGAAACTCCTTCCGTTCCCTTGGAAGTGCCGTCCAACGAAAAAGACTGTCAGAATCGCCTCGCCCTTCTTCCACTGAGGTCAAATGACCATTGAATTACCCTTCATTTTTGATGAAAAGCGATGAGTATGCTTGAAAAGATGTGCCAACAAGCGGGACCATCTATTTCTTCTTCCATATTTATCGAACTCACGTTCATTCATTCACTCAATAGACAATCTGTTTCCAGAATCTTTGGATACATTCCTGATTGGATGGCCACTCTTTTTCGGGGGCATTCAGACACATGATTGCACGCACATTCCAAAAGGGGTATGTTCATTCTTGTTGTGTTGCATTTTGGTGTTAGTTGTGGGGAATTATGATGAAAAGAGATATGAAATTTGTATTTCTCAGTGGAGATAACTATCTTTGTTGTGACAAAAATCATGACAGTATGCGACAGATTATTAATTACATGACTGATGACGACCTCTACAAGTTTTCGATGTGTGTCGCCGTGATAGACAGTTTTCCCCGTGCTCAGGTGAAGTATGAGTTTGTGGATCGCAATGGCACAGCCTATCCAACAGGGTTTGCTGATTTGGTGAACGAGCAGATTGGCTATTTGGAGTCACTTCGCATGACGGATGAGGAAATTGCTTTCATGAGAAGAAAGTGCACGTATATCCCAGACTGGTTCTATGGCTACCTGAAGGGTTTCCGCTTCCGCCGTGAATGGGTGAAGTGCTGGCAGGATGATGAACTGCGTCTCCACATAGAGATGGAGGGCAACTGGAGCGACACGATTCTGCTGGAGGTGAAGATTTTGGCAATCATCTCAGAACTGTATTATATGGTGACAGGATTGGACTGCAAGTTTGACTATCAGGATTATTATCGGAAGACTTACCATAAGGCAGAGCGTCTGCTCGACGCAGGATGTGTGTATAGTGACTTTGGCACGAGAAGGCGTGCTTCGTTTGAAGCAGAAGAGACGGTGGTGAGAGCCATGAGTGACTGCCAGAAGTCCCGTGCTTGGTCAGGGCGTTTTGTGGGTACGAGCAATGTCTATCTGGCCATGAAGTATGACCTCACCCCTGTGGGGACGATGGCTCATGAGTTTGTGTGTGCCATTGGTGGCATGTTTGGTCCTCAGATGGCTAATCATTTGGCGATGGAGGCATGGAGAACCACGTTTAGGGGTGCGCTGGGCACTTATCTCTACGACTCTTATGGTTGGAGTATCTTTTCATATAACTTTTCGGAAGACTTTGCCAATCTCTTTAAGGGGATGCGTATAGACTCGGGCGACAACTATGAGCAGTTGGATATGATTGTGGATAAGTATCGTTCGCTGGGCATTGATCCGAAGACGAAGCAGGTGATTTTCTCAAATGCGCTCGACACGGATCGTGCCATCAAGATTCATAGATATGCGGCTGATAAGGTACAGCCTTCCTTTGGTATTGGCACTCATTTCACAAATGACTTTGCTGATGTCAAGCCTATGAACATCGTTATTAAACTGGTCGCTGTCAAGATTACGGAGTCATGGCCTTTCTATAATGACACTTGCAAGATTTCGGAGGATAAGGGTAAGCATACAGGCAAGCCAGAAGTGATCGGTCGCTTTATGGAGGCTATCCACTATGTGAATAGTAGGGCTGAATAAGAGATGATTGGGCATTTGTGAATTGAAAACTGCCTGTTCTTGAGCCACAGGAAACAGAAAAGAGCGACCCTCGTAGAGAGTCGCTCTTTTGTCATATTGATATGATGTGCTTATTGCTGCTTGTTGGCAGAGTACATCATCTTGAGTGCATACGCTTTACGCATCACCTGCTTCACGTCTGTAATGATACCCATAGGGGTGTTATGGTCAGCCTTGACGGATACTGTATAGAAAGGCTTGTCTGCCTCTGCCAGCTCGTCACGTTCTGCATAAACGAAGTCATGAATTTCAGGAGCTTCAACATAGCGATCGTTGATCTGGATACGGTGTCCTGTACCATACTGTCCTCTGAGTGCTTCTGTTGGACGGCCAATGTAGATGAATGAGGTACTTGACTTACGTGCCAACTTCTCAAGCTGAGTACCTGTAGGCTTGTCGAACTTCACCATTAAGGTGACTTCACGCATGGAGGTAACCATCATGAAGAAGAACAGGATGGTGAAAATCAAGTCAGGAAGAGATGAGGTGTTCATCTCTGGCATTTCTCTGCCACCATTTTTGTTAAATCTACTCATTATTGTTGTCCTCCATATTTCTTAGGTTCAGCCTCAGATATCTTCTGTGGGTAAATCTCACGGATAGCCTTCTGCTCGTCTGGGGTACAGAATTCAAACTTCTTCTTAGAGAAGTATTCCTTTGCTGCCTCATCGCGGAGCTCGTTATAAGCTGTCACAAGTGCGTCCTGCACAGCGAAATAGACTCCATAACTTGTACCGCGGTCTGTCTGAACGGAAATGACATGCTCTTTTGTAATCATAACGTTCTTGCCAAGTTCCTTGATGAACTTTGGTTTGAGTTCTGGCAGATTTGGCTTGTTGTCCGCATTCTTGATAAACTCTTTCGCTCTCTCCTTAATGTCTGCAAGGCTTGCGTAGTCATTGCCTACCATCACGTAGTTGTCTTTATTGATACGGATGTTGAGAATGTTACGTTCCTTGATCTTGAGTTCAATATTCTTCTGGTCGTCCTCAGGTGGTTTAGGCAAACTGCGTGCCAAGCCCTGGTCGGTGTCCATAGATGTTGTGACAAGGAAGAAGATGAGCAACATGAATGAGATATCGGCTGTAGAACTGGTGTTCAGTCCCGGCATCTTTCTTTTCTTTCCCATATTATTTGCTCTGAGTTAAAGGGTTTATTTCTTGTTTGAAACCATGCTATATGCTGTCACGATGACTGAAACCACGGTCAATACGATGATTGCAATCATTGATGTGTCAGTAATGATGAGTTCACTTGGTGTAGCTTGGTCGTTGGTGTTGTAGATGAGCATTTCGTCTTTGTTGGCGATACCAGCAATAAGACCTGCTACTATGCCTACGAGGAATGTGCCCCAAGCAATCACGCCAGCCTTGCTTGCAAGACCGATGTCTTCGTTCTTAGACTTGTTGCCACCGCTTATGTAGCCATAGATAGCAGCGCCTACTGTTGAGATGGCAGCAGATGCGATAAGGATGTAAGTCCAGACGATGAGAAGGTCTGTGAGCTGTGGATCGACCATGTCTGGATTGTCCTCGTATGGTCTATCAAAGTTGATCAAAGCGAAGAGGATGGTGATCAGAATGCTGATGCCAACGAGCACCCACAATGTGATCTTGGAGATTTTCTCCACCTTGTCCTGTGCGCTTACTACTTGTATGTTATTCATTGTTTTTTCTCCTTTTTAATAGTGAATGATTTGGATTGAATCCAAGGGACTACATCGCAGGGATGTTTGGATGTCCTCAGTTCTCTAATTACTTCTTGTTGTTGTACTTAGCAACAATGTCAAGGAGAGAAATTGTAGCGTCTTCCATCTTAGCGGTAAGACCTTCGATTTCAGCAAGAATGTAGTTGTAGAATACCTGAAGGATGAGAGCAACGACAATACCGAAGATGGTAGTCAAAAGAGCCACCTTCATACCGCCTGCAACGACTGTAGGGCTAATATCACCTGCTGCCTGAATATTGTCGAATGCCATGACCATACCAATCACAGTACCCAAGAATCCGAGAGATGGTGCCATAGCGATAAAGAGTGTGATCCAAGAGCAACCGCTTTCGAGTTTGGAAGCCTGAACCGCTCCGTATGCAACAACAGACTTCTCAACTGCGTCAGTACCATCATTGAGACGGATCAGACCCTGATAGTAGATTGAAGCGATAGGACCGCGAGTGTTACGTGCAATATCCTTTGCCTTCTCAAGGTCATTCTTGTTGATGAGGGCATCTTCGATGTCGTTTACGAACTTCACTGTGTTCACCTTAGAGAGAGCGAGGTAGATGATACGCTCGATGCAGAAAGCAAGACCGAGAACCAATGCGATAGCTACGAGAGCCATGAAGCCTGCACTACCTTCGATGAACTTAGTCTTGATGGTCTTGTACATGCCAGTCTCAACTGGTTCTGCAACAGCAGGTTCTTCATCAACTGCCACTGCTGCTGAATCAACGGATGCTGAATCTGTGGCTACTAAATCAGTCTGCTCAGTTGCTGCTGTATCGGCAACTTCGTCCTGAGCAAAAACATTCTGTGTGCTTAATGTGAACACACCCATCAATGCAATGATAGCAAAAATTTTTTTCATTGTGTTGAAAATTTTAAGATCAATAATTTATTTGATTTTGTTTATTGCTTGTTTTATTTATTGCTTGTTTTGGTCTATCGGTTGTATGCGGAGAGAGGGGGATTCGAACCCCCGATACGCTTTTGACGTATACACGCTTTCCAGGCGTGCCTCTTCAGCCACTCGAGCATCTCTCCTTTTTGGTCAAAGTCGGGGTATAAGCCCTGCCGGTTGATGTGCCTTTTTCCTGATTGACGGAAACTGTACACATAATTTGGGACAAAAATAGTTATTTTTTTTTTACCAATAATTGTAATTGGCTGGAAACTTTCATTTTTTATCGAAAAAAGTCAGTTTTTTAAATACTTGTAACGCATTTGACGTTGTTTGAAGCACAATGTTGTCAAATTCACATTCGTATATCTCAGCGAGTTTTTCTGCTACTAATCTGACATGTGCGCTCTCGTTTCTTTTGCTTCGGTGGGGAACTGGTGACATGTAGGGAGCATCTGTCTCAAGCACAATTCTTGAGAGTGGAATGGCTTTCTTGACCACTTCTCTCAATGTGGAATTCTTGAAGGTGAGCACACCGCCAATGCCGAGCATGAATCCAGGGAAGGTGAGGAGCTCGCGGGCTTCGTCTTCGTTGCCTGTAAAGCAATGGAAGATTCCTGTGAGGTTGCTGCTGCGATGACGCTCCATGATTTCCATGAGTTCGCTATGTGCATTGCGGGAATGGATGATGAGTGGAAGTTTGTATTTTTCTGCCCATTTAATCTGGTGCTCAAATACTTCCAACTGTTCGGTGCGATGTGTGTCATCCCAATAGAGGTCTATGCCTACCTCGCCTATGGCAATGGTGGGGCATGTTTTGGCATCCATGTTCTCTACCAGGAGATTCTCAAGTTGGTGGAGGACTGTATGGTAATCCTCGTCCATGATGTTTTCGGGATGCAGACCAATCATAGGGAATAGGTAGCCAGGGTGTGAACGGCACACATCGAGTAGGTGTGGCGTGTCTTTGAGACAGATGCCTGGCACGAGAATGTGATTGACGCCTGCGTCTTTGGCTCGCAGGATGACCTCTTCAAGGTCTTCTGCGAACTCTTCTTCGTCAAGATGTGAATGCGTGTCGATCATGTTATGGTATGGCGTATCTAAGTATGTTGCTTCGATATATGTGTGTCGGTTGAAACTCTTGGAAGTTTCCTGCATCATCTTTAGTATTTGCGTTCGAGAAGTTGGTTGGCAAAGGCATGCAGTTGCGCTTTCTTCTCTTCTGCCACCTGAACCTTGTCGAGGCTCTGGAGTGCTACAGCAAAGAGTTCCTCTATCTTCTGTTTGGCAAGTTGGTCAATACCCAATACATTATATAAATGTGTGACTGCGGCAATCTTCTCTTCCTCGTTGCATGAAGTGGAATTGACCCAATGGTGGAGTTCTTCACGCTGCTTCTGGTCTGCACGCAGAAAGGCATTGATAAGCATGAAGGTCTTCTTATTGTCGATGATGTCGCCCCCGAGTTTCTTCTGAAATTTCTTAGGGTCGCCATACACATCGAGTAGGTCGTCTTGCAACTGGAAGGCAAGTCCCATCTTCTCGCCAAACTCATAGAGATGATGAATGTCTTCTGTGCTTGCTCCACCTAAGATGGCACCAATCTTGAGTGCATAGCCCAGAAGTAGGGAAGTCTTGAGGCGAATCATCTCCATGTATTCTGCCTCAGTCACATCATTGCGAGTTTCAAAGTCGATGTCGAATTGCTGACCTTCACAAACACCAATTGTTGCCTCTATGAAGGCTGTTCGTGCTTCGTTGTTTTCCACTCCTTGGTTAAAGAGTTGATAAGCCATGATGAGCATGGTGTCACCAGAAAGGATGGCTGTGTTCTCATTCCACTTTTTGTGGACGGTGGCATGTCCTCGTCGCATGTCGCTCTTGTCCATGAGGTCATCATGGAGTAGGGTGAAGTTGTGATAGGTTTCCAGTGCCAAAGCGTTAGGGATAATGGTGCTTACATCTTCCTTGTATAGATTGTAGCCCATGAGCATGAGGAGAGGACGGACACGCTTTCCTCCGATGGAAAGAATGTACTGGATGGGGGTATAGAGGTTGGCTGGTTGGGCTTTGTAGCGAATTTGTCCAATCTCTGTACTGATCATATTGGTGAGTTCAGCAATGGTGTACATAATATATATATAATGTGTGAGTTTAAATGGATGGCGTGAGGTAAAAAAATACCGCACAGCAGTTTCATGTTGTGCGGTATTATGTGTCACGATATGTGGTGTGTTTAGCCCAGACGGAAGATGACAGGAAGAGTGTAACGCACGCGGACTGTCTTTCCACGCTGCTGTCCTGGCTTCCACTTCGGCATAGCCCTCACTACGCGCATAGCCTCTTTGTCCAGTGATGGGTCTGCGGATTTAACGACTTTGGGATCTACAATAGAACCGTCCTTATTAACCACAAATTGTACTAAAACACGACCTTGAACGCCATTGTCCTGTGCATCTGCAGGATATTTCAGGTTCTTTTGAAGCCACTTCATCAGGGCTTCCTCACCACCAGGGAATGTAGGAGCAGTCTCTGCCACCTCGAAGATCTCTCCTTCGTCACCATCCTCTGCTATAGGACCAGGTGCAATTATAGCGCCTGTGTGTACTGGTGCTGATGGACCAGACTGCGCTTCGTGTGTGTCCTCGGAGGATTGAATGGTCTCTTCTTCAATGTCTGTGTTGTTGTCCACAATGTCAAGAATGTCTGCCACAGCAGGAGTCTCTGCTGGTGGAGGTGGAGCGGCAGTGAAGATAGGCTGAGTGATAGGAACAACTTCTTCCTCGCTTACGTAGCTTGGCATTGCGTAAACCACATCAGTCTCAGCATAGGTACGAGTAGTGAACTCAAAGCAAGCGAACATCACAGCAAGGGCTACAATGTAGCCGATGAGTAAGCCCGTGCCTTTCGTGCTCTCGAGGTCTGCTTTCTTGGATTTCTTTAATTCCATAGTTTATCTTTATTTTTAGTTGTTTCTTTTTTCTTGACACACTGATTAGGCATCTTGGCGATGTTGTTTTAGTCGTGTCTTCTCAGTTTACATGGCAAAAGTACAACTTTTTTTTTGTTCCATTACTAAATAGATTGTTTTTTTTGATGGAAATTGAACATTTTTATATTTTCAATGCTTGTTATGCTCTGAATAGGTGAAACTTCTTACATAAAGAATGAGGATACGGTGATTTCTGTATAAAGAAAGTTATATGTTAGTGTGTGCGCATCTTGGAGGGTTTTATAGCATTGCAACCTTGAAAAAGCACTCGTGTGATTCACCTATTCCACGTCCATGAAATTCTTGGCGTGTGACATGAAGGTCTTTCCTAGCTTCATGGACTTTTTACCGTTATTTGCCCCTTCTTCCATCGCTTCCTCCATGATGTCATCTTCGGTGACGGCTTCGGGTGTTGCCTCGTCTTGGTCTTCTTCCATAAACATGACAATGCTCTTTTGCATGTTCTTGGAGGTGTTTGCCATCCAACCCTTTATACCACCATTTCGTCGGAAGGTCTGATAGCGACGCCTGCGCATGATGTGTGAATAACGCATGCTTCGTTTGCAATGTTTGAGCCAAAGCACAAATGACTTGAAACCCTGTATGATGAGTTGTACCAGTTTCTTAAGGGTGGGACGCAGATGGGTAATGCCATGTGCGGTGGCTTTGGCTGCAAGAATGATACCTCTCAGTGTGATTTTTGCACCAATCTTGATGCATTTCCATGTAAAAAGTGAGCCGACAACGATACCGTGGGCTGTGGCTTTTGCTGCGATGACACACCATTGTGCGAAAGTACGAGCGGCTTGTTTGATCCATGCTTTTGTCTTGGCTACTTTCTCCTGCGTGTCGTTGTCGTGCCACCAGTTATTGAGTCTTATCCATCCATCCTCACATGCCTGCATGAACCATAGCACCCCCTTGAGCAGTTTCTTGAAGAGCCACACAAGGATGCGCCATGTCAGAACAAGGATGAGGCGAAGCAGTTCACTCGACAGTTGCCCGACGCTTTTGCTGGAGAACTCATCTCGGTCATGCTGTTTTTCTTCTTCTGTCATTTTGTGGATGGCGTTTTCAGATGATTGAATGGAATGTTTAATTTGCGAAAATAGCACAAATATACCATTCAATAAAACTTTTTTCTATTAAACTTCTTTAATTCTGTGGATTATTCATGTTTATTCACAGAAAAGCAGGATGGCAATGAGAAGAAACAAGACTCCTGTGATGCCATTCAACCATTGCTGGAAGTGCTCAAAACTATGGCTTAACTTTTCAGCACCATTTACAGCCTTTTGCATGATCCACGCTATGACAATAACGGGAATACTTGCAGAAAGGCCAAACACGAGGGGAATGAGTGCACCCACATTACTGGTGATGCTGAGGGGAATCATCATGCCAAAATAGAATATGGCGCTCTCAGGACAGAATGCCAAAGCCAAAGACATTCCTAATATGAGAGAACCAAGTGGACCACTACGTTTAATAATACGCTTGTTGTTGTGGCAATCGTCATTGTGGTGATGAAGATGAAAGGCTCTGTAGAGAAAGAATATGCCAATGATGATTAGTACATATGGCACTATAACTTCTGCTTTAGAAAGGATGCTTTGCAGACATTTTATATTGCTGCCTCCACCAATGAGGCACATGGTGATCCAGCCGAGGATGGTGTAGGTGAGGGTGCGTCCAGAGGCATACACCAAACCATCAATAAAATTCTTGCCATTGCGGTATTCGTAAGCCAAGGCTGAGATGCTGATGGCCAACTGACAAGGGTTGAGTGCCACCAATATGCCAAGTGCAAATGCAGCCAACAGGGGTAAGTCTGCTGACTGCAAAAGATAATTGAGTATGTCGTTTATTGTTAGCTGCATAAGAGAAGGATGATGACCTGTGCTGTGATGATGCGCAGGAACATGGAAAGTGGATAAACCGTTGAGTATCCTACTGATGGAATGCCGTTGTTAGCATAAGCAGTGGAGAAAGCCAATGCTGGTGGGTCGGTTGTAGCACCACTCATGATACCCATGAGAAGGAAGTAGTTGGTATTCCACTTCATGCGAGCAAAGATGCCCATGACGATCAATGGGATTACGGTAATAAGGAAACCCATCCATACATAATGAATACCACCATTAAGCACAGTATCGACAAAGTTTCCACCAGCCTTGATTCCCACACTGGCAAGGAAGAGTACAAGACCTATGTCTCTTATCATTAAAGAGGCGGAGTTAGTTGTGTAGGCGACCAACTTAATCTTATAGCCGAAGCGGCCTAATAGAATAGCGATGATCAGTGGACCTCCTGCCATGCCCAGTTTGATGGGTACAGACATGCCTGGAATCTCTATGGGCAACATGCCAAAGATAATACCGAAGCTGATGCCGAGAAAGAGTGTGAGGAGGTTGGGCTTGTCGAGCTGTTGCTTTTTATCTCCTATGATGTTGGCAAATCTATCCACAGCATCTTCTGGACCTACAACTGTAAGGATGTCTCCCACCTGAAGAATGATGCTTGGACTTGCAAAGAGTTCAATGCCTGAACGGAATACACGAGTGACATTTACTCCATACATGGAACTTGGGTGTAGGCTGCCCAGTGTCTTGCCATTCAGGTCTTCTCTGGTTACAGTGAATTTCTTAGAAGCCATTGGCACATCCTGCTCGTCCCATTCAACCTGCACTTCTGGACCAATAAAGGCGATGATGGCATCCGCATCTTCTTCTGCACAAACGATGTAGAGTTTGTCGTCCACATTGAGAAGCGTCTCCCTGTTGGGGGCTTCTACATGGCCTTCGTGGAGAATGCGTGAACAAACGAAGCCGCGTCCGATAAAGCCTCTCACCTGAAAGATGGTCTTTCCTGCAATGGCAGGATTGAACACTTTGACAGTCATGAGATGAGGCTTGACCGCTTCTTTGTTATTTCTTTTGTTGAAATGATCAAGTTCTTTCTGAAGATCGACTTTGAAAATAATACGAACGAAGATGATGCTGAGAATGATACCTACCACTGCAAGAGGATAGGCGCATGCATATCCGTTGGCAATCATGGGGATGCCATTTTCAAATGGATGAATGTGGTTGATCTGCTCAAGAGCGGCATTGGCAGCACCAAGACCTGGAGTGTTGGTGACAGCACCACAGAGAGTTCCAACCATCATAGGGAGGTCATTGACGGCTGGGATGATATTGCGAAGTCCGTAGTAGAGTGCAAGCATCACGACAATATTCAACATGATGATGCCTGCAGCCACACCATTGGCTTTCAGACCTCCTTGCTTGAGGGAAGTGAAGAAGGATGGACCGACCTGAAGACCGATGCTGAATACAAAAAGTATCAGACCGAAGTCTTGAATAAAATTGATGACGGTGGCATTCTCTTCAATGCCTCCACGTGCCAGAAGATCACCAGCCAAGATGCCAACAAAGAGAATCCAAGTGACACCAAGGGTGATACCCTTCACTTTGATTTTATTCCCTAAAAATACACCCAGCGAGATAACAATGGCGAAAAGCATCACGGTATGAGCCACACCTCCGCCTGTCATGAACAATTCAATCAACCAATCCATATATTCTTAGTTTTCAAGGCGCAAAGTTACTGCTTTTTTTTGGCTTTCACATTCTTGACTGTGAAATTTTCTATAAATTCACGATTAAATTCAATGTTTAGGGCTTGAATGCTTAGATTTTTGAAAGTAAAGTTGCTTAGGCGGTATTGATCGTCCTGTTTCTTCACATTGAAAAAGACATCACAGTCGAAGGTGATGTTACGCATGGTGATGTGGCTACAGTAGGACATGGGCATGCTTTCTCTCCCCTTTAAATCATAAAACTGTTTCCAGGGTGCTACAAGGATAAAGTTCTTTGCATTTCCAACAATGTCTTCCACTGTCACATACTCGTAGGTCTGGGGTGTGTCGGGACGCATCTTGAGCCAAAGAAGGTTGTTGGCTTCTGTCACTTTGATGCGTCGAAGCACAATGTTGTGATTATAAACAGATTCGCTACCCAGAGTGAGGCAGCCATGGCAGAACCCGTATTCGCAGTCCTCTATGAGGATGTTCTCATTGCCTCCACTGCCAATCATCTCTGGAAACTGATGGATGTCAATGTCGGGATAAGGATTCCGCCAGTAATCGGCATAAGGACCTTTGCCTCCCTTGATGGCTATAGCATCATCGTTCACGCTCATATAGCAATTTCTGACCAATACATTCTTAACCACATCAAGGTCGATGGCATCTGTGCTGGGTGCTTTGACAGGCTGGACTGGCGAATAGATGTGAAGACGTAGAAGTTTTATGTTTTCACTATTATATATATGTGTAGTCCAGAAAGCGGAGTTCTGTAGTTTCACTCCCTCTATCTGTACATTCTTACAGTTGCTCACATAGATGAGACGTGGCCGCTGTTCATCCTTGTTGGTGCATTGTGGATTCCATTTTCTGCGTTCCCAGAAATGCTTCCAAAAGGTCGTTCCATTGCCATCAATCACCCCCTTGCCAGAGATGGTAAAGCCATCCAATCCATCGGCATTGATGAGTGCAGAGAAGTAAAGGCAACTTTCACCCTCAATGCGTGTTTCGACCAAAGGGTAATCGCTTGGGTCATTGCTACCCATGAGGATTGCCCCCTCATATAGATGAAGATGCACGCCTTGCTTGAAGAAGAGTGCTCCTGTCTTGTAGATGCCTTCTGGCACAACTACAACACCGCCGCCTTCGCTTGCCACCTTGTCGATGAGTACTTGCATCTCAGTGGTGTGAAGTTGCCCGTCATTCACCACGCCATAGTCTGTGATGAGATAGGCTTTGCCTAAATTCTTTACATTCACAGAGTCTGCTTGGCGAAACCACTCGCTCATTTCTTTTCCATCAGGCCATTGGTCGGCAGTCTTTGTAGCAAAAGATGGCATACACAAAAGTGCGTATGCCATCAGTATGAAGAGTTTCTGTTGTTTCATATATATTGAAGAGTCTCTTCTCCACACCATGAGAGGTCATCTCCTTCCATAGAGAAGATTCTCTTTCTTGATTATTTCACATAAAGTTTCTTTGCTTGTCCATCACCATATTTGACGATGTTCACACCTTTCTGAACGCTTTGTAGTTGTGTGCCATTGGGAGCATAGATGCCTTTGACGTCTTTGCTTTCTGTGGTGCTTTGTGATGAGAGATCCTTTACTCCTGTAGCGATGGCCTGGGCTTGATAGTCAGCCAACTCGTCCTCACTGAGAATAATCCATTGCTGAATAGTTGCAGCATCAGTATAGTCAAAGTTTGTTTGAGTGATGCTCCCTATCTCTCGTCTGCTGGAATAGTCGGCAGCAGTCATGGATTTGTTGCCATCGGCATACCAAGTGAACCAGAATCCATGTGTTTTCAAACTTTTGCCGGCAAGTTCGATGGTCACATCTGTCCTGTCAGGCATGAGTTGGAACTGCTCTGTCACGCCTGGAGATGTTCTGATAGACTTAACTGAAAGATTGCCCGTAGTAGGGTGGGTGAGATAGTAACCTGTGGAAGCGTTCTTGAAGAAGTAGCGACTTTCTTGAGCGTCAAACTCCATATACCAGGCTGCATCATCTTCCACCACTGCACCTGTGAGGAATGGCTTCCAGCCTGCAGTTCTGGAATCTTTCTGAAAGAGCAGGCCTTCGCCCAAACCATGTTCACTGTCCTTGCACATGATATAGTATTTCTTGGCATCATCAAAGTTATAAGTATAGCCAGAGATACCATTAGGGTCTGAGGCTGTAGGGCAAAGACCGTCTATGAAGAGACCGTACAGGAGACACATACCACCAATGTATTGGAGTTCCTGGTGAGTATCCTTATCTGCACCATTCACAAACCAGTCGTAGGTGGCCTTCTGTCCCCATCCGTGTGTGCCATCGCCCACAAGGACATATTCTTCATCATTATATTTATTCTCAAGGAAATGATAAACATTGTTAGCCTCTCTGCCAAACCATTTCCAATCATGCACATTCGTGTCCCACCATCTGCTACTTGTGCCTACACCTACACCGTGACCGGTCTCATGGAGCACCGTGCCAATAGCCTGATAGGCAGCATTAGGACCGATACGCATCCAGCCTCCATAAGAACAGTCTGCTGTGGGAGTCCCTGCTCCATAGTTACCTGAAAGGTGGAAGCCCTGAATGCCAGTCCACTCATTGAAGTAATCGATGGTCTGCTTGATGGCTTCACGACAACGTGTGTTGGCAGCAGCATCTGGTGCACCCTCATTCCACGAACTGGTGCAAGTGCCTTTGGGATGAGTGACGATCTTCACCTCATCACCATAAGCCACCTGATAAGTCTTATTCATCACGTATGGACGAACATAGTAAACCGTGGCTGGTTGCAGTCCTTTGATATGGAAAATCGTTCCATTCAAAGAGAAAGATTTGGTGGTGCGCTCATTCAGCACAGTAGGATTGCGTTCTGTGCTCCAGCAAACTCCACGCTCAAGGATATTGCTACCTTTGGTGTTGGCACGAACAAGTGCTTCTGTTGCACCTGTTGCCACAAAGTGGTTGGTGCTGGTCACCTCGGGGGCTGTACCTGATGGAGTAGTGCCATTGGCAACCTTAAATGCAAAGGCTGATTGTTCGAGGGCAGCCATCTCATTCATGATCTCGGTAGAGGTAGCCTCATTGTTATTGGCTAATAGTCTTGCCTTATCAAGTGCTGCCTTGAATTCTTCTGCGCCATTCTTGGTTTCGTCATACTCTTTTTCAATCTCGGTCAATTTCTCTTTCAAGAAAGGAAGCATCTGCTCCGCACCATATTCCTCCATGAGGGAAAGACGGAAGTTGTCAAATGCAATCCAGTTGCCAGAGGCATTGATGGCTTCAAAACCAATCTCTGCTTCTCCTGATATGCAGACAAAAGAAACGGTGTAGTCAGCAGGAGTATAGACAGTGGTCTTAGCGTCACCTGCATAGATACTTGCGCCTGTGCAATTTCTGGAAGTATTGTTCTGGTCAAGATTCTGAGCACCTGCGGTCAGTTGATATTTACTTGCGGGAAGTCCCGTAATCTTTTGATAAGCCTTGGCATTTCCTACGCTATTGCCAGAACTTACCCATTTCTCCATATAGGTGTTGCCAGCCTTTTGGGAAAAGGCATCGTTGCCTTGCGTCTGCAAACTCTCGGTGATCCATCCGCTGTTGCCATTCTCAAAGTTGGGATTGGTTATGAGCGAGGTCTTGTCAATACCTGTTTGTGCCTGCAAGCAGATGGCAAGCATCAACAGTAGATTTGTTAGTAATAGTTTTTTCATTTCAATATAGTTAATAATGAGTAGTTATAAACTGATGGCAGTCTCAAGTGCCAGTTTCATCATTTCCGTGAAAGAATTCTGGCGTTGCTCAGATGTGAGTTCCACATGACTGACAAAGGAATCGCTGATGGTGAGAAGACATGCTGCATGCTTGCCCAACATGTTGGCATTGTGGAAGAGGGCAAAGCTTTCCATTTCCACACAGTCAGAACCGGTACGCTCAGCAATGTCTTTCCATGTGCCTTGTGAAGGGTCTGAATAGAACACATCGCTGGAGTGTACCACACTCATCTTGAGGTTCGTTCCTTGTTCTTCCGCTTTTTGCTTGATTACTTCATTGATGTGAGCATCGGGCTTGATGCAAGGATCGTTCACGCCTCCTTGTATCTTGGCAAAAGAGGAATCGCTTACAGCACTTTCGGCCAATGTCACATCCATCACGTTCAGCCAATCACGGTAACTGCCTGCCGAACCAATACGGATAATGTTTTCCACATCATAGAAACTGAATAGTTCATAGGAATAGATACCGATACTTGGCATGCCCATTCCGCTTGCCATGACCGATACTTTCTTTCCCTTATAAAGACCCGTGTAGCCCAATACGTTGCGCACAGAAGTAACGAGTTGGGAGTCTGTGAGAAATGTCTCTGCAATAAATTTTGCTCTGAGAGGATCGCCAGGCATGAGCACAGTCTTGGCGAATGCGCCTTTTTCGGCAGAAATATGAGGAGTAGCCATCATAGAAGGGTTTTAGTGATGAGTGATGGATAGAAAGTGTTTTCTACAAGTTCATGCTCATCTATGGTTTTCTTATCGTTTTAACACGTGCTTATTTCACAAGCACTTTGAATGATTTACCTTGAGCCTTTACGATGTAAATGCCTGGTTCGAGAGTGGTATCAGCAGACATCTTCACACCATTGATGCTGTACACGTCAAAGGAAGCCCCTTCCATCACAATGCGTCTGTTGCTGATGTAAGGATGAAGTTGGCTGACGCTCATGTCGTGAATGGCTGTAGGCAGAGAGCCACCTTCCTTGTAGTTGGCAATAACCACCCAACCCAACTTGTCTTGATAAGCCTCATCGGAAGTGGTCTTGGGTATTTTGTTGCCATCAATGGTCAGTTCGCTTTCCATGATGCGCTTCACCCTCACGCCAGTAGTCCATGTGACACCATTCTCATATTTAGTTGCATTGGTACGGCGAAGCATACAAGTGCCAGGGTAATTATTTGTCTGCAAGGCGGTGAGGATGGTTGGCTGATAGAAAGACAAAGGCTCCTCGTTTGAATCAACAAACGTGTTACTTTGTGCAATCGTTCCATAGATTTGATTGTCAAGCCCCATTCCTGCTGCAATAAGTGTCGGGTTGTCTGTGTTCATACAGCCCAAGCCAGGGGTGATGGCAAGATAAGAAATGGTCTGAGCACGTGGAACACGGTCTCCTGAAGCCGCCTCTGGATAGATGATGAACTTAAAACCAGTGTTGGTCACATCAAACACCCTCACGCATAGAGCCTGAGTTGTGGTGGTTGGATTTTTGATTTCAGCCAGAATCACAGGAGTGACACCTTCTGGGAAAGCCTGTGTGAAAGTCACTTCAGCCACATCTGTCCACAGGTTTGATATGGCTGTCTTTGATCTGGTCTGTCCCACTTCGCAATCAAGGCCGCCAAAGTTATAGTTGCCAATAGGAAGCGAGAGGAAAGGAATGTCCTCATTCTCGGTGATGCTTCCCTTGTTGCTCTTCCAAGGAAGAAGTTGATAGGTAAAATAGCCTGCGCGACTTGTCTTACCAACCACATTGCCTGCATAGAAGTCTGCATTCTTATTGCTCAAAGAACCCATGAACAAGCAGATGTCACCAGCAGTTCCCACATTTAATGACTCAGAATAGTAGATCTCATTGACATCTGTTGAGTTGATGATTGGTGTGCCAAACTGATAGGCGTCAGTGCCTTGAGCAGGAGCAACATCAACAGTTGTTTCCTTGCTCTCAAGTGTCTTGTTGTTGTGTGCTACCGCCTGTATCTTGAATATATAGACACCAGGGTCGCCCACTTCAGCTGTAAATGTGTAGTTTACACCTCCTTCGGAGTTCTTGTCCTTTGGCTCTACACTGCCCACTGTGGTAAATCTCAAACTTCCTGGTTTCTTGCATTTCACTTCTATTTGGTTCATCAAATCGCCATTCGGATCAGTCCAAGTGAGTGTCACTGTGCCTTTCTTGTTGTCATAGGAGTTTGTCAAATCGCCTATCACTTCCAGTCTTGTGTCATTAGGAATCTTTTGAATGGAAGCATTGTATCCTTGTCCTACTTCCATGGTAGCATAGAACTTCCCAAGTTCAGTCAAACGACCCTCCTCATAGATATGTGCTTTCGACTCACTATTCCAATAAGCATAACGTTCCACACGTGGATTGGCATTGAGTTGGTTGAGGATATTTTTGGTCGAGTTGAGTATTTGCTCGTCACTCACACCATTGGCAAAAGCCCCATTACGATTCCATGAAGCACCCCAGATCCATTCTGAAATCCAGATGGGGCGACCATTTCCATAGGTGTCACTATACCAGTTGAGGTTGCCTTCGTCAAAACCACCGCTCCAGTAGCAGTGCAGGTCCAGCATGTCGCAACGCCAACCTCTTGCATCAATAGAGTCGATAAAAGCCTTGAGGTGAGCCATTGAGCCATCATGAGAAGACTCTGAGCAGAGGCGCATACCTGTGCGCATCAGATTCTGCCAGTTGTTCAACACCGTCTCCACATCCTGAGGATGGTCATCAGCAGCGTTGCCTGGCTCGTTGTTGGTCTTCATATTGCAAGAAGCGGTCACACTACCACAGGTCGCAGCAGTAGGCCAGTCCTCATAGATATGGTTGGGCACCCATTCCGTGTCAGGCATATTGCTTTCGTTGCCTTGAGCCCAGTCATAGCACCAAGAGGCGTTGAGTGCTTGGTTGGCATTGTAGTCGCCATTGCTGGCAAGACCTGCCTTGTGGGCATTTACCCACTTGAAGATACGGTATGAAGAGATTCTGTTGTCGAGGATAGAAGGCAGTTCGTTCACTTCCAGATCCTCCTGGTCTGCCACAAACACACGGCTGTATCCCCAGCCGCTGGTGCCGATGGCAAAGGTCACCATATAACCTCTCTTCAGCTTGAAGGAGCGAATCTTGTTGTTCAGTGTTGTGGCGGTCAGTGTCTTCATGAAACCGCCAGAACTACCTTCTGTGTAGTTCGTGCAAGCCTCTCCTCCATAGTTTTGCTCCGTATAGCAGGTCAGAGGCTGTATGTCTTTCCCATAAGGGAACACGATTGTTCCTCTTCCATACATCTTCACTTGACAGTTCTCACCATCCACAGCCTTTTCGCCATTGATGAAGATGTTGTTCATGTGGTTTTTCAATACCATGCTCGGTTTGATATTGGAAAAAATCAATACGGCATGCTCCGTGTTGGTAATGTTCACCCTGCCAGAAGTGGCAAAAGGAGTGGTGCCTGTGATGATGTAGTCCACATCTGTTGTCAGTGTTACCGCATCAGTCACCTGTGCAACCGTCTCTTTGTTATTTGCCGCATAAGTTGCTAAGCCCATAACCATGCACAAAGTCAAGCATAAATGTTTCAGTCTCATAGTCGTTGTAGTTTGTTTATGTTCAAAAAGGAAAGAGAGAACTCTCAAAAGTTATTTTGCTGTATTGAAATCGGTAATGCCTCGGATGGCACGGGTACAAACAGGGCAGAAGTCTTCCACCTGATTGATTTTCATTCGGCATTCCTGAGCAGGGCGATAGCATCCTTTGCTCTGATAGCCAGCCCCCTCAAATACTCCTACTACCTGTGTTGCCTTGTTGAGGGCATTCATCGCTTTTGTGTCGTTAGGGTTTATTTGACGATAGTCGGGTACTTGAGGATTGAGTGGGGTGGGGATTGGTTGCTTCTTCGGCATCAAGTCAGCCCACTTTGAGTTGAAATCCTTGAGTGTGGTGAGGTTAGGCTCCCATGGCTCGGTGTCGGCAGGATACCATTCCGAATCCATATCATCATAGGCATACTCGTCGCCCAATCCACCGTAGCTGTGCCCAAACTCATGCACAAAAATCTCCTTGAAGGTTGGGTGGTCACTTGTGGCATAGGTCAGTTGGTTGTAGATACCGCCACCTCCATAGGTGTCAGAGTTTACAAGCACCATGACATGCTCAAAGGGCACTCCGGAGAGAAGGTCGTAGATCTTGTGCATGTCTTGAGAGAAGAGGTAGCGATCTGTGTAGAAAGTGTCGTAGTGACTTCCTGTAGCAGTCATTTTCCAAAGACCTCTGCTGGGAACAGAAGGGCCTGATTCCATTGAAGGAGCGGCAACGGCCACAATGTTGAATCTGTTCTTTAGTGACCGAAAAGGCTCCCAAGTGAAGAGTGCCTCCACGGCCCTTTCACAATCAGCATAAAACTTCCCCATTTCAGATGCTGTGTATCCTTCAGCCACAATGGCAAGATCCACACACTCTGTTAGATTCACATTTGCAGATGGGTCATATTTGGATGGGGTGAATGGGTCTTCGGACTCTCTGGTTGTGGTGAGGGATGCTCCATTAGGATTGCCTTTCCACACGTAGTGGAATGGAATGCCGTTGTCTCCTATCTTGCGGATGAGAATGTCCTTAGGATCTACCGTGTGGGTCATCTCTGCAATCACAGCATGGTGATTATTGGTCAATGTGACTGTTACATCCACAGTGTTTTTGGGAAAAGGCACATTGTGTGAAGTCTCAAACGACCTGCTGAGTTTCTTGGCTTCGTCATATTGCAGCCATTCCTGAAAGAGAGTGGAGAAAGTGTTGGCATAAATCACCTTTTGTGAGGCATGATCCTTCACGGTCACTTGCCCATTGCCCAGAAGGAATATCTCTGACAGCCTGCCTTTTCGTCCAGCCCACTTGTCCTGCTTCTTCATTTCTTGCAGATAAATGTGCTGTTCTTTCACGTTGCCTGCAAAAACGTAATCAAGTCTCAAGGTGGCATCTTCGAAATACTCTTCAAAGTTTTGGGCATTCAATCCAACGATACCACCCACTGTTGTTATGATAATTAGTAAGAGTCGCTTCATAGGTTACCCCCTTTAGGGGACAGTTTGATTTGGGTACAAAGTTAATGAAAAAAACATAAAGTCGAGGATATTCTGTCAAAAAAACTTCACTTTTAATTATTTATAACGTGAGTTTGACGAATTCGGAAGATGAAACAGTTGGTTGCGATTGTTGGTGCATCTTGGCAATCATGCTCCTTCCCTTCATCCTTTTTTGTCAAAATTCATGAGGCATTCATAGGAGAAAGACCTTCTGCGGAAGAAAGGCATGGCGATTCTGGCAAACCTTGTCGTGGGGCGACCCGTCCAAGAAAGGGAAAGAAGTTTTATGAGCCTCTAAAAGGACCTTTATCTTATTCACAAACAAATGCTTATGAATTAAAAGAGACTTGATGCCTGTCGGGGCAAAAACGCACGCATGGTTCGTTGGCTATCGAAGCATTGTTCATGAGCACTTGAAGCATTGTGTGTTGGCACTTGAAGCATTGTGCGTTGGCACTTGAAGCATTGTGCGTTGGCGGATGAAGAATGCTTCCATCTTTTGGTGTGCCAAATGATAGGGAACACCAACGATTCCTTCCTCGCATACACAGGCTGTTCTTTCCTCTCCCCGAAGAATGGGGGGAAGGGGGTACGGTCGTTTCATTGGACGAAAGTCTTCCTTGGAAAGAGTGCCGTCACTTCATCTTGTCCTGTAGGTATTGACCTGTATAGCTGTATGCACATTGAGCAACTTCCTCGGGAGTGCCTTCTGCCACGATTCGTCCTCCAGCCTGTCCGCCTTCTGGACCAATATCTATGATGTGGTCTGCGCATTTAATCACATCCATATTGTGCTCAATGATTAAAATGGTGTGTCCTCTCGCTATCAGGGCATTGAAAGCATCCAAGAGTTTCTTGATGTCGTGGAAATGCAGTCCTGTGGTAGGCTCGTCGAAGATGAACAGGGTAGGGGTGGCTCTTTCCTGGCTTAGGTAATATGCCAGCTTGATGCGCTGGTTCTCGCCTCCTGAGAGGGTGGAAGATGTTTGCCCCAACTTGATATAGCCAAGCCCCACTTCTTGTAGAGGTTTCATCTTATTGACAATGCGTTTCTGTCCGTGTTGTTCAAAGAACTCCACTGCTTGGTTGATGGTCATTTCCATGATGTCATAAGCGTTCATTCCTTTGTATTTCACTTCCAGAATGTCACTCTTGAAACGTTTGCCATGACATGCCTCACACTCCAGCACGACATCGTTCATGAACTGCATCTCCACAGTGACAGAGCCTTCGCCTTTGCACTCCTCGCATCGTCCGCCTTCAGTGTTGAAGGAGAAGTAGGCGGGTGTGTAGCCCATTTGTTTGGCAAGTTGCTGGGTGGAGAAGAGTTTGCGGATTTCATCCCATGCGCCAATATAAGTAACGGGATTGGAGCGGGATGAGGTGCCGATAGGGTTTTGGTCCACAAAGTCCACATGCTTGATGCTGTTGATGTCGCCTTCCAACTTGGAGAACAGACCAGGCTTGTCGCCTGTCTCCCCCAATTGCCGTTTCATGGCTTTATAGAGAATGTCTCTCACCAAAGTGGATTTTCCGCTTCCGCTCACGCCTGTTACACAGGTCATCACATTTAGAGGAAACTTCACATCAATACCTTTCAGATTGTTTGCCCTCGCATTTCTTACCATGATGTAGTTGTTCCACGGACGACGAGTCTGTGGAGTGTCGATGGTCTCCTTGCCAGTCAAATAGTCAATCGTGTGGGAGGTCTCTCCGATGAGTCCTTTTTTCTTGTCTGTCTTTTCACCCACTTTTAGGGGTGCGCCAGCATACATGATTTGACCGCCCAGCCTTCCTGCGTCAGGCCCTATGTCGATGAGATAGTCTGCTGCACGCATGATTTCTTCGTCATGCTCTACCACAATCACAGTGTTTCCCAACTTCTGCAAGGCTCTCAACACACGTATCAGTCTGTGGGTGTCGCGGGAGTGCAGGCCAATACTTGGCTCATCGAGAATATACATGCTACCCACAAGTGACGAACCCAAACTGGTGGCAAGGTTGATGCGTTGGCTTTCTCCGCCCGATAGTGTGCTGCTCAGTCGGGAAAGGGTCAGGTAACTGAGCCCCACATCAATAAGGAACTGCAAGCGACTCTTGATTTCTGCCAAAAGGCGTTTGGCTACTTTGGCCTCGTGTTCTGTCACTTTCAGTGTTCTGAAGAACTCATGCAGGTCGCTGATAGAGAGGTCGCAAAGGTCGCAAATGCTCTTTCCTCCAATCTTCACATATTCAGCCTCTTTCTTCAGACGTCTTCCATGACAGGTGGGGCAATCGGTCTTGCCTCTGTAGCGGGCCAGCATCACCCGGTATTGTATCTTGTACTGATTTTCCCTCAGCATCTTGAAGAGTTCGTCGATGCAGATGGAGCGGTTGCCCCATTCATTGACCTCTTCCACTCCGTGCCAAAGGAAATCTTTCTGCTCTTGTGTCAGTTGGCTGTAAGGTGTGAATACGGGAAATCCATATTTATCAGCGGTTCGGACAAAATATTTCTTCCATTCACTCATCTTCTCTCCTCTCCAAGGTGCTACGGCATTGTCGTAAACAGACAGTTCTGGATCAGGAATCACCAGGCTCTCGTCTATGCCAATGATGCGACCATATCCCTCACATTCGGGACATGCACCCACAGGGGAGTTGAAGGAGAACATCTGGTCTGTGGGCTCTTCAAATTCAATGCCGTCAGCATCGAAGTTCATGGAAAACACTTTCTCTTCTCCATTCTCAAATCGCACGATGCATTTTCCATCTCCTTCATACATGGCTGTCTTGGCCGAATCAACCAGTCGGTTGAGTGTGCTCTTCTCGTTTGCCACCTTCATGCGGTCTATCACCAACTTGATGTCACCAGGCTTGGCGGTGAGTTCCTCTTCGGAGGTGAGCAGGTCTGTGATTCTCATCACCTCGTCTTTCATCTCTATGCGCTGGTAGCCTGTTTTATAGCAGATGTCCAGTTGCTCTTTCAGTGTTCTTCCATTTCTGAGTACAAGAGGTGTCAGCACCACCATCTTCATCCCTTCCTCGTGCTTCAGTACGTATTTGATGATGTCATCGGTTGTGTGCTTCTTCACCTCCACTCCGCTTACAGGCGAGTAGGTTCTGCCTATTCTTGCATAGAGCATTCTTAGGTAGTCATAGATTTCTGTGCTGGTGCCTACAGTGGAACGAGGGTTGCGACTGATTACCTTTTGCTCAATGGCAATGGCTGGTGAGATGCCTTCTATAAAGTCGCACTCGGGTTTCTTCAGCCGACCCATGAACTGGCGCGCATAAGTGGAGAGGCTCTCCACATAGCGTCTCTGTCCTTCTGCATACAGTGTGTCGAAAGCCAATGACGATTTGCCGCTGCCGCTCACTCCAGTAATCACCACGAACTGGTTGTGTGGTATCTTCACGTCGATATTCTTCAGGTTGTTCACCCGAGCACCTCTCACACTGATGTAATCTTTCAAGTCTGCTTGTTTCCGTTCCATGTTTCTTTTTGCCTTTCTGTAAAATGGAAAATAAGTTTTTCCTTCGTCTAATCCTATAACAATGCTTCTGCAAAGGTACACATTCTCTTCCAATATCTTACCATGATGGATGTAAAAAAGCGAACAGAAGTAATTAAATGATGAGAGAATGTGGAAAAAAACTGATGTGAAAGTTGTGGTGATTATAAAAATAAACTATATTTGCCATTGAATATGGAAAAGAGCCTTCGTCTGTCGTTGATTGGTCGCATTTCCCTTGCTATTGTATGCGTGACGCTTCTTGACGCTTGTCTTGACAGGCATGAACAGGTGGTGGTGACAGGGCAAGAGGATTTTCGTGAGGGTGATCTGGTGTTGAGGTGTGGCTGTGGGGCGGAAAGCCGTTTGATTACAGAGTCGAGCAACTCTTCCTATTCTCATATAGGCATCCTTCATTATGACTCTCTCGCCTCTGAGTGGATGGTTGTTCATGCGGTTCCTGGTGAGGCTGAGGGGAATCATCCTGAGTGGGTGAAACTGGAGTCTCTAACTGCATTCTTCTCTTACGAACGAGCCGTTAGAGGGGCTTGGATGAGAGTGGGCTGTGGGGATAGCATTGCTGAAGCGGCGGCTCGCTATGCGCTGACCAAGGTGGAGCAGCGGGTGGAGTTCGATAGTGATTATCTCCTCTCTGACACCACACGGCTCTATTGCTCTGAGTTGGTGTGGCAGGCTTATCTTCATCAAGGACTGGATGTTAGTGGAGGAAAGCGTCATGAAGTGCCAAGCATCATCAGCAAGGAGCGCAAGTGTATCTTTCCATGTGATATTCAAGAATCTAAACTAATTCAATATTTTCAACCACTTAAAACTAAATCACAATGAAAAAATTTGTTTCTTTTCTCGCTATTGCGCTTTTAGCTATCACTTTTGTGTCTTGCTCGAAGAATACTCCAGAAGGAGTTGTGGAGCAGTATATATCTAATCTTCAGGCTGGCAAGTATGAGGATGCTATAGACCTCTTCTATTTCAAGAAGGGACTTTCTGAAAAGGAAAAAGAGGGCTATGCGAATCTCCTTCGTGATAAGATGTCGAAGGATATTGACAAGAAGAAGGGCATCACAGGCGTGGAGATTACTAATGTGGAGATGGGTGACGATGAAAAGTCTGCCAAGGTGATGTATGTCGTGAAGTATGGTGATGGTTCTGCCAAGAATGAGGAGGCCAATGTCCTGAATATAGATGGGAAATGGTTGATTGATTCCAGCAAATAAGCCACCTACTATATGCAAACAAGAGGGCGACTCTTCTCAGATGAAAAGAGTCGCCCTCTTGTTTGATTTTCTATTTTCTATGGTATTGTATGAGTCCTTCAAGTGGAGACTGAAGAATCGTGCCAACATTGAAGCCGTAGTCTTTGGCTGCTTGGGTGATTTCAGTGCGATAGTGGAGTGCTATGCTTCCCACAAAGTGGACGGTCTTGCTTGTGAATGTGCCAGAAGAAGCAAGGTCGTTGGTGATAGGAACGATATTGCGACGGAAGAACTGCTGAAAACAGTCCATCAGGAGTGCATGAATGGCAGGATGGTCGCGGTGGCGTGTGCAGAATGGGCTGAATGAGGCAAGATAGCGGTTGGGTAGAGGTGCACGATATACATTCTGAATGATATTTGCCACTGTCTCATGTGTCTCGTTGAGGAATAGTTGGCGGATGTCATCTGGCATCTGTCGTTTAAGGATGTCGCCAATCAGTCGCTTGCCAATGTAAGCACCACTGCCTTCGTCACCCAAGATGTAGCCTAAGGCTGGTACGCCTGCTCGAAGTGTTCGTCCGTCGAAATAGCAAGTGTTGCTGCCTGTACCCAAAATGGCAACAATGCCAGGTTGCTGACCGCAGAGACCACGTGCTGCTCCGAGCATGTCGCTCTCCACCTGAATGTTGGCAGAGTAACTTACCACCTGACGAAGCACATGATGAACGAGTGGTGCTTTTTCTGGCGTGCACCCTGCGCCATAGAAGTAGATGTCTGTGATTTGTTCGGGATGGAGCAGTTGTGGGAGCAGTTCATACTGCAAGACGGAACTAATCTGCTCTTCTTCTTGCTGGAAGGGATTAATGCCTTGCGTAAAGATGGTTTTGGGAGTGTCACTGAGAACACACCATGCGGTCTTTGTTGATCCGCTATCAGCGATGAGTATCATTTTAATAGCAATAGATTTGTGTAGTTGAAAGAATAGGTTGATGCTTTACATTGGCAAATGTAATGTTTTTTGGGGGAGAAGGAAAGCTTTTTATGTTTTTTTTTGAGAAAAAAGGTGTGGTGTGATGAAAAACTTGCTATCTTTGCACATTCTACTTGGTTTTTATAAGTAAAAGATAAAAGATTTACAAATTAGAATATGCTTTTTCTATTATGAGTGTGAACACGAATCTGAATAACAACCTTGTCATTATGGCAGGTGGAGTGGGCAGTCGTTTTTGGCCTATGAGTACAACTGATTTCCCTAAGCAGTTTATTGATGTGTTTGGTACAGGTCGTACCTTTATTCAGATGACGTTCGACCGTTTCAAGGGCTTGATTGCGCCTGAGAATGTGTGGGTGGTGACGTCGGAAAAGTATGCAGACATAGTGGCTGAACAGTTGCCAGAAATTCCCAAGGGAAACATCTTGCTGGAACCTTGTCGACGCAACACTGCTCCTTGCATTGCTTATGTGAGTTGGCGCATTAAGGCCAAGAACCCGAAAGCGAATCTGGTGATTACACCTTCTGACCATTTGGTGACAGATGTGATAGAGTTCCAGCGTGTGGTTCATTCTGCTCTTGATTTCACCAAAGAGACAGATGCTATTGTCACTCTGGGCATGACACCTACCAGACCGGAGACGGGTTATGGCTATATCCAGGCTGATATGCAGTCTTCTTCCCTTCGTAATAAGGAGATTTTCAGGGTGGACTCCTTCAAGGAAAAGCCAGACTATGAGACTGCAGTAGAATATGTGAAGAAGAATGATTTCTTCTGGAACTCGGGTATCTTTATCTGGAATGTTGGAACTATTGTCAATGCTTTACGCATTTATGCTCCAGAGGTTTCAAAGATTTTTGAAGGTCTGTTGCCTTATTATGGTACGGAGAAGGAACAAGAGATGATCAACAAGGCTTATCCAGATTGTGAGAACATCTCTATCGACTATGCTGTAATGGAGAGAGCGGATGAAATCTTTGTGTTTCCTGCTGACTTTGGTTGGAGTGATGTGGGCACTTGGGGATCGCTCCACACGTTGGCTGCTGTGGATAAGGACGGCAACAATGTGGTGGGGGAAAACGTCAAGTTGTATGAGACACGCAACTGTGTAGTGCATGCTACAGAGGAGAAGCGTGTGGTTGTGCAGGGCTTGGATGGCTATATTGTGGCAGAAAAGAATAATACGTTGCTCATCTGCAAATTGGAGGAAGAGCAACGCATCAAGGAGTTTTCTGCCGAGTAATCCTAAAGAGACTGCATGACTGGACTTTTGAAGAGAGTGCTTCTTATAGGGATTATGATGTCAGTGTCTTTTGTGTCGATGAACGCAAATGGCACTGATTGTGTGGATGCGTATCATACTGATGCTATGTATTCTCATCAGGAGAAAGAAAAAGACTCTATCTCCAACTTTCTCTATTCAATAGGTGGTGGAGCGGGCATCAATCATCTTATGAATATTGTGATGCGTGATGAGAAATTAGTGAAAAGAGGATGGGGAGGCTCTTATGGTGTGTTTGTGAATTCACAGGCAAACCCACTCGACTCTGCTATTAGTGTATATGACCGTGTGTTTGGATTTCCCACTCTCGAAGCAGGATTTCAGTTGCTTGACTATAGCCACACGCGGCTTCACACAGGCAACACGCCTTACCAGTCAAGGGTGGGGTATGTGTGGACTCCCTACATTGCTTTTCGTCGTGACATCTATCGCAACAGGAAATGGTCGTTTGGTTATGGTCTTGAAAATGGCTTGACCTTGTGTTCCAATCCTTATGATGCAGCCACAAATGTTGATAACGACATGATTGGTCAGCATCTATCCATTTATTTTGGTTTGGGTGCATTTGCAGGCTATCGCATCACTCCTGAAACGGAACTTAGTATAGGTTTTGAGTTCAAGCATGTGTCTAATGGTGCTACAGATCGCCCCAATAAAGGCAGCAACTCCTTTGGCTTGACATTGAGGGGTAGATGTGACCTGAACCGACCAGGGTCTGATAATGGTTTGACTTTCGAGCAGAGGTTGGCTCGATTGCGTGCTTTCAGGCGTGAACCTTTTGAGTCATACATGTATCTCGACATCAATGCTACTGTGGGATTTAGAACCATGTATGAGGAATGGCTCTTGCGACGTGATGTGTTGCCGGAAGACGATCCGAGATACCATGATGGTAAGTTGGGGCTTCACACAGTGTGGAGTACGTCTTTAGTGCCTATGTTCAGATACAATCAGGTGCATGCTTCAGGACTGGGACTGGAATATTCATTTGGTGGATATACAGGACGAGCACCTTTGGTGGAAAAAGAGATGGGGCTGGACCGCACCTATCCTCACAGCAAACATACTTTGACTATTTCAGGCTATCACGAGGTGTATTACAAACGCTTGTCATTGGCCATGTCGGTCGGCACTTTCCTTTTTCGTCAGCATGGATGGGTGCAAACCAAATATGAACCACCCATCTTTGAGACTGTGGGCATTCGTTATTATCCCAAGTTCTTCACTCCTTTCTACATTGGCTATAACTTGAAGGCCAATGGTGGTAAAGCCTATGCTATGGAGTTGAAGGTTGGAATGCATGCTGGGCATTGGAGGCTCAAGAAGAAAACAAATAATTAGTGAGAGGATTCAACGATTTTCCCTTCTTCGCTTTTATACAACCATGCGTCTTTCTTACAGACCATATGGTTCGTGGGCAAATTACTATATGGTTTATGAGTGAATACTATATGGTTTATGAGTAAATACTATATGGTTTGTGAGTAATTACCATATGGTTGCTGAGCGTGGAACAGGAAAAATGTAACTTGTAAGTTATAAAACCATTGTATTCTCTGAGTCTTTTTCTTGTCATCAGTGAAGACCGACCTCCGTCATCAGTGAAGACTTGTAAGGGTCATCAGTGAAGACCTCTTTTCGATAGACATTGCAAAGGTAAGGAATATTTTTGTTGTCATCATCAAAAGAAAAAAACTTGAATTCACTTTTTCTGTCGGAGATGTGTCTTTTACTTAACGTGAGTTCGACGTAAGAAAAGTGCCCGAAAAGTTGTAGGAGTGAAATATTTTTTGTACCTTTATAGGTGAAAATCAAACAGATACAAATAATACTCACTCCTATGACGACTGCAAATTTA